>ENA-OQHY01000165-OQHY01000165.1-human-gut-metagenome-genome-assembly--contig:-NODE-165-length-37825-cov-4.161786_pt1 | contig 37825 bp, 41 predicted proteins | sample MGYA00242570_ERZ504733 | MGnify/ENA primary metagenome ERZ504733 (study PRJEB26092, sample SAMD00036219) | human gut metagenome | host: Homo sapiens | study: EMG produced TPA metagenomics assembly of... | reverse complement strand
GCCCGCCAAGGCGCACGAGATAAATGCACCACACCGCCAGCAGCCCATAATCCACGAAATACCCTGCCATACCGGGCAGGCCGTCCGATGGCGCCGTTACGCCGCGAGCTGCCAGAACGCCGGCAGAGCAGAACGAGCACGATCTGGCGTTCCATCTGGCGCTGTGAAATTCTGTCATTTTCCGAAAACATGCGTCACTCTCCCCTTTCCTGTTTTTCTTCCGGCTCCGCAGCTTTTCTGTTTTTCCACAGCCGCACTCTCTGATCGCGCTTTGTAAAGACCGGCCGCTCCCGCATCTGATGCAGCGGGGGCCGCCATACGGAATCCTTCGGCGCATGGTAGCCCGCAAGTCCTTTCCCGACGAACGGCATCAGATAGGGAATGCCAAAACTCGTAAGCCCGGCAAGATGACCCGCGAGAAGAAACGTGCCGAGCACCATGCCGAAAATGCCGAGCCATCCGCCGAGCAAAATGAAGCCGAACTTCAGCAGCCGGAACGGCGCACCAAACTCTTCGTTCGGAATCGCCAGCGAACAGAGCGCCGAAACCGCAACCACAACGACGGTCATCGGGCTCACCAGATTGGCGGAAACCGCTGCATCTCCGATGATCAGCCCGCCCACAATTCCGATCGTCCCGCCAAGCGGCCCCGGCATGCGCACACCGGCCTCGCGGATCAGTTCAAAAGCAAATTCCATCAGAAGAATTTCCAGAATGCCGGGGAACGGAACGCCTTTCCGCGCTTCGGCGAACGCCAGCAGGAGTTTGGTCGGAAGCACCTGCGTGTGAAAGCCCGTGACAGCCAGGTATCCGCCCGAAATCCACAGGGTGAGAAAGACCGCCGCATACCGCAGCAGCCGCTCAAATGAGACGATCAGAAAATGATGATACCGGTCCTCACTGACCTTTAAAAAGCTGTCAAATGATGCCGGGAAGAGAATCCCGACCGGGGAATTATCACATAAAAGCAGGATTCTTCCGTCCAGAATCTCCATCGCCGCGCGGTCCGGCCGTTCGGTCGTCTCAAAGCGCGGGAACGGCGATTTCCACTGCGGTTCGCAGAGCTGCTCGACCATGCCGCTGTCAAAAACGCCGTCCACTTCCCAGCCGGCAATCTGCTGTTTTACCTCTTCCAGAAATTTCGGATAAATCAGCTCTTTCTCATACACCAGAGCCAGAACCGTATCAGAACTCGCACCAAAATGTATCTCCTCCACTTTCAGATCGGTGGTCCGCAGACGCTTGCGGACGAGTGCCGTGTTGGTTTTGACGGAATCGGAAAAGCCCTCGTTTGAGCCGCGCAGCACTTTTTCGGACTCCGCTTTTTGCACTCCTAAATTGGGATAACCCTTCGATCCGATCTTGACTGCACGGTCATAATGATCCACAAAAAGAATTGCATTTCCCGCAAGCATGGAAGCGAACGCAGCTTCCATGGTATCAAATTCCAGTGCATCCGAAATTCCGAGCTGATTTCCGAGAGAACCCCGGGATATCTGCCTCGGGAACCTCCATCAGACGGTTCAACAGCTTCCCGATCACGGAATCCTTCAACATAACGCAGCTCACCGCCACTTCTACGTAGATCAGCAGCGCACCGGTTCCGCCCGTTTTGCCGAGTTTCATCGGGCGGATCTGAATATCATCGCAATTTTCACACCATGTACGGATCACGCTTTCATTTTCCGCCAGTGTGAGTGAAATCTGCGTCTTCTCTTTTTCCATGCCTGCGTCCCTCCTTCTCCTCCTTTTGAAAGCTTCCGAAAAACCATCTGGAGAAATATACTCTGCAAAATTCCATAAAAAAACATTCTGTCACGATTTTTTTACTCTGTAACAGAATGTTCCTTTTTCGAAATTTTATACGCTTTTATTTTTCTTCTACACCCGTCATGCTCTGGTGATGTACGGTCTGCATAATACTCTCCTGCTGTCGCTCGATATGCTCGCGGATCATCTTCTGTGCGCCTGCAAGATCCCGATTTTTCATACGTTCATAGAGGGCATCGTGCTCCTCGACCAGGGAACGTCGGGATTTTACATCCTTTAAATATTCAATCCGGTAACGGTACATTTGCTCCCGCAGATTGTTCAGCAGCTGAATCAGACGTTCGTTGTTCGTCGCCTGATAAATCACATCATGGAATGCCACATCTGCCTGTGCAAGCTTCTGCAGATCATCCGTCTCTGTTGTCTCCAGCATTTGTTCAAAGCTGCGCGATGCCTGATAAAGCTTCTGCAGTTCGCTCTCTGTAATCCGCTGACACGCCAGTTTTACCGCCAGCTCCTCGAGTCCGAGCCGCACCTCCAGCACATCGTTCAGATCTTTTTCCGTGATCTGCGCCACCTGTGCACCCTTTCGCGGCACCATGATTACAAGGCCATCCAATTCCAGCATGCGAATCGCTTCACGGATCGGCGTACGTGAAACGCCAAGCTGATTTGCCAGCCGGATCTCCATCAGCCGTTCACCCGGCTTTAACTCCCCGCGCAGAATCGCCTGGCGCAGCGTGCGGAACACGACATCGCGGAGCGGAAGGTACTGATAATCCTCCATCTGCAGGTCTAACTCATTTTTTGCCATACTTTGTACCTCCCGGTTTTGATACTGTAGTCAGGAATGTCTGTTTCGACAGTCCGCTTATTTTTAACTGATCGCGGGCAAATTCTGCCTTGTCCGGATCGTCGAAAATGCCGAATACGGTCGGGCCGCTGCCGCTCATCATCGCATTGACCGCACCGTTTTTCATCATCTGTGCCTTGATCTCATCGATCACCGGATACGCCGGACACGTCACGGATTCCAGCACATTTCCCATGCGGTCCGTGATGCCGTACAGGTCATGATTTCGGATCGCCTCTACCATGCCGTCGATATCCGGATGCTCCGTCACCTCGTCAAGATGCAGGTTTCCATAGACAAATTTCGTCGAAACATTGATACCCGGTTTTCCGATCAGCACGTAGCACATCGGTACGCCGGGAAGGGATGTCAGCTTTTCGCCGATTCCTTCTGCCAGCGCTGTACCGCGCATCACACAGTACGGAACATCCGCACCGATCTGCACACCCCGCTCCATCAGCTGCGTTTTGTCAGACCAAGCTGAAACATGCGGTTAATTCCTACCAGTGCTGCTGCCGCATCCGAGCTTCCGCCCGCCATGCCGGCCGCTACCGGGATAAATTTTGTCAGGTTCATATCGACACCCTGACGGATATCGAATTCATCCATCAGAAGTTTGGCCGCTTTGTATACGAGATTTCCGTCATTACACGGAAGGAACGGCAGATTGGTTGTCAGCCTTATGCCAAGTTCTTTGCTCTCCTTTATTTCCAGCTGATCGTACATCTGGATCGTCTGCATTACCATGCGGACTTCATGGTAACCATCCTCTCTTTTTCCGGTCACATCAAGACCAAGATTTATTTTTGCAAGCGCACGCAGTTTCATCGTAAGCACCACCTTCGGTAATGTTTTTTGTATACATAGATATTAATGGATTTTTCTTCTATTTTCAAGCGTTATCTTCTGTTTTTGTACATAATTTTATACAATTCAGTTCAACAGCCTTGGAAACGCAGGCGTAAGCGGTGGCTGAGGGAAACGAACAAGAGCAAAATAAGAGTTTACGAACCTGTCGAAACTTGCTATAATTTTCACCAGAAGATTGCGAGAGTGCAAAGCACGTAGCAATCTGGTATCAGACCATGTCTGAAAAAACCTTTTCGTAAGCTGCGAATCCCCGGTTACGGAAAGGTTTCTCAAACACACTCTGATTTTTACGCAGGAGAAGGAAGTATTTTTTATGAGTTCACAAAAATCTTATTCATTTTCCCGCCAGGTTCTGGTCAACGGAATCCGCGATGGCATTCCGATCGGGCTTGGCTATTTTGCGGTCTCGTTTTCGCTCGGCATTGCAGCGCGTAAGGCAGGTCTTAGTCCTTTTCAGGGCTTTCTCGCCAGTCTTTTCAACAATGCTTCCGCCGGAGAATACGCTGCCTTTACATTGATTGCCGCCAACGCAGGCTATCTGCAGGTCGCTATCATTACACTCATGCCAATGCGCGGTATCTTCTGATGAGCTGTGCGCTTGCCCAGCGCTTTTCGCCGGACACGCCGTTTTTCCACCGTTTTCTCATTGGTTACGATGTAACGGATGAACTGTTTGGCATCACAATCGCGCGCCCGGCTGGCTGAATCCGTATTATACATACGGTGCCATTCTCGTCGCTGCTCCCGCGTGGTCGATCGGCACGGCTCTTGGCATTATTGCCGGAAATCTGCTGCCGCTGCGCGCTGTCAGTGCCTTAAGCGTGGCGCTGTACGGCATGTTCCTTGCAATCATCATTCCCCCGGCGAGAAAGAGCCGTGTGGTAGCGGGTCTTGTTGCCGTCAGCTTTTTCTTAAGCTTTATCTGCAGCTATCTCCCGGGCATCTCCACTCTCTCCGACGGAACCAGAACGATTCTGCTCACCGTTCTGATTTCCTGCGCCGGAGCTATCCTGTTCCCGGTAAAGACAGAGGAGGAAAATGCTGATGTACAATAATTATATCTATATCGCTGTCATGGCTCTGGTTTCCTACACAATCCGGATTCTGCCGCTGACGCTGATTCGGAAGCCGATTAAAAATCAGTTTATTCAGTCGTTTCTGTACTACGTTCCATACGTGACGCTGTCAGTCATGACCTTCCCGGCGATTGTCCATGCAACACAGAGCCCTGTTTCCGGCGCACTCGCGCTTGTCGTCGGCATCGCAGCCGCATGGTTTGGTGCAAGCCTGTTTCAGGTTTCGGTGGCATGCTGTGCCGTGGTGTTTGTGATTGAATTGTTTTTGTAATAGAAATGAGCCGCCCTGTGGGAACAATCCTTTTCCCCGGGGCGGCCCGTTTTGTATGTATTACTTTTCTGTTTCTGTTTTTCTGAAATGATAAACGCTGACCGAAGCCGCCGGCAGTGCAATCTGGAAGGAGTCTTTTTCCCGTGCAGGTGCTTTTCCTTCTTTGCAGCGGACTCGGTTCGGATGTCTCGCATCATTGTAGTTCTGCGGATCTTTGGAGTACAGTGTTTTGGCCTCAACAAATTCCGGACACTGTTTGAATTTCAATTCGATTTTCTTTGATTCGCTGTAGCTTGTATTTACGAGATTGACGTAGATATCATCATTTTTGATCGAAGCAAAGATGCAGACCTCAGGATCTTTGTTCTTTTCCTCAAAGCCAAGCGTATACGCACCCTGATGCACCTGATACATATCGAACACATCGTAGTTTGGTGTCAGAATACAATGCTCACCATCCGTCAGGAACAGGGAATTCAGGACATTGACAGACTGTGCCACACATGCCATGCGCACATCCCCGGTATTGCGGTGGAAGATGTCGAGCGTCAGTGCAGTTGTAACGGCATCACGCATCGTACACTGCTGATACAGCGCCGGGCGCGCATTAAATGCACTGCTGTGCCAGTTGCCCACTCACCGACAATCAGTTCACATTTTCTCGGTGCCGCCTGGAACGGACCCTCCGGTTTCGGAAGTGCCTCAAGACCAGCGTCTATCAGGCGGCGCTGCTCGTGAATGACATTTTCCAGCTCTTTGCATCCATTGATCACATCATACCACTGTTTCTCATCAAATTTCTTCTCGGTCTGAAGCTGCTTCAGATTCCAGTTGTAAAAATGGAGATCATAGCCGTAAAGTGATGGCATACGGTATTTTCCCATCTCCTTGAAAAAGTCTTTCGTCCACACAACACGCTCTTTTGGCTTGTTCCCATCCGGACCGCTGGCAATGCATTTAGGCGGAAACGCCTGATCGCCCGATCCAAAGGATGGACAGGATGATGTAAATTTTCGATATTCATCTGCATACATCTGCGGCGTCATTTTTCCGCCGCCATCCCATACTTCATTTCCAATGCCCCAGTATTCTACCTGAAACGGTGCTTCGTGTCCGTTTACCTTCCGCTCTCTGGTAAGTGTTGTGGATTCTCGCCTGTTGCAGTATTCCATCCATTCACGCATCTCTGCCGGAGAACCTGTCATCATGTTGATATTAAACCATGGCTTTGCGCCGATCATTTCACAGAATTCCATCATCTCGTGCGTACCGAACTGATTCGGATCGGTTTCAAATGTACCAAAATTTTCATTATAAGTAACCGGCCTGTTCTCTCTTGGTCCGATACCGTTTCTCCAGTGGTAAACATCCGCATAGCATCCGCCCGGCCAGCGGATCACCGGCGGATGCAGCTTTTGAAACGCATCCACAAGATCTTTGCGGATTCCATGATAATTCGGAATCTCCGAATCCTCACCGACCCAGATGCCATCGTAAATACAAGAACCAAGAAATTCTATAAAGTGTCCCTGCAGCTCCGGGTAAATATAGTTCTCTCCGATTAATTTTCGAAACGTAATTTTTTGCATACAGACTTCCTCCCCTGTAAGAAATTCAGCACCACAAAGCGCGAATTACTGCGTCACAGATTTTTATCATACTCCGGTACGCCTTCCCATCGGCTCCTTGTAATTCACGCTCTGCAATACTGCCTTTTGCGTATTATTTTGGGTCTTTGCTATATATTTCAGTATAGGACATGTCGAAAAAAAATACAACGTGTTGCCGGAAAATCCCAACGTGTGTCTGAAAAGAATTTCCGAAACAAAACCTGCGACGAGAACTGTTCACGCGGGCTATAATAGCCGAAGAAGAACAAGCATTCCGCAAATTCAGTCTTGTAGTCTGGGAAGATGCAATTCTATGCTTGACATCTGATATTATCAGTGATATATCATTAGTATAATCAGATAGTATGCAAAACTTATTGTTTATCCGGATAAAAACACACAGGAGAACTTCAATGGATCAGAAATTATACAACAGTTATGTAAAGATTTTAAAGAACGAACTTGTTCCGGCCCTCGGATGTACCGAACCGATTGCGATTGCCTATGCGGCTGCGAAAGCACAGAGGTGCTCGGACAGATGCCGGAGAAGATTGAACTTTGCTGCAGCGGAAATATTATCAAAAATGTAAAAGGCGTTAAGGTTCCAAATTCCAACGGACTGAAGGGAATTGATGTTGCGGCAACACTCGGTGTTGTCGGCGGACGGGCAGATCGTGAGCTTGAGGTTCTTGAGGACGTAACCGAAGCAGACATCGAAAAAACAAAAGAGCTGGTACAGCAGGGATTCTGCACCTGCACGTTAAAAGAAGGCGTAGAAAATCTCTATATCGTTGCAAAAGTCATTGCCGGGGAACATAGTGCGGAGGTTACCATTGTCAACCGCCATACACTGATTTCACGCATTGTAAAGGACGGCGAAGTGCTCTACCAGATTGCCGCACATGAGGACTCTCCAGAATATGTAGATAAAAGCGTGCTGAATGTCAAAGACATTCTCGAATTTGCCGATACAGTAAAAATCGAAGATGTCAAAGACATTCTTGACCGTCAGATCACCATGAACTCTGCGATTTCCGACGAAGCCTGAATCATCGTACGGAGCACAGGTAGGCCGCACCCTTCTGAATGATTATGGCAATGACGTTAAAATCCGCGCCCGTGCCCGCGCAGCAGCCGGTTCCGATGCACGTATGAGCGGCTGTTCCCTTCCGGTTGTCATCAATTCCGGCAGCGGAAACCAGGGTATGACCGTTTCTCTTCCTGTTATTGAATTTGCAAAAGAATGGAACGTTTCTCAGGATAAACTGTACCGCGCACTCGTTGTCAGCAATCTGATCGCCGTTCATCAGAAAAAATATATTGGTAGCCTTTCCGCTTACTGCGGTGCCGTCAGCGCAGGCTGCGGCGCAGGAGCTGCCATCACCTATCTTTCCGGCGGATCATATGAGGATGTCAGCCTGACCATCGTCAACACCATCGGAAACGTCGGCGGTATCGTCTGCGACGGAGCAAAATCCTCCTGTGCAGCAAAAATCGCATCCGCTGTTGATGCCGCAATTCTGGCTCATTACATGGGCCAGCACCACAGAAGCTTCCAGCCGGGAGAAGGTATCGTGCGGGAAGATGTCGAGGATACGATCAAGAGTATGGGATACATCGGAAGAGTCGGCATGAAAGATACCGATACGGAGATCCTGAATATTATGATCGACCGTGTGGATATTGACGAAGTTTGTAAATAACAAAAGTATTACGCTTGACAGCCATCTGGGCAGACTTGCACAGATGGCTTTTTTATATTGCTCTTTCTGTCCACCCTGAAAACCTCTACGATGCCCTCATCCGGACAAAATCTCCCGTAAATTGTGACACACATTTTGCGGAAAACCTTTTTTAACAGGCTCTGATTTTGATTTGAAAAATCGGAGGTTCTGCATTATGATGAATTACAAGGAATCTATGTACTGGCTTTACCGCTTCCAAAAAGCTATGGTATTTTCCTTGTGATGGATTCTGTAAAATAAACAGGAAGCAGAAAGAGAGTATCTATGAAAGTATTAGTCTTCGGTTCTTTAAATATCGATTACGTCTACTCCGTCAATCATTTTGTCCAGCCCGGCGAGACGCTTTTGGCGGATGACCGGCAGATTTTCAGCGGCGGAAAAGGGCTGAACCAGGCGATTGCTTTTGCAAAATATGGTCTGGAAACGTGGCATGCCGGCGCTGTTGGGGCGGAGGATTCTGCTCCGCTGCTGGAAACGCTGAAAGATGCCGGTGTTCACACGGATCTTGTTCTGAAAAAAGAAGGATCATCGGGACACACGATCATTCAGAATACACCGGAAGGTGAAAACTGTATTATCCTCTTCGGCGGTGCAAATCAGGAAATCACAAAGAAAGATGTAGATCATGTCTTAACTTTCGTGAAACCTGGCGATTATCTCGTTCTGCAGAATGAAATCAGTGAGATCCCTTATCTGATGGACTGCGCGCACGAAAAAGGCATGCACATTGTGCTGAACCCCTCACCCGTCAATAAAAAGATTTTCCAGATGCCGCTCGAAAAGGCCGAATATCTGATTCTGAACGAAATTGAGGCCGCTGCAATTTTAAAAGAAACGGGTGCTGCCCTTGCTGAAAACGCGGATGGCACTGCTCTGCTGAACGGACTGGTTCACAAATTTCCGGATAGCAAAATTGTGCTCACCCTCGGCAAAGAAGGTTCCATGTATGGCTATCACACCAAACGCTGCGCACAGGGCATTTTCCCGGTAAAAACCGTTGATACCACAGCGGCAGGCGATACCTTTACCGGATACTTTGTCGGTGAAATCATAAACGAAAAAACACCGGAAGAAGCACTCAAGACTGCCGCCATGGCATCTGCGATTGCGGTAGGGAAAAAGGGCGCCAGCACATCGATTCCGACGCTTGCGGAAGTCAGGGACTCTTTATAAAAGATTCAGAAAATCGGCGTAGCAACATACTACAAATATGATATAGTATTCGCACGAAACAAGATCAGTATACCAAGATATTCATATCCGTTCGCATCTTTCCGATCCTGAACTAGGCCGCACCTCCATCGCCGAGGAAATTCACATGAACCCGGACTACCTGTCCCACATTTTCAGCACGAAGCAGGAGCATCGCTCAGCAGCTACATCATGGACGAACGCATGCTGCCGCCAAACGCCTCCTTGCCACTACCGGCTTCTCCCCCCAGCAAATCTGTGACCAGATCGGAATCGAAAACGTTTCCTACTTTTACCGGCAGTTCAAGAAAAGCAGCGGGGTGACACCGCAGCAGTATCGGGAGAAGCATTTTCATGGATAATCACGAGCACCGGAGCGTGCCTGAAAAAGGCCTCCAGCGCGCAAAAAAACAGAGTGTCTTGGGATTTTTTCGTTCCCATGCACTCTGTTTCATTTCTTACCCACAAAAATCCGCCAGATCCTCTTTCAGATAATTCTGCGTCTTCTCCAGATCTTTCTCCCGGATACTCTGCATAATATCGTTATGATGCGCAATGTCCAGCGCCGGGTTTACGTTGGACCAGGTCTGCCAGTAAAACTGGGCGTAAGCGCGTTTTAAAACGTTCATGGTGCGTTCAAGCTCCTGATATGCGTAAGCATTGCCGGAAAAGGAAATCAGCTTCAGATGGAATGCTGTATTTGCCTCCCAGTGATCCCAGACGCTGTCGGTGCTCTGCTTGCATCTCTCGTCGATTTCGGCGAGCTCCGCCAGGTTTTCTTCGGTGATGTTTCCGATCGACTGAAGAAGGTATCCGCCTTCAAGAACGAGACGGAAATCCAGGATATTCTGTGCCTCCTCGCGGGATACGCTGACGACCTGATAGCCGAAGCGCGGGAAGCTGCGGAGAATTCCCTCGTTGCAGAGCGTCACCAGTGCTTCACGGATTGGCGTCTTGCTGCAGCCAAATTTCTGCACAAGCTCCTGCTCATTGATAATCTGGTTCGGTTTATATTCATCGGTAAAAATGCCGTTCAAAATGGCCTGGTATACCATGTTTTTGAGACTTTCCTGCTGTTTCTTCATCCGGAAAAACTCCTCACTTTTCATATTCTCGGCGCCGCAAAAATGTGCTTCCGGCGCTGTTTTTTATCATAACAAAATTTTTTTCACTTGTAAATGTCGGATCCGACGATTTCCCGGCCTTTACTCCCCGCAGCTACAGATCATCGAATCAAAAAAAAGATGTACTGCGGTAATTTTTACCCACTACCGCAATACATCCTTCTCTTTTACTCTGAATCTCAGATCACATATTCATTCGCCTTCTGCATCTGCCAGTCCACGAGGTCTGCCAGGGTGATGTTGTCCACGACGCCGTTGATGGCGTCGTTCAGTTTCTTCCAGAGCAGAACGGTGACGCACTGGTCGGCGCGGCCGCAGTCGGTGCCGTCTTCGACGCAGTCGACCGGGGCAAGGCTGCCTTCGGTCAGCCGAAGGATCATGCCTACGGTGTACTCCTCCGGCTTTCGTTTCAGGGAATAGCCGCCTGCCGGGCCGCGGACGCTTTTTACAAAACCGGCCTTATTTAAAATCGAGATGATCTGCTCGAGATACTTCTCGGAAATCTCCTGCCGCTTTGCCACATCCTTCAGGCGCACCGGCTCTCCGGTATTGTTCATCGCCAGATCCAGCATTAAGCGCAACGCATATCGTCCTCTTGTTGAAACTCTCATTCACATTTCCTCCGAATCTTTATCCTATGATTTATTGTATCCCACATTCTCTACATAATCAATGGGAAATAGGAAATTTCAACGAAGTTTCCTGTAATTCAAAAAATATGCCTCTGACACGAAACCTTGTGCCAGAGGCGTACGTTTTATTTTACTATAACCTGTTTCTTACTTCTTACTGAACTGCCTTGAATGCCTCATCCAGATCCTCGATAATATCATCGACATTTTCGGTACCGATGGAAAGACGGATGGTGTTTGGTTTGATTCCCTGATCCAGCAGTTCTTCCTCGGTGCACTGGCTGTGTGTAGTGGTTGCCGGATGGATAACCAGAGATTTTACGTCGCAACGTTAGCCAGCAGGGAGAACAGCTCCAGATTGTCGATGAAATCTTTTGCTTTCTGTGCATCACCTTTGATTTCGAAGGTGAAGATGGAACCGCCGCCGTTCGGGAAGTATTTTGCGTACAGTGCCTGCTGCTCCGGATCATCGGATACAGACGGATGATGTACTTTTTCTACCTGTGGCTGGCTCTCCAGATATTTTACAACCTTCAGCGCGTTCTCTACATGACGCTCTACACGGAGAGACAGTGTCTCAAGTCCCTGCAGAAGCAGGAAGGAATTGAACGGAGAAAGCGTAGCTCCGGTATCACGAAGAAGGATCGCACGTACTTTTGTAACGAATGCAGCAGGTCCAACTGCTTTTGTGAAGCTGATGCGTGGTAGCTCGGGTTTGGCTCGGTCAGGGATGCGAATTTTCCGGATCCCTCCCAGTCGAATTTACCGCTGTCTACGATCACACCGCCAAGAGTAGTTCCATGGCCGCCGATGAATTTGGTTGCGGAATGAACAACGATGTCTGCGCCGTACTCGATCGGACGAACGAGGTATGGAGTTGCGAAGGTATTATCGACAACCAGCGGAATCTTGTTTTCATGTGCAATTTTTGCAAGTGCTTCGATATCGACAACATCAGAGTTCGGATTTCCGAGGGTCTCGATGTAGATGGCTTTTGTGTTCTCCTGAACGGCTGCGCGAACCTCATCCAGATCAAATACATCAACAAATGTGGTGCTGATGCCGTACTGCGGAAGGGTGTGTGCCAGCAGGTTGTAGGAACCGCCGTAGATGTTCTTTGCAGATACGATGTGGTCGCCCTTCTGCGCCAGGTTGATGATGGTGTAGTTGATGGCTGCTGCTCCGGAAGCTACTGCAAGTGCTGCAACGCCGCCCTCCAGTGCTGCCATTCTCTGCTCGAAAACGTCCTCGGTCGGATTGGTCAGACGGCCGTAGATGTTTCCTGCATCCTGGAGTCCGAATCTTGCTGCTGCGTGATCGGAGTTATTGAATACGAAAGAAGATGTCTGATAAATCGGCACTGCTCTTGCTCCGGTTGCCGGATCCGGATTTTCCTGTCCTACGTGAAGCTGTAAGGTTTCAAATTTAAGATTTCTTTCTGCTCTTGTTTTTTTGCTCATGATTTTATTCTCCTGTTCTGATTGTCTTTTTTATTTTCGTTTTTCTATTATTTGTCGGAACCGGTCGTCATTCTGTCTGTCCCCTGCTGCGAAGCGGCTCCGTTTTGATTCTGGATTTATCTGCTTACGCTGCAACACATGACATCATAGATCACGATTCGATTCTCTGCGAAAACTGCTCTCATTGACTTCGCTTCCTCTCGCTTTTGTGATATTTCCTATCTGTTTACAAGGGATATTATAGCGGCTGTCTTCTGTTTTGTCTAATACAGAAAAATAATGGCTGGTTATAGGTTTTTCCTATATCATATCTTTACTGCCATTGCACTTTCTTTTGAATTTCCTATACCCGGTTTGCAAACGCAAATCAATTTTTATAGTACAAACTCTTTATACTTCCGAATCTCCTCCAGATACTGCAGTCCCATCGCACTGATCGACATTCCTTTTCTGGAAACGTAGCCGATCATCATATTTTCATCCGCGTGAAGCGGCACCGCACGGTAATCGCTGCCGTTCAGCTCCTCGCAGATGATTCCGGAACAGAGTGTATACCCGTTCAGGCCGACCATCAGGTTCAGCATCGTTGCGCGGTCGTTTGCTTGATAATTCTCTTATATTCATACGTAGAAAGCACTTCCTCCGCCAGGAAAAACGAGTTATTGCTTCCCTGGTCAAACGACAGACACGGATATTCCTTCAGTTCCTCCATGGTGATCTCAGTCTTGTCCGCCAGCGGATGATCCTTCCAGAGGTAGACGTATGTTCCACAGGAAAACAGATCGTGGAACTCCAGGTTATTATCCTTCATCAGCTTGTTCAGCACTTTCGCATTGAAATCATTCCGATACAGGATGCCGAGTTCACTCTTGAAGTTCTTCACATCCATCAGCACATCGTACGTTCTCGTCTCGTAAACGGCAAACTCATACTCATCCATGCCGAACTGCTTCACCAGCTCCACGAATGCCTTCACAGCAAAGCTGTAATGCTGCATCGACACACTGAATTTTTTCTTGCCTTTCGTGCGGTAAACATAGCGGTTTTCGAGAAGCTGATACTGATCGGTAACCTGGCGCGCGTAGCCTAAAAACTCCTCGCCCTCCGGGGTCAGCACCGTTCCGTGGCTGCTGCGCTTGAACAGTTCAATTCCAATCTCCTTTTCCAGCTCCTTAATCGCGCCCGAGAGGCTTGGCTGTGAAATATAAAGTGCCTTCGCCGCCTCATTCATCGATCTGGAATCCGCGGCCTGGATTACGTAGCGAAGCTGTTGTAGTGTCATAAGTAAAGTTCCCTTTCTGGTATAATTTGATATACGAAACTGCCATTCGCGGAGGGGAGAGTTCCGCGGATGGCAGTTTACACATTTATGCATGATGTCTCGATTCAGAGCATACCGCTCTCAATCTTTATTTTGCAAACAGAGGGGTAGAATAGTATCTGTCTCCATTGTCCGGCAGAAGCACAACAATAGTTTTGCCCTTGTTCTCTTCGCGTTTTGCCAGCTGAATTGCCGCATACAGCGCTGCGCCGGAGGAAATTCCTGCAAGAATAGCTTCCTCGGCTGCCAGATATTTTCCGGTCTCGAAAGCATCCTCATTTTCTACCTTGATGATTTCGTCGTAAATACTGGTATTCAGAGTCTCCGGCACGAAACCTGCGCCGATTCCCTGGATTTTATGCGGTCCGGAAACACCCTCAGACAGTACCGGTGAGGATGCCGGCTCTACTGCTACAATTTTTACTTCCGGTTTTTTCTCTTTTAAATACTCACCCGTTCCGGTGATCGTTCCGCCGGTGCCGACACCTGCAACGAAGATGTCAACCTCTCCGTCGGTATCTTCCCAGATCTCCGGACCTGTTGTCTTTTTGTGGGTTGCCGGGTTTGCCGGGTTCACGAACTGGCCTGCGATAAAGCTGTTAGGGATCTCTTTTGCAAGCTCATCGGCTTTCTCGATCGCACCCTTCATACCCTTTGTTCCGTCCGTCAGAACAACCTCTGCGCCGTATGCTTTTACAATGTTGCGGCGCTCTACGCTCATGGTTTCCGGCATCGTAAGGATCATACGATAGCCTTTTACGGTAGCTGCCGCTGCCAGCCCGATTCCAGTGTTTCCGGAAGTCGGCTCAATGATAACGGAACCTTCTTTTAAGAGACCTTTTGCCTCAGCATCCTCGATCATCGCTTTTGCGATACGGTCTTTGACGCTTCCTGCCGGATTGAAGGATTCTACTTTTGCGATCAGTTTCGCCTGCAGTCCTTCTTTTTCTTCAATTCGTTTCAGTTCTACCAGCGGAGTTTTTCCTACAAGATCCAGAATGCTGTCATATACCTTTGCCATCGTTGATTTCCTCCTTACTTTTGCTCGCTTTTTCTCTATTTCCCTATTTCCTATTGAGTTTGTATGTTTTAAGTTGTTTCCATCTTATTCCAATCGTTTTAAAATGTCAACACATTTCACTGATATGATCAGAAAAGATGGTTAGAGCAGACCTGCAAGCGCAATACTGACCGCCATTCCGACCAGGGAAGAGAGCAATGCACCCGCCAGTGTGTACCGCGTTTTTTTGATGTGGACCGCTCCGAAATAGACCGCCATCGTATAAAAAACCGTCTCCGTGCACGACATCATAATCGAAGCCGCCCGTCCGGCGAAGGAATCACACCCCGCCTCTTTGTAGAGATCCAGCAGCAAACTCACCGCCGCACTGTTGGAAAAAAGGCGCACAACCCGAGCGGCACCAGGCAGAAGGAATCCCCGCCGGTTCCAGCACCGTTCCGAGCAGCTTTCCAAAATCCTCCAGAAATCCCGATGACCGCAGCACACCGACCGCCGCCATCAGCCCGATTAAGGTCGGCACAATTCCGATCACCGTCCGCATGCCGTCCTTCGCCCCGTTCAGAAAATCGCCGAACACATCCTGTTTCATCAAAAGCCCCAGTCCGACCACATAAAAAATCAGCACGGGAACCATCAGATCCGAAAGTGCCGAAAGAATACGCAAAAAAATCCCCTCCCCGGAAAAATCCTATCAGATACACTCCGATACAATTTATTCCGCGGGCGGGGATTTATGTAATTTTATTTCACTTTAATCTGAAACAGACGCGCCATATACGTCTCCGGGAAGTGAATCTGCAGCGTCTTGCTGTAGTCATCGTAATGGAACACATCACCGCATGCTTTCGGGTAAATGCAGGAAACCTCCAGCTCTTTCCCTGGGAATGCTCGGTTCAGCGGAACTTCAAAATCAGCCTCTCCGCCGCGTCTCCATACACCAAGATAAATCACATCCCCCGGCACGCGGATGCCGGCTGCGAGGTGCTTGTCCTCATTATCCGCCCATCCCATCGGCCAGAACGGAACGCCGTCCTTGATGCCGCTGCGGATCTCCTTGTAGCAGTCAATTCCCTCTTTTACAAGATCAAACCGCTCCGGCGAAATCTCTGCAAGGTGGCCGCTCTGATGGATACGAAGCAGCAGCGCATTCACCATATTGAAAATAACTTCCTCTTCGGTGCCGTCCCGCAGCGGATACGACCAGATCGCCGCCTGCTCCGGCGTCACGCCGATGGCTGCATTCGCGAGATCGTCGCATAATTCCGGTAATCCTCCTGATCACTCGTCGACTGAATACTGTTTCTCGCCAGCATCGCATAGTCCATGCGGAGACCGCCGCTCGAGCAGTTCTCAATCACAAGATCCGGGTACTTTTTATAAATGCCGTCCAGCCATGCCAGATACGCTCTCTCATGCTCAAGAAGGCCATCTCCAAAACTGTCCGCATCGACTTCCGTACCAATACCAGGTTCAATATTGTAATCCATCTTAATATAACCAACGCCGTAATCCCTTACCACACGGTCAATGACTTCCGTCACATGTTCAATGACCAGCGGATGACGGAAATCGAGCTGATACCGGCTTCTGTCATACACACGCTTTCCATGACGCAGGAAGAAACACTCATCCGGCAGAATCGAAGCCTTCTTACAGTTAATACCCATAACCTCAAGCTCCAGCCATACCCCAGGAATCATGCCCTTTGACCGAATATAATCCGTCACCTCACGCACACCGTTCGGAAAACGTTTTTTACTCTCCTGCCACTCACCGACACTGTCCCACCAGTTGCCGTCCGCATACCAGCCCGCATCAATAACAAAATATTCACATCCGCCTTCTCGGCAGCATCCACCAGCGGAAATTCTTTTTCTGTCGTCGGATCTCCAAACAGACAGTTCATGTAATCGTTGAAAATAACCGGCAGGTTCTCATTGTCCTTATTCGGACGGCGAATTCTTCTGCGGTACTTCGTTAAGGTACCGATTGCCTCCTCAAAATCATCATGACCGACACCGACAGCCACCGGCACGGTTGTAAAGCTGTCTCCCGGCTTCAGGTTTTTCGACCAGTGCGACTGGATTTCCGTCGGGCCGCTCACAGCCAGGTAAAAGTGGCAGTTCTGATCTCCAATTTCATAATGCCAGGAACCGCTGTGGTCAATCTCAAAAAACAGGCTCGCATCTGCTGCGCTGTTCCCAATATATCCCATCGGAACATATTCCTTCGCCGACCAGTTACCCGTATTTGTAATCTCAATCGTCTTCGATGTCCTCTGATAGTTGTGCGGCTGCGTCTGCGCCATGCCAAGATCTGCAAAGCGGTATTTTTTCACCGTCAGCTCCTTCTGCCAGCCATTGTGAACCACTATCATCGACATCTTATCATCTGAGCTGATAAACTCCGGAATGCCCTCTTTCTGCTCTTTTTCGATACCCCAGTAGCTGAAGCTTGAGATATATTCCAGTGTCTGGTTCTCACTGCCCTCATTCGTCACGGTATTGTACATTCTTGCAACCGGAAGGCCGTCATAAAACTGCATGATCGACTCTACCCTCGCGCCCGTCACATCATCCTTCTGTACAATGCGAAGCAGATCGCCTTCTTCGTTTCTTTCTTCCGAAATCGAGTCAAATTTCAGCATAAAGCCCGGCGCTGTCACAATGTACTTATTTCCGTGCTTTTCATACGGCCGGTTATAACCGGAAAAATTCACCTGTACCAGCTGGAAGCTCTCTTCGATCTGAGCCTCCCGCATTCCCTCCATCGGCCACCAGTTATCCGGCTTCCGGCAGAGATTCTCTGCATCAAACGGTGCACTTGAAAAATGAAACAGCTTTAACGCCTTCTCTTTTGTCACCCCAAACACAATGTGAATTCCATTCACATCATAACAGATCAGCTCCGCCTGAATTGGAGTTTCCATTCGGTCTGTCCATTTTTTCATGTAAAAGCCCTCCTGTAAAAATCATATTTTACTCATACCCCCAGCATACGACTTGTCCCCTTTAAAGTCCAGTACATTCTTGCTTTTTCCCCACAACAATCTCACGCCGATCCGCCAAGGGCGGATCCAGCCGCTTTTTCTTCCTCCCCGGCATCATCGTTAGCCCTGCGGCCGAGCGCCACTTATTTCACGATGCCAAACGTAGCAATCTCAAACTCCCTCAGCGCCACATGATAAACCCCGTCCTTATCCGGAATCATCAAGTCGCCCTTCTCTTCAATGACATTGCTGCGGTAAACCTCTTTCATCCAGTCTTCTTTCTTAAAGGAAAGAACTTCTTCGTGCTCCATATTATTTACGAATCTCACAAACAAATCGTCCTTCTTCTGACCTTTCTTAAACGCCGTCATATGAATACCATCGCCCTCAAATGCAAGGAAACTCATCTCCAGCGGAAGTTCCCCTTCAACCAGTTCCGGCTTCACCTGTCCCGGTTTCCGAAGGAACGCTCTCTCCAATCCAGCCTGCTCCACCGTCAGATCCTCCTGGAATGCATAACCCTCCCGGAACGCATCCCCGGTCTCACCAGCTGCAAACGGCACAACCTCAAACTCCAAGCAGAACGTACCGATCTGCTGCGCCTTCGGTGTCGGGAAATACCCCCAGTCGCCCATCTCCGCAACACAGCGAAGCAGCGTCACCGCAACCGCATTCCCCTGATCTTCGAGAATTTCATACTCATACAGCCCGCGGTTTGCCACCAGAAGTCCGCCCTTCGCGTCCTCCATAGCCACAAAACACTGCTGTCTCTCACAACCGCAAGGATTCGTCCAGGTATCATTATGACGGTTATTTCTCCGCACAACCTCAAACGCAGAATCCGCCATATGCATCGACGTATCCAGCCCTGTCGGCAGAATCACACGCACCCGGTGATCCTTCGCCTGATTGCAGATTGTCGTCGCCACACGCAGCCCCTTCGCCGATTTCTCCAGCGTCAGAACCGTCTTCACATCCATCTCCACCAGCTCAGAAGAACGGTTAGCCACACGCGTATACGGATCAATACACATCTCACGCTGTCTTAGCAGTTCCTCGCCCATGCCGGATGGAACCATCATCTTGTGGCAGATCTCAACCACCGTGCGGAACGCATTTCTCTCCACACAGGAAATCTCCGCCTTCACGCCTTTTGTAGAAACCACCTGCTTACCGGAGTCCTGAATATAAATATACTCATTCCCCATATCCCCGGTATCCTCATAGAATCCCAGGTTCTCATACATTCTGCCCGTCTTCTTGTCCAAAAGATTGTAAGAACCGTCTGCATTCACAACAACCTTCACCGCATCATTCTCGAGCACATTTTCATCCGCAGAAACCATATCCACGTCCTGTGCCTGCTCCGCTGTTTCCAGATAATACGTGCGGTAACCAAGCGCCGGAACCTCAGCCTCAAACGTTACCAGAACCTTCTTTGCCATATACGGCTGACGGAACCGGTCGTCCGGCAGGTCATATCCAAACGCAACGCCCGCATCCGCGATCTTCGCCGGAACCACATTTCCGTCCGCATCGCGCAGCACCATCGCCGGAAGCTCCACCTTCTCTGCGGCCTCATAGCGTCCCATACAAACAGATTGTAATCGCGGAACAGATGCAGCTCCTTTTCTACTACCTGTGATTTCGTCTCGCCGGAAGTATTCCATACCACGAACGGAATCTTCTCGCCGTCACCCGGAAGCGCTGCCGTGTTCACCTTGTTCGTCAGATACTCCACGCTCTCGTCGTAAATCGCATCCGCAACCTGTCTGCTCTTCGCAAAACGGGTCTTCATCTCCTCATTGACCTCATCCACGCTGCAGCCGCAGATGCTGTCATGCGGATGATTCTGCATCAGCTTCTTCCAGCTGTAGATCATCTGGTCTTCCGGATAAGCCTTTCCCATAACATCTGCCATCGCAGCTGCCGGCTCTGCTTTCCGCTCCAGCGCTGTCTCACCCGCGCGGTTGTCCTGCTTTAATCCGATCCAGGAAGAAGCCGTATTTGCCAGCGTCCATCTTCCGTCGGTCTCCTGGCTTGTCAGCTCGCCCTTAACGGTAGAGAAATTCTCGGAGATTTCTTTCTCCATTGCCTCTACATACTTTTTGAAATCAGAATGAATAAACTCGACATCCGGATACAGCTTTCTCGCCACGCGGATCGCCTCGGTGATGTTCTTCTGCAGCGGCTGATGGTCGCATCCGTTCATCATCAGAAGCTGATGGGTTGCTGCGAATTTTCTCGCGTCCGCCAGCTTTTTATCCCAATAAACCTTTGCCTCTGCCTCGTCCACCGGAATCTCCACGCCGTTGTTGTACCAGTTTGCAAACAGGATGCCCGGCAGCTTCGTTCCGTCCGGGGATGCCCACATCATCTCAGAATACGTAGACTCATACTGTCCGCCGGTCACCTCGTTGTTCGGTCCGATCGGTTTTACACCGCGTCCGAAAACAACCGCGTCCATGCCGGCCTGTTTTAATACCTGCGGCATCTGGCCTGCATTGCCGAATGCATCCGGGAAATAACCGACATTGCGACCGCACCGTACTGTTCTGCTTCCTGCATACCGACCTGAAGATTGCGGACACACGCCTCGCCGCTTGTCAGGAACTCATCCTGCAGAATGTACCACGGACCGGTCTGAACTTTGCCCTCGCGGATGCATTTTTCCACCTGCGCACGTTTCTCCGGGCGGATTTCCAGATAATCATCGATTGCGATGACCTGGCCGTCCAGGAAAAATCCGCCGAACTCCGGATCGTTCTCTGCCTTGTCCAGAATGTTGTCTACCAGCTCAATCAGTTTCATGCGGTGAGATTCAAAGGACTGATACCACTCTCTGTCCCAGTGGGAATGGGAAATAATATGTACGGTTGTTTTCATCATGATCTGTTTCCTTTCGTTTCTTTTTTATAAAATTTATGTAACTATTCAGAGCCCCATCTCGATTCCGCTTACGCTGCATCTCGATGTTGCTTTTTGTCCTTCTGCAAATGCGGCATTTTGTCGCATTTGATTTGCCCCTCCAAAAACATAAGCAGGTATCCATTTTCGAAGAAACATGAGTGGATTACAAATGTTTTTGAAGATTGCGGGAGTGCAAAGCACGTAGCAATCTGGTATCAAATAGGCCAAAATACCTTTTGACCCCAATATCATTTGATATATCATATTATAAAAATCAGACGATATTCTGTCAAGTATTTTACACTTCTTTTCTATATGATATATCAAGTTGCCATTTTCTCATGTCACACCTGATCTGGCAATAAATCGTGTTTGAAAAGGCCTGTTACAATTCACGCAGCACCGGAGCACTTGCTGTTCCGGTGTGCAGGAAAATAATTCCGGCGCGAGCAGCTCTTATTTGACTTGCTTTTTTGCATTCGTTATAATAACAAAAGAAACACGCAGACAAAGTCAACGTTTTTATACCTTTTTATCCCAGAGGAATTTTATGGATTCACAGACCAGAAAAACAAAACCAAAATATGAAATCATCAAAGAAGCCCTGCTTGCACGCATTCACGCCGGAGACTTTTCGTTTGACGAATCCTTCTGCACCGAAAAAATGCTGTCGGATCAGTACCACGTCAGCCGGATTACCGCAAAGCGTGCCATCGAGGATCTGGAACAGCAGGGGATTCTGTACCGGAAGCGCGGTGTTGGAAGCTTTGTTTCGCGAAGCCTTTCACCAGACAGCAAAGCAACCGATACGCCGAAAATGATTTCTCTTCTTCTTCCGTTCGCCACCACACAGGGAAATATTTCGGAGGCAATCGGAAGCTTAAGCGCTGTGCTGGCTGAATGTGGCTATTTTCTAAGCATTCACGTCACCGGCTCTTCCTCACCGAAGGAACGCACAACACTGGAACTGCTCCGGTCTCAAAATATTGCCGCGCTTGTCTATTATCCGAAGCGCGACAACATTCACCTGGAAAAGCTGAACGATTTCATGTTCTCCGGCTGTCCGATCGTCATCGTTGACAAGCAGACGGACTGCCCGTATCTGAACAATGTTGTCTGCGACAACTATGACGGCGGACGACAGGCAGCGCGCCATCTGCTCGGGCAGGGACACCGAAACATCGCGTTTTTCACCGCGGCGCCACTCTCTGAGACTTCATCGGTACGCGACCGCTTTGCCGGATTTTTGCATGAAATGAAAGCCGCCGGGATCGCGCCGGACCCGCATCAGCTTGTCACCTGCTGCAAGGAGCTTTCCGATAATGCCGCACTTTCCACAGAACGCACACCGTTTCAGCAGAAGCTTCTTGCCATGCACCGCGACGGCATCACCGCCATCATCGCCGAAAACGACCGTATCGCCGAGCTGATTTTCCTCGCCTGCCGCACGATCGGTCTTCGCATTCCGGAGGATCTCTGCCTCTGCGGCTTCGACGATACAAATGTCAGCCGAAGCCTCGGCATTACCTCCATTCATCAGGATTTTGCCGGAATCGGACGCGAAGTCGGACGGATTCTGCTTGCCGCCCTCAAAAATCCTGCCGCCGAAACGGAAAAAATCATTCTTCCGGTGACGATCGTCCCGCGCGCATCGTCGCAGAAAAATCTGTCTCCCATTTCCGGGCATGATTGAAAAATCTTTTTTATCATGCTTGAAAACCGCAATAGCCTCACGGGCTTCCGACCCGTGAGGCTATTGTCTATTTTGTTTTGTATTCCCATTTGACACAAACTCTTTTTCCGTAGTGTGCCATTCCAATATAACAAATTTTCCCTGCCATTCCTGTATCGTACTGTTTCTCTTTGATCTGACCGATTGCAGTATCGGCAAGAGTTTCTTTTCGATCAGTTTCCCCCATCTTTTACGGAATATCGAACGTTTTTCAGAGCGAACTTTGCAAATCTGCCGCGCCGTCTTTTTACTCCCGGCACGTTCAGAACATATCTCCCAAACAAGAAAGTCGCAGCCCGCAGAACATCTTTTTCTGATACATTCTACCAAAAAGTGTACACCTGCTGGATACTTTTTAGTACATCAGTATGCAAAAACAGTTTTTCAGTGGCGTCCCTTAGAGGTCGGAGTCTTCTTGCTGGAAGAGGATACAACAAAAAAATCCTGTCTGGTTTTGTACCGGACAGGATTTTTAGAAGAACAGCATCACCAGTCCCAACGCGCACAGCAGGATTCCGGTTACGCGGTTCAGCATTTTTACGTTTGCGCTGTTCGCCCATTTTGCTCCAATCTGTGCGAACACCAGTGTGCTGATCACACAGGCAATCATAATCGGAAGATTCGGTTTTCCGCCGATATAGAAATGTGAAACAGCTCCGGTCAGCGCAGTAAAGGTCATGATAAAGACGCTCGTTCCAACCGCCGTTTTTAACTCATAGCCAAGCACACTTGTAAGCACCAGAAGCAACATCATACCGCCCCCGGCACCGACGAAACCGCAGATGAAGCCAATCAATATGCCGCAAAGAATGGACTGCCGGATTTTCTGTTCCTCGGATTTGTTTGCCTGTACTTCCTTCGTTGTCATGATCGGGCGAAGAATAAATTTGAGACCGACAAGCAGTGTCATACCTTTGGAAAAACCACCATTGTTCCGTTTGGCACAAGGGAGGAAACGAAGCTTCCGACCAGTGTAAAAATCAACACGGAAATCAGCATAATCACGCCATGGCGAATGTCGATATTTTTGTTTTTCTTGTATGTCCACGCACTGACCCCCGACGCGAGGACATCCGATGCAAGTGCTATCCCGATCGCCTGGTACGCCGGCATGTGCAGGAATGTAATCAGCATAGGCGAGACGACCGCCGCCGCAGAAAGTCCCGCAAGACCCGTTCCAAGGCCGGCACCGAGACCGGCCACAATACATACGATTAATTCTGTAATAGTCATAAAATTCCTTCTTTCTCCCTTTTATTTCCCGATTACATTTTTCCGGATCAGCTCACAGAGCCGCAAAAATTCTTTTTTATCTTCCTCCGAAATTCCGCAAAACAGAGATTCTCCAAATTCCTTCTGACATTTCTGTCCGTAGCAAACGCATTCTGCCGCAGCCGGTTCCAGCTTCAAATGCACTTTCTTCCGGTCTGCCGTATCGCCCTCTTTTCGCAGGTAGCCTTTTTCACACAACCCGTTTACGGCCAGCGAAACGTGTGATTTCTGCATTTTCCGCACACGTACAATATCTGTTGCAAGGTCAAACTGACTGTTATTTGCAAGAAACAGCAAAATATCTACTTCTGCGGCAGACAAATGATAACGCATCATCACCTTTTTGCGGTACTGTGCATATTCCCGTTCTACTTCCACGGCAAACTGCCACTGCTCATCAAACATGCTTCCACCTTCCTCTTGTTCTAATTTGAACTTCTTGTATTTTAGTTCTAATTTGAACATTTGTCAACCCACAAAAATGGATATCCAGCGATAGAGTTTCCCCTGTAAAGTAAAATATGCTCCCTTCCTGGGAGACAAGTTTTTATTTGTCTACCCGGAAGGAGCATATCAGCAAAAAATATTTGCCCATGTGACAGACCCGTCTTGCGTTTGAAAACAATATACCTTGCGGTACTCTACATTTTTCGCACAAATCAGTCATTGCTCAATGAAGGATTGTAGCAACACGTCCTGATCCTACAGTACGTCCACCTTCACGGTATCAGAATGGCGTATTACGGTGTGCAAATGGTGATTTTTCGTATGATTTGTAGGAATAAATCCGGATTTTCCGCTGTATCCATGTAGTTTTGGAGAATTTTGTTATCATGGTGTTATCATATTTATGGTTCACTAATTCCACCTGTGCTCTGTTGTTCAATAAATATTCTCATTAAATCTATCGACTGCTTTAATTCTTCTCTTGTATATCTTGGATTATTCTGATTTTCCGGATGATGTATCTGATGCCGTATATATTCAGTCAAAACTTCTGCTCATTTATAATAGAACCATTCTTACCTATGCGCTTATATAATCTGGTTGGTTTTCCTTGAATATATAAATTTTTCCATCCCTGAAATTCTATAAAAGAATACAATTCATCATGATATTCCTCTGTAACTTCATTAAATGCTATATAATTCACTTCATTCAGTGACGGATATTGAAGCTGTCCAGGAAGAACACCTAATATTTCCTTATTTCCTTCTTCATCTTCTTTAATAAGACGTAAATCTGTAAACTGTAATTGTTTAACAATATAAGAACTGTGCGTTGTCAATATAACCTGTGTGTTTGCGACTGAAGACAGTGTCTTAAATGCCTCTACCAATATTCTTTGATTATCTGAATGTTGCGAAGTCTCCGGCTCTTCTACTGCATATATTACTCCAGTATTACCTTGCTCTTGACAACGTCTCTCCGCTTCAGCTCTAAAGAAATTCAGCAGAACAAGCCTTTTCACGCCACTCCCTCGCTTATTGATTGGGATATCTTCATCACCGGAAATTGATACATTTTTGAAAACATCTTGCCACTTAAGGCTTTCTGCTGATGGTATTACCGGATTTAAACTTGCTGCAATTGCTGGATCCATTTCTCGAAGCTTCGCTAATGTTTCTGTTTGCCACTTCTTTTAATTTATTTTTCAACCTCTGCAGCTACATCTGCTAATGTTGTTTGCAATCCTGCATCACTCAAAATTTGCTTTACAGCTGTTTTTAATGGATCTTGTATCTCATCATCTCCATCACTATTTTTTCTATCTGACTGAAAAAGTGAATATGTTGGTAAATAGTTGGATAACTTCTCCCAAATTTTCTTTGCATCCTCTTTAGAGGCATCGATTTCTATATTATCCATCTGCAAATCATCCGAAAATTTATTCCAGATAGCTCTTCTCATATCAGCATTTACAGTTTGATTTTCGCATTCAATGTCTTCACTTTTTATTATCTTTTTTAAATCACTATTCTTCTTTAATAATAATTCTGTACATTTGCTATTTGTTGGATGCATAGCCTTTATAAAAACCTTTGCCGCTCCGCCGTTTTTATATCTCTTTATGACTTCCAACTGTCCATTAGCATTAAGCATAAATTCATCTTGTAACGAAGTCTCAACAGTTGAATCTATAACTATCTTTTCCGGCAATTCTGAAAAGCACACTGTTATTTCAATATCTGTATTTCCGACATTGCTTTCATGTATGTTGGCATCTGCTTTTTCTAACTTGATTGTTCCCTTCCCATCATTAAAAAATATATCCAATGCCTCTAAAATAGTTGACTTACCTATATCGTTTTTTCCAACAAAAACTGTTAAATCATTAAAGTTAATCTCTATTTCGCTTCTATATCCACGGAAATTTTTTAATTTAATTGAATCAATTTTCATAGCAGGTCTCCTCTGATTATCACTTCTTATGAGAAATTTATAACCGTTTTTATATCTGCAAATTCTGTTCGCACCACCCCTTGAATGGCTGCTAATATTCCAGCTACAGTTACCACAGCAGAATTTGACGCCTCTTGACTTTTCAATCCATCTTTCACTACACTTTCCAAATGGGTTGATGCAATTGGCATTATTACTTTTATCATTTTTTTCCAATACTCTACATTTACATCAAAATTAGAATTGTCACGAAATCTTAATGACCAAACATCTCTCACTTTTTCACCCAAAAAGCTCTCCATACATTTAGACATAGCAAAAATAAATAACATTTTTGCCCCTCTTTTTCCCAGAAATCTATATTGCTGTTCTTCTGCCTCTGTTCTTTCCTCTCCCTTTACTTGTAAATCTAATTTATAAATGTCAATCGCCCTTGCTAAAGAATATGTAAAAATAATATGTTCTGCAATTAATTGATCCGGAAATGTATTTGCATAAATTCTATCATTGCTCCATAAATCATTTCTTGAGTTATATGCCGTAACACACTCCCCATGAAAAGCCGAAATCGACTGTGCCACAACATACGGATCCAATATTTCTCTACTTCTAGATGGGCGTCCATTTCCTCTACGTCCACCGCTATAAAACAAATTTGTATATTTTTCAAATTCATTTCGCAACCGATTTTGCACTTTATCATTACTTCGCAAATCCGACGCAATAATTTCATTCTGTTTATTATTGTTATTGATAATTTCATCTATAATAGAAGAATCTTCACATACAATAAAACGAATAGGGATTAAGGCCTTTCCTACTTCTGTTACACTACTTACAGCTCCTGTTGTTTGTGCCCCATTAATGATAGTAATTCCTGATATAGTAAGTTTTTCTTCGCCTGTATTCAAATCATTTTCAATACTATAATCATTTACCAATGCAGTTATTCCATTGTTATACGCCCAAAAATTATTTGGTTGCTCTGTAATGGTTTGTATTATTCCCAAATTAATTTTATTTTTCTTTTTTCCTGACCCAAGATATGTTCTTGGATTTCCAGAAAAAATATCATCATTATATCTGCAATACTGTTCTTTTACCCAATCTGCAGTGACGGCAGTTACATAAGCTTTCCATTTATCACCAACTAATTCAAATCCTTTTTTAACAGTGTCCACAGTCATTTTTTCTACAACCGTAATCTGACTGCTGGACGCATTATACCATTTTTCAATAGTTTCATTTCCAACTTCTATTGCAAAAACATCTACTTATTTTCCGGAAAAGTGTTTTACTGCTGCATTAGAATTTATTTGCATTGCAGTTAATTCTTCTCTTACTTTTGGGTTATTTTTTTCATTAAGATTATGTACATACCAAAAATATACTGTACTTATCAGATCATCCTTGATGGCATTTTGCAGTTCTCTAACTTGATCACGTATTCTTTCAGGTACTGACTCAGGTTCCTGAGAAAACACCCATGCTGCTGCTGTGTTCAAATCACTCGCTTTATTTTCCGGTGCCAAATCTCCTTCCTGCACTTTTTGTTTCATATACCCCTGAGCAATCACTGCTATACCTGTATCCTGATCAATATATATCAAGTCACATTTTTTATCCTCACCGCCATCAGTTAATGCATCACCAGCAACCGAAAATATATCAGCTATCTCAAATCTTAATTCTAAAGCATACAACAACAATGCATTATTACCATATGTGTTTAATAACGTGCTTCTACTTTCAAAGTCATCTTTGTAGCTCATCTTACATCCTCTTTTTCCCTTACAATGGTTATACTGTTCTTTTCAAAGTTCCCCGGATAAGATAACGAAATAATTACATTTTTAAAAGCTATTGTATATGCAAATATTGTTCCTTCACCAAAACGATCATGATACACTTTTCTTCCATCTGAATCAATCTTTATTTCATCTGGAATATCGTTTAAATATGGAAATTTAGCAGATTTTGTTTGACAATTCGGCAAACTTACTTCAATAGCTATTACTTGACCTTTTCCAGCAATTGGACTATACACCAATGCTCCAGGTGAAATAACCTGATTTTTCTCTTTTTCCGTAAAACCTTTTTGTTGTTCCATTCTACTTATTTTTTCATTGATCGCAGTACCTATATACGCTTTCCATCTCGGTGCATTTAAAATATCTCTTCTGGTTTCACACAGTAAAATTAACTCCCGTAATTTTTCCGGATTAGCATGACCAGTTCTAAACATTGCCATAAAATATTCTCTATATTGAGCTAAAGTTAACGGCACAATATCCAATCTCTGCTTTACATCTCCTCGTGCATACCAAATTCCATGCCTGAATGTTTCTGCTGTATTCGTATCTATTTTTACTGCGATAAACATTCCATATACTGGCTTGTCGTATTTCAGAACTGCATCGGATACATGTCTTCTTACAGGTTCTCCCTCCATTGCTTCTTGACGTGATGACGTAGACATCGTAACTTCTGTTAAAATTGTAAAATCGTTAAATTCACAATACAGATCACCTTTTCCACCGCCAGCTGCAGATACCGGAAGAAAATCCGAATCAAGTTTAAATCCTCTTACCTCATATGGTTTATTGACCATATGATCTATAGCTAAAGATGCTCTCCATAAAATCCATTCTAAATATGCTGGTGTTTCATCTTTTGGTACTTCTATAACATTGTCATCATCATATGTATGCTTCCCACCACCTTTGATCAACAATTCCATATAATCGGCAATTTCTTGCCATTGATTACATTGCTCTTTTGCATATTGAATTTCGTCTGTTTTGGATAGCAAATCTTCTAATCGCCGTCTGGCAATATTAATTTCTGTCGCAGTGTTCAGTGGAAGATCAGAAATATCAAACAAAATTTGTCTGCTTTTCATTTGCTTCATTAAGTCATTCAGTAATACTTTAGCTGTATCTTCATTATCTGTTGGTAATTCTGCACCCTCGCATAGTCGCTTATATTGAATCATTAGAGATTCTTCATTTGATGTTGACTTTGCCAATTTCTCAGCCAAAATATGCTTAGCCGGAGCAATAACCATTCCTCTTCCTTTTCGTTGCAATACTCCAGAAATACGTAGGTAACGCATGTTCATGTCACTATAGTCAAGGAAATTATCTGCCTTCTTATCATAGTACCTTCCACGTTCTGCAACTTCTTTCTTGTCAAAGTTACGTTTTGATGGAGCTTGTTTTCTACGAGCACGCAAATCCAAAATATTATCCACGATCTCTCCAATTTAATAACTCGGATTGGTTGTATGTCCCCATAATGCAAACTCTATTCTTGCAATCTCTGAGCTTCCTGTTCGCTTCTCTAACTCCAACATAATTGCCAATATCCATCTCAATGGAGAAAAATAAGACTTTCCATCTGGCATAGCAAATTGTTCAACACTTAATGCTCTTAAATAGCATTCTTGTACTGCCGGATATGTATCCGCCTTTAAAAATGTTCGTCCAAAAGGTGTTATATCATCCAGATTTCCCAGTTCATTCTGATCTCCATCCTTTTTCTTCACTTGTGGATAAATGAAACCATTTTTCGAAAACATTAAACGCCATTTTCGTGCATGACTGCCAGACGTATCTTTCCCAGCTTCATTTTGAATAATTCCTTGATCATTAAGAAAGTTCATAAAGCCAATTTCATTCTCTTTCCCACGAAGTTTCCCCACATATGGCGAATTTGCAAACGCTTTAAAACCTTCCTGTATTCTATTTGGATTCCGTAATCCGGTATTACCTACTAACCAAATATCTATTTTTTCTTCCATACATCTTCTCCATTAAACCCAACAAATAAATATTCTTGTACTTTATTTCTATTTGTCTTAGCATGTTTTTGATTTCCAAAAGAATATGTGTAATCTATCGGCACCACTTCCACATGTTCCTTATATTTCGACATAAGTGCAACCATTTCATCTTGTGTTGGTTGACTGTTTGAGGAATAAGATACAATCAAAATACTATTCGAAAACTTTTTAAACAACTTATCAAATGCATCTGCAGCACCTTTTCTAGTTGAAAACGGTGTAGGATATGATTTAAATTTCTTTGTTATCGTATTTTCCTGTATTTCTACACCTTTCCAATCTCGTGCCAACCCTTCAACAAAATGATATCTACGAACATACTCATTGTCTGACAATGGAGAATAATACGGTGGATCAATATATACTAAATCCGGATGTTTAATTTTTACTTCCATTGCATCTCCATGTTTAGATTTATTTTCACATCCATTATCAAAAATTGCATTATTGATACTTTCCACCGCTTCTAGAAATTGCTGTTCTAAAGATTTCTGCAAATCCTTTCTTCCATCATTATATCGATCTCCGGTATATGTAAAAATTCCTCTCGGTCTTTTCTTCGTACAGGCTCTAATCAACGCTGTCATTGCAATTGCTTTCTTATATTGATCTCTAATACCAGCGATATTAGTTCTTAAAATATCTATTAGCTTATTCTCTTCATCCTTATAATACAGACCTTGAAAGGTCTCTTCTACAAAATGATCAGACTCTTTTTTTTCAATTAATAACTTTCTTGCCTCGTCCAATGGTAATACAACATTATTATTTTCCACCATTGCTTTAGTAAAGGTTGCTGACATTGCCATATAATCATTGCTAATCACAGTTTTTCCCTGCGTCTTAAACATATAGCCAACAATTCCAGATCCAGAAAACAAATCTACTACCGTATCAAAATCAAATTGTGAAGCCACCGCCCAAATTTGTGGTAATAATTTGCTTTTTGAACCCATATATCTAGTTGCCGGATATTTCATTACCTGTTCAGACAAAGGTTTCGGAACTATTTTTAACATAGTTTTCTGTTTTGGCAAAATATCTACTATAATATCTTCGCCTTTCCGTTTACTACCATTACAAGAGATATACCTTTTTGTCTGAATAACCTCAATCTTATAATCAGCATACAATTCATGAACCAATGGATGATTGGAATTTGTCAATATTACATGGCATCCTAACTCCTGTAATCTTTTGACTTCCTTCGCCAATTCTATATGATCTTCTTCATAAAATTGTTCTTTCGTATACCGCTTAAAATCCGAATATTCTGATATGGGTAAATACGGAGGATCTAAAAAGACAAAATCTCCTGGTTCTGCATATTCTTTTAATACTGAAAGATAATCTCCGCATGTTATAGTTGCTTTTTTTAACACTTCTGAAGCAGCGTATAAAGCTTCTTCATCGCAAAAATTAGGAGATTTATATTTACCAAAAGGAACATTAAATTGACCTTTCTTATTAACACGATACAATCCGTTAAAACATGTCTTATTCAAATAAAGAGTTCTTGCTGCAGCTTCTTCCTTTTTTAATTTAAGCCAATCTAATGAACGTACTTCATAAAAATCTTCTTTTGTATTTTTATATTTTTTCAAGTATGAAATAACAACTTCTACATTATCCGCAACCTGCCGATACATATTGATCAGTTCTGGATTACTATCTGCAATTATTGCTTTATCCGGGTTTAATGCAAAAAACAACGCACCACCGCCAATAAATGGCTCTATGTACTTTCCATATTTTCGAGGAATCTTAGGCATGATATCACCTAACATCTGAGTTTTTCCACCAGCCCATTTCATGATTGGCTTTGCCTGTATCTGTTTTTCTTTCTTTAAAACTTGTTCCATCACGCCTTTTCCCCTTCAATCTCTATTATTTCCATTATATCACTGATATCGCATTTTAAAGCAGTGCAAATTTTTACCAGCACATCTGTAGTAACATTTTCATTTTTTCCAAGTTTTGCTACTGAAGCATGACTAATACCTGCAGCCGCACATAAATCCTTCTTTTTCATATCTCTGTCAATAAGTAATTTCCACAATTTTTTATAACTAACTGCCATATTTTAACCTCAAACTCATTTTTCTAAAATATTGCTATGTTGTTATTCTATCATGCGACTTCAGCAATATCAACATTTATTTCAGCGATCGCATACTTTTGTACAAACATTCGTTCTTATTTTCGATATATTTATGATTTATAGTCGTCTGTTTTTTTCAATATAAAAATATACTCATGTGCCAACATTAAGAAGTTTCTTTCTTTTCCGTCCCAATAGTCAGCTGATCGACAATTATGCTGTTCTTTTATAATAATTTCCTTAAGTTTAAATCCTGCATTAACAAATTTCTGCATAGAATTCATTCCTAGCGGCAACACATAACCTGCTCTCCGTATATCTCCGATCATAAATGCACATATTCCCTGCTTCTTCAACACTCTATATGCTTCTCTTGCGACTTGCTCTAATGCCTTCAAAATTCCTCATATTTTAAATGTGAAATATCTTCCGGAATTTTATTGCTATATCGTATAATATCTGCGTATGGCGGATGTGTACAGATAAGGTTTATGCTCTCATCTTTTATAAATGATAATTCAGTTGCATTTCCTTGTTTTGTGAAAATTTTTGAACTTTCTTGACAAGTAAAATTAAGATTTGTGTTAGATAGTTTGATGGCTTCGGAATTTATATCAACACCAATAGCATTTCTTCCTAATAACTTTGCTTCTATCAATGTTGTACCGCTGCCCAAGAATTGATCTAGTATCCAATCATTTTTCTTTGAATAACGTAAAATAAGGTTTCTGGGAATGTATGGGGACCAATTTCCTCGATATTTTCCTGAATGTGTAGCCCAACTTCCTCTTTCTGGAAAAGACCATATTGTCGTGTCTTCCAATTTGAATTTTTCTGGTGCTTCTCTTATAAGAATCTCCCCTTTCTTTTTGCTCATTATACTTCTGCCATATTTATTTGTCTATAAAAATCTCCATTCAAATATTAAATATCGCTAAACATTTGAACAGAGATTTCTTATTCATTACAAATATATAATTTCTTTCAATACAATTTCTTCTGCACAGGCTTTAATATTGTTCATCATTCCAACCCATTTCATCAAATCCTGCATTTTCAGTTGTTCTGTCACACCCTGTTTTTCTGCCATCTGCTTCATCATAATTTCTACCTGCTCTCTGGCATCTTGATCAATTCGATTTAAATGTGCTATCAATTCCCCCGTCATCAATAAATACTGGTATCGTGCCGGTCTGTGCTCTTTCAAGAACTGTTTCCGTAGCATCCCATATTTACCATAGGTCGGTTCTTCCTCATTCACTGCCAGATCCGGCAGGTAATAATCTCCATCGCAGTGTGTAGCTTAATCCATTACTTTCATCATAAATGTGCTTTTTCATTGTCTTATCTCTCCATTCCTCTATTTTTTGTTTTATTTTTCTTACGCTGTTGATTCTCCAGTTCACTCTTTCGGGCACCCCAAGCCAGTCTTTCGTGAATACTTCCTTTGGGCATTTGCTCCATTTGCCGTTTTTCTTCTAATGCTTTCTGCTCCTGTATATCTTGCTGCACTGCATCCTCTACAACATTTTCCCCAAGGACGCGCACTACCCGGTCATATCTGTCGGAAACACCCTGCAATTTTTGCTTTTCCTCAGATAACTGCTGTTTTTCTTCACATACTGTATCTAACTCTCTCTGCACTCGGTTATATGCCTGCTTTGTTTCCTGATATTTGTGTTTCCATTTTTCTACTTCTTTAGTAAGTTCTTTAACCTGAGCAGCCATTGCAGTAATTTTATTTTTCATCTGGGTAAACAATGGTTTTATCTTTTTATCCCGGTAAGTTACCGCACGTTCCAATGCTGTAGCTTCCGGCAGAAATGTTTTAATCATTCCATATTCTTTTATTTCCTTACTGACATTATCCATCACCGGTTGCAAGAATTCTCTTCTGTCCTCCAGTTTTTTCAATTCCGCTTCTGCTTTCTCAGCACGTCTTTCCGCTGTTTCTTTATCTTTCTGGAACTGAATTTTTTCTTCTTCCAAAAGCTTAATATCTGCCCTTGCGTCCGCAATCTGAGAAGTCAGGCCTTCATTCTCTGCTGTCAGATTTTCTTTTTCCTGTTCCAGTTCCTGCACTTCCTTCTTACGTTCTTTCTTTTTGAAATTGTAAACATCCAGATGCTCTTCATGTGTACCTTTCTGCTCCCATTCAATTCCATGCTGCATTGCAATTTCTGCCAGCACTTCTTTTTCATGATTTATCCACTGGTTCAGTTCTGTATCATGCTTATTTCCACCTTGAAATCCAAGACTTTTCAATGCCTGTTTCAGTGAAACTCTGGTATCCATTCCTTTTCCCTTCCAGTTGGTCACATAAGGAACAAAGTCAATATGCAGATGCGGAGTAGCTTCGTCCTGATGCAGATAGCAGCTAAATACCCGAAGTGTCGGATTCCGCTTCTGGAAGTCTTTCACATATTCGTCCAGTATTTTTACAGCCAGATTTCCTTCTGATGTTCCCACTGCCATATCCTCACGATTTCCTATCTGGAAAATCACTTCATGGAACAACTTCTCCTGTTTGCCCTGTCGGATTTTTTCATAATAATTTGCAATTTGCCGATCCTTTCTTTTCCCGACATTGTATCTCTCAACCGCATCGTCAAACAGCTCTTTATAAACTTCCTTCAGATTCTCATTCTTATAACAAATGTTCAGTTGTACTCTGTCCGGATCTACATTTTCTGCTACAAATCCCGTCTGTTATGAGCCAGTGAACCGGCTCCGATCATGCCACTGATTGTTCTTTTCATCATAAATTTTCTCACCTCTTTTCTGTTTGAGTGCCAGATATGGCACATAATTTTTATTTACGCCAGACATGGCGATATTTAAGAACCTTTCGCCGGATACGGCGGTTTTGTTACTTTTGTCAAAAGTAACGCAAAAGCACTTTCGACAGCCGTACCGTCCATCAAAAGTCCCCTTGCGCTGCCGGGGGCGATAACGTCCGGTGGACGTCTGCTTTGCACCGACCGAAACGAATCATAAACCTATTTATCCAGATATCCTCGCCTGCACATATTCCAGATTTTCACAATAAGGTGTCCCCACCAGATACCATTCTCTTGCCAGATTCATCTCCATTCTGGTCTGTACCCATTCATCATCTACCAGCACTTCCAAGCCTTCTCCACAGTGAAATCCTATATCAATCCATAAGTCTGATGATAATAATCCATATCTTCCATTACTGCTGTTATATCCTAATCTTCCCTGTTTCATCATTTTCTGCTCCTTTCCAGTCTGTAAACGGAATCTGTAAACGGGACTCAAAAGATTTTAAAAGTTAACTTTTTAAGTTTTTCTTTAAAGTTCCGTTTACATCGTTTACATTAAACTTTACTCAAACGGTATTTCCAACTGTTCCGGTACTTCCATAAATCCGTCTTTATCTTTCTTCACAGAATCTGCAATCCTTTTCCATGAACGCTGTATTCCATATTCCTTTCCGAACCGATGTGTACCATGTGGTTTCCAGCCTTCAATTGCATTGTTCATAATATTAGCAATCTCTTTACCTTCCCACTGTTTCATTTCTCCGGTTCGATGTAGCGCTTCATCGAACAGAATTCTTGTACATACATAATCGTCATCGTAGTCATCAAGAAATGCCTGTATGATTCCGGCATTGGTATCTTCCGGCATAAATTCTTTCTGCAGACGCTTTGCCTCTTCTTCAATTTCCTTTGTAAATCCTAAGAACACATTTCCCTATCGATACAGTACCATTGCCTCTGCCCAGGCCTGTTCGATATAGGCTTTGCTCTCTGCCTCATTGTCAAGAATATGAACTTCTGCTTTCGACATATCTGTCATCACCGGAGCAAATCGTCTGTTTCCGGTTCTGTCCAGAGGAAGAAAATTCAGATCATTTGATGTTCCGCAAAATACACACTGTCTCGGTCTGTCTTCCGGGTGAACTTCATAAGGCACTTTATAAGTTTCTTTCTGTCTGCTCAGAAACGATTTTATCTGTTCAATATTCTTTGCTGTGATAGTTGCCTTCATTTCTCCCATTTCGATAATCCAGTGGTTCTGCAGTTTTCTGTAAATATTTTCATCGTCCAGATGATCCAGATTGTCGCTGAACCATTCTTCTTTTATCGCTAGATATTTGAAAAACGTGGACTTTCCGGCTCCCTGGCTTCCAACCAGACACAGCATAATATCATATTTTATTCCCGGTTCATAAATTCTTGAAATCGCTGCCAGCATGTGCATTTTCATTACTCCGATTGTATATTTGCTCTTTTCTGCTCCCAGGAAATGCGGAAGCATATTTTCTATTCTTGGGATTCCGTCCCAGACCAGACTCTCCAAATAATCCCTGATTGGGTGATATTTATTTTCATTGGAAACAATATCTACACCCGCTTTGATCACACGCTCACTTGTTATTTCATAATTCTCTTCCAGATACATTTTCAGATTGTATTCATCCGTATCTGTAACCGTAGGGCTGTTATTTCTTCGCTCCCAGGGTACCTCTTTTGCAATGTCCATTCTTCCGGAAAGTTCATTTCGTTTAATCGCTTTTTTCAATACCGGATCATTTTGAAGTACGGTTACACAATTTCTGATTGTCTGCTTTGTTCTTCCTTTATCCGTATGCTCCAACATATCATTGACATCTTCTGTTGTAAGCATCTCCTCGTTCACAATATCTTCTAATTCCATCAAGGACTTCTCGCTGATATTCGTTAATTCTTTCTTCAATTTTTTCAACCTCCCTTCTCTTCATCTTGGAAAAACTCTACAATCTCTTCTCCTGTTCCAAACATCAGCACGTCCAGATAGTCATTTATCTTTCTTTCATTTGCCAATGCCTCCGTAAATAATTCGTGCCACTCTTCATCTTGTTCTGGTTTGTAAATCTCTTTCCAGAACTGAATCCATTTCAGATATCTAATCAGCACGTCTGTTGCATGTTTCAACCACTGCTCCAGTTTTTCTCTGATCATCACAACTTTAGGTTTCTTTGATATCAAAGTATTCCTGCTTTGGTGCGTCCTTTTGTATTTGTTTCTGTCTTCGATTTTTATATCTAGTCCAAAATCTTCTATCATCTTTTTCGCAGCTTCATACTGTGATATTCCAAATAACCTTGCTGTAAAATCTATCGCATCACCGCCCACTCCACATGCAAAGCAGTGATATATTTTATCTGCCTTCATACTTGGGTGTCGGTCTTTATGAAACGGACAACACGCCATTCCATTTCTTTTTACTTTAATCCCGTAATGCTCCGCAGCCTGTCTGGCTGTCACACATTCTTTTACCTGTTCAAATAATGTCACTTCTACCTCCTGCCCCTCCTGGCAAGTCTCTGATGAACAGATATTCGGGAATTGTTGTATCGTTCAATTCGTGATATACTGAATCTGCCAAGATGATATATCAGTGAATCTGATTATCAGAGAACTTGCTCAGATATTTTGTCTGGGCTTTTTCTTTTTGTCTGTTAGTAGCCATAGTTCCACTCCTTATACGAATCTCCTTGTTGGGATAATGATAATTTCAAATTTGCTCCCATCCTCTACAAGAGAATCGCTAATCGAATCTCGATCCGGTAAAATGGAACTTATCTTCAGTTCTTACTATAATTTGACGTATCAAATATT
>ENA-OQHY01000164-OQHY01000164.1-human-gut-metagenome-genome-assembly--contig:-NODE-164-length-37986-cov-2.623577_pt1 | contig 37986 bp, 60 predicted proteins | sample MGYA00242570_ERZ504733 | MGnify/ENA primary metagenome ERZ504733 (study PRJEB26092, sample SAMD00036219) | human gut metagenome | host: Homo sapiens | study: EMG produced TPA metagenomics assembly of... | reverse complement strand
TTTTTGAATTATATTTATCAATTCAAGGATAAATCAGATATGTGATTTATGTGTACAGAGATGGGTTTGAAATCATCAGAACAGATAATATTCCATACTTGCTAAACTGATGCATTGGGATATATGATTTATCCAATGATAGTACAAGAACGGCAGACGATGAGCTGTATTAGGTGGGAAATGAAAAATGAGTAAGCTGGATGAAATGATTCGGGAACTTTGCCCGGATGGAGTAGAGTATGTAAAGCTCAATAGTGTATGCGATATTTATGATGGCACCCACAGTACACCAAATTATACTGAGTCGGGTGTTAAATTTGCTAGTGTTGAAAATATAGGTAATCTATATGCAACGCGAAAGTATATTTCTGAGAAAGATTTTGAAAAATATAAAATCAAACCAAGAATTGGGGATGTGATGATGACTCGAATAGGGTCAGTTGGTGTTTGTACGGTTGTTGACAGAAATGAAGCACTCGCGTTTTATGTGTCGCTGGCACTGTTGAGACCACAATTAGACAAAGTTCAAAGTCGTTTTCTAAAATATGCAATCGAGAGTATACATGGACGTAAGGAATTAAGAAAAAGGACACTTATAAATGCAGTTCCTATAAAAATTAATAAGGACGATATTGGCAAGGTGACAATTCCGCTTCCACCAATTGAGATTCAGAGTGAGATTGTCCATACTTTGGATAATTACACGGAAAATGTTGTAAAATTACAAAACCAGCTTACAGCAGAGCTTACAGCTCGTCAAAAGCAGTACACATTTTATCGGAATAAGCTATTAACATTTAGCGGAAACGAAAAGGCTAAGATTGTGAAAATCTCTTTGGGCGATATCGGGCCGATTTGTATGTGTAAGCGCATTTTGAAGAGCCAAACAAATACAGTTGAAGGTGTCCCTTTTTATAAAATTGGAACATTTGGCAAGAAAGCAGATGCATATATTTCGAAAGAAACATTTGACGAGTATCGGTCCAAGTATAGTTTTCCGAAGAAAGGTGATGTGTTGATTTCGGCGGCAGGAACGATCGGAAGAACTGTCGTTTATGATGGTAAGCCGGCGTATTTTCAAGATTCTAACATCGTTTGGATTGACAACAATGAAAGTGTTGTTTTGAATAGTTATCTTCGCTACTGCTATGAGCTGAAACCGTGGAAAGCATCTGAGGGTGGAACGATTCCGAGATTGTACAATGATAATATTGCAAAGGCTGTGATTGCAGTACCGTCTATTGAGGAGCAAAAGCGCATTGTTTCTATCCTTGACCGTTTTGATGTTATCTGCAATGATTTGACGAGCGGCTTGCCAGCAGAGATTGAAGCAAGACAAAAGCAGTATGAATATTATCGAGATAAATTGTTGACGTTTAAGGAGGTGGCTGCAACGTGAGTGCAGCAAAAAAGGCTGGTGTAATTTATATCCTGACAAATCCCTCTTTTCCCGATTATGTAAAAATTGGCTATGCGACCAATATCGAAAATCGACTGAAACAGTTAAATCGAAGCGAATGTATCCCATTTGCGTTTCGGGTATATGCTACTTACGATGTTTCAACTCCGCTACAAGATAAAGAACTGCATAGCCTGATCGACCGTTTGAATCCTGATTTGCGCGCTATTGATACGTTCGATGGCAAGACAAGAACAAAAGAGTTTTATGCAATGACAAAAGAGGATGCTTATGCGCTTTTGGAGAGCATTGCAAAATTAAGCGGCACAATGGACAAACTGCAGCGCCTTACCCCGGAAGGCCATGAGATTGCAGACGAAGAAGTTGCGGCTGAAATTCAGGAAGAAGCAAAAGAACGCAAAGCCCCGTTCTCATTTATTAAATGTGGTATTCCGATGGGGGCAGAGGTCGTGCTGCAAAATCATCCTGAGGTTGTAGCCGTAGTAAAAGATGATAGGCAAATTGAGTATCAGGGTAAAGCCTACTCGCTTTCTGCGTTGGCTCAAAAAATCATGCAGACGACTATCCGCTACAAGGGCCGGTGCATTGGCTTTATCAGGGAAGAAAACTGCGAGATATTCGAGTGGAACGAGAAGAAGCAGGTTTGTATGAGTAAAAGGCGGGTGTGAAAATGTCCTTTTTCAATATCGTTGCGGCTACCAATGAAGATACTGTTGTTGCTACCTATGAACCCTCCAAGGTGCGCTCTGACAGCTACCAGAGCGAGGCGGAGTTGGAAAAAGAGTTCATCCGGCTGCTGTGTGAGCAGGGCTATACCTATCTGCCGCTACATACCGAGGATGAACTGATTGCCAACCTCCGCAGTCAGTTGGAAGAGCTGAACCACTACCAGTTTTCCGATACGGAGTGGCGGCAGTTTTTCAGTGATGTAATTGCCAACCCCAACGAGCATATTCCCGAAAAGACCCGGAAGATTCAGGAAGATAATGTGCAGGTATTGCACCGGGATGATGGCAGCTCCAAAAATATCACGCTGATCGACAAAAAGAACATCCACAACAACCGCCTGCAGGTCATCAACCAGTATGAGGTAAAACAAGCAGACGGCGCACGGCATGATAACCGCTATGATGTGACGATTCTGGTCAACGGCTTTCCGCTGGTTCATGTGGAACTGAAGCGGCGCGGGGTGGCCATCCGGGAGGCGTTCAACCAAATCAACCGCTACCAGCGGGATTCGTTCTGGGCGGGCTGCGGCTTATATGAGTATGTGCAGATTTTTGTGATCTCCAACGGCACAAATACCAAGTACTACTCCAACAGCACACGCTACAATGCCATCAAGGACGCCAAACACGGCAAGATCAAGAAGGAAAAGACCAGCAACAGCTTTGAATTTACCTCCTACTGGGCTGATGCGAACAACCGCGTGCTGACGGATCTGATCGACTTTACCCGGACATTCTTTGCAAAGCACACGATCCTGAGCGTACTGACCCGGTACTGCATCTTTACCTCAGAAAAGATGCTGATGGTGATGCGCCCGTACCAGATCACGCGACCGAGCGGATATTGAACCGCATCGAGATCGCCAACAACTACAAAAAGTATGGCAGTATCGAGGGCGGCGGCTACATCTGGCACACCACTGGCTCCGGCAAGACGCTGACCTCTTTCAAAACGGCACGGCTGGCATCGCAGTTGCCCTACATCAACAAGGTGCTGTTTGTGGTAGACCGCAAGGACTTGGACTACCAGACTATGAAGGAGTATGACCGCTTCGAGAAGGGCGCAGCAAACTCTAACACCAGCACCACGATTCTGAAACGCCAGTTGGAAAACCCGGAAGCGCATATCATCATTACCACCATCCAGAAGCTGGCGACCTTCATCAAGAAAAATCCGGGGCATGAGGTCTACCAGAAGCATGTTGTGATCATCTTTGACGAGTGCACCGTAGCCAGTTCGGTGATATGCACAAGGCCATTGTTCACAATTTCAAAAAGTACCACCTGTTCGGCTTTACCGGAACACCGATTTTTGCAGTCAACGCGGGAAGCTCCACTGATCCGCGTTACTTCACCACAGCACAGACGTTCGGTGACCAACTGCACACCTACACCATCGTGGATGCCATCAACGACAAGAATGTGCTGCCGTTCCGTGTAGATTACATCAAGACGATGGATGCAGAGCCAGATATGGATGATAAGCAGGTTTGGGACATTGACCGGGAAAAGGCATTCATGGCACCCAAACGTATTTCTCTGGTGACAAAGTACATCCTCGACCACTTCGACCAGAAAACCTATCGGGGAGACAAATCGTATGAGTTAATCTGCTGACGAACGTGGCAGAGGTGGCCTCTGCCCAGCGTGGTGCAGTGGAGGAAATCAAGCAAAAACAGCGCGTCAGCGGTTTTAATTCGATTTTCTGCGTGGCATCTGTGCCGATGGCAAAGCTGTATTATCAGGAGTTCAAAAAACAGATGACGGCAGACCCAACCAAGCGGCTGCGCATTGCTACCATTTACAGCTATGGAGCCAATGAAGCGGAAACGGATGGCATTCTGGACGAGGAAAACCCGGAAGATACCTCCAACCTTGACCAGAGCAGCCGGGATTTTCTGGATGCCGCCATTCAGGATTACAACGAGATGTTCCATACGAACTACTCCACCGATGGCGAACGGTTCCAGAATTACTACAAAGATGTATCACTTCGCATGAAGAACAAGGAGCTTGACCTGCTGATCGTGGTCAATATGTTCCTGACAGGCTTTGATGCCACGACCCTGAATACCCTTTGGGTGGACAAGAACCTGAAGATGCACGGTCTGATTCAGGCGTTCAGCCGGACGAACCGTATCTTGAACAGCATCAAGACCTTTGGCAATATCGTCTGCTTCCGCAACCTGCAAAAGCGGGTGGATGCGGCAATTTCGCTGTTTGGAGATAAAAATGCGGGCGGCATCGTTCTGCTGCGCAAATATGCGGACTACTACCACGGTTATATGGATGAGCAGGGAAAATACCATCAGGGCTATACGGACATGATCGATGACCTGACGCAGAAGTTCCCACTGACAGAGCCGCAAATCATCGGGGAGCAGAACCAGAAAGACTTTATCGTGCTGTTTGGCGCACTGCTGCGGATGCGGAACCTGCTGTCCTCCTTTGATGGTTTCAAAGGCAACGAGATGATCTCGGAACGGAATTTACAGGACTATTTGGGCCGCTATCAGGATTTGCGGGATGAATGGCGAAACAAGAAGCGTGATGAAACGAAAGAGGACATCACCGATGACGTGGTGTTTGAGGTGGAGCTGATTCGGCAGGTCGAGATCAACATTGACTACATCCTGATGCTGGTCAAAAAGTACCATGACACCCATTGCGATGACAAAGAGGTGCTCATCACGATTCGCAAGGCGATTGATGCCAGCCCGGAACTGCGCAGCAAAAAGCAGCTGATTGAAACGTTTATTGCAGGGGTCAACGATGTGGATGATGTGATGGCAGAGTGGAACACCTTTGTGTCCGAACAGCGGGAGAAAGAGCTTGTAAAGATCATCCAAGAGGAAAAGCTAAAGGAGCCGGAGACGCGCAAGTATCTGCCAATGCGTTCCGTGATGGCGAGATCAAAACTGTGGGCACTGACATTGATAAGCTGATGCCGCCTGTTTCCCGTTTCGGCGGCGGTGGCCGGGCGCAGAAAAAACAGGGTGTGATCGACAAGCTGAAAGGATTCTTTGACAAGTTCTTTGGGATTGGCGGAAGTTCAATGGCAGAGGATGATAGCAAATAATATTTGATATTAGGAAAAATATCTGCTATAATATTCACAGAGATCCCACTGGTTGCGTGATACTATTCTGATACTAAAAAATCAGCAAGCCACATCTACCACAGCAATCTCATGGAAAAGTGAACATCCAAGGATGGGCTTGCTAAACAAATTTGCTTAGTAAAGAAATAAACTTACCGAGCTCGAGTAATCCCTTATAGCACCAACACCCCAGAAGGTCCTTCAAAAACGAAACCTTCCGGGGTGTTTTATCTTCCAGCACGATCAAACAAGCCGTAACATTCAAAGTGGTTCCTATATCAGCGCAAACTCTAAGCATTTTGACCGTAGCATTTTACACAAAAAAAGTCCGAAACCTCTTTCTTCTCTGCCTGCAGGGGAGTATAATAGATTCTGTTGTTTGCAAAATAGGAAAGGGGAAGTATCAACTATGGAATCGAAGCAGAGGCTTTTGGAGCCGCAGCTCGTCCAAACAGGAAGGGCAGATCAGTTCAGCCGCAAGGTGTTCTGTGACGGAATGCGGGACGGTGTGCCCATTGCACTGGGCTATTTTGCGGTATCGTTTTCGTTGGGCATCGCGGCGCGCAAGGCGGGTTTTACGCCGTTTCAGGGGTTTCTTGTCAGCCTGCTGAACAATGCCTCCGCAGGAGAATATGCCGCATTTGCGTTGATCATGGCAAACGCACCTATTTTGAGGTGGCGGTCATTACTTTAATCGCCAATGCGCGGTATCTGCTGATGAGCTGTGCACTGGCACAGCGCTTTGCTCCGGAAACGCCCTTCTGGCATCGGCTGCTCATCGGCTATGATGTCACGGACGAACTGTTCGGCATTACTATCGCCCGCCCGGGCAACCTGAACCCGTACTATACCTATGGCGCTATCCTGCTGGCAGCGCGGCTTGGGCTTGTGGTACGGCGCTGGGCATTATAGCGGGCAACCTGCTGCCGCTGCGGGTAGTCAGCGCCCTGAGCGTGGCACTTTACGGAATGTTTCTGGCCATCATCATCCCGCCGGCCCGCAAGGATCGGATCGTTGCGGTGCTGGTCGTCATCAGCTTTGCGCTGAGTTTTCTGTGCAGCTATCTGCCGGGCATCTCGGCACTCTCCGAAGGCACCCGCACCATCCTTTTGACAGTGGCGATCTCCGGTGCAGCAGCGGTGCTGTTCCCGGTCAGGCAGGAGGAAAACGAAGATGACGCATAACAATTATATCTATATTGCGGTCATGGCGCTGGTGTCCTATGCCATCCGCATCCTGCCGCTGACGCTGATCCGCAAACCGATCAAAAACCGCTTCATCCAGTCGTTTTTGTACTATGTGCCCTATGTAACGCTGGCTGTGATGACCTTTCCGGCCATCATTCAGGCAACGCAGAGCCCGGCAGCAGGTGCTGTTGCACTGGTAGTCGGCATTGCTGCCGCATGGTTTGGCGCAAGCCTGTTTCAGGTGGCTGCAGGCTGCTGTGCCGTGGTGTTCGTGCTGGAATTTTTTATCTGATGCCTTATTGCGGGAGAACAAAATGAAGAAGATCCTTGTAACCGGTGCAGGCGGCTTTGTAGGTTCCCGCGTGATGCAGCAATGGGCGGGGCATTACGAACTGTGCACCTTTCCTAAAGGCTTTCTGGCAACAGCAGGGGAGGACGCCGTGCGGCAGGCTGTTTTGCAGCAGCGCCCGGATGTAATTCTGCACACTGCAGCCATTTCGGATACCGGCTACTGCGCCGGCCACCCGGAGCAGGCTTACCGCGCCAATGTGGAACTGTCGGTCTGGCTTGCCCGGGCGGCAGCTGAGATCGGCGCAAAGCTGGTGGCTTTCAGCTCGGATCAGGTCTATGCCGGTGTGGAGCAGTCCGGCCCGCTGCCGGAAACAATTCCGTTAAAGCCTGCCAATGTGTACGGGCAGGGCAAGCTGGAAATGGAGCAGCGGGTGCAGGCGCTCTGCCGGGTGCCGTATTGCTGCGCGCCACATGGATGTACGACCTGCCGGGCTACCGGCTGCCATCCGGGGTAACCTGCCGCTGAACCTTCTGCGTGCGGCGCAGCGGGGAGAATCTGTCCGCTTTTCTGTCTGGGACTTCCGGGGCATCACCTATGTCCGGCAGGCGGTAGCACTGCTGGAAGCTGCCCTGACCCTGCCGGCGGGGTCTATAACTTTGGCAGTGAAAACGCTGAAAACATGGTACTGACCGCCCGGCAGTTTGCTGAGACACTGGGGATCACGGTCGATATTCAGGAAGCTGACTGGGCACGGAATCTTGCGATGGATTGCAGCAAGCTGCGGGCGCAGGGCATCGTATTTGACACCACACAGGCAGGGCTGACGCGCTGTTTGCGGGATTATGGACTGCTCTGACTGCAGAAACAAAAATTTTTCCGTATCGCACAAAAAACAGAGAAAAGCACGAAAAAAGCAGGGGATTCTGTATGATGCCAGGCGAATCAGGCTGGACAAATCATGCGGAAGCCCTGCTTTTTTGCTTGTCTGCCGAAGAAAAGTTCGCTTAAAGGATGCAGCATTTTTTCATATAAAAAGTCATACTTATTTTACATCTTATCTGCATTTTGCTATAATATTTTCGCTTTTTTGCAAAGCATCCGAACCGCATAAACCTTTAAAACCTTGAGGAGAGTGGAATTTTTGAAGGAAGTCAAGCTTGAAGAAGCGGCTTATCAGTTTGAAGCCAAAATGTCCCTGCGGCAGGCGATCCCGCTGGGCTTGCAGCACGTCTGCGCCATGTTCGTGGGCAACCTGACCCCGCTGCTGATCATTACCAGCGCCTGCGGCATTGCAGGCGGCGAGTTTGCAGACCTGCAGGTCACCCTGCTGCAGAGCGCCATGTTCGTGGCAGGCATCGTTACGCTGGTGCAGTTGTTCACCATCGGACCCGTGGGCGGCGCAGTGCCTATCATCATGGGTACCAGTTCCGGCTTTATCGGCGTGTTCAACAGCGTTGTGGGCACGATGGGCGGCGGTGTGCTGGCCTATGGCGCGATCATGGGCGCATCCATCATCGGCGGTATTTTTGAAAGCGTGCTGGGCTTCTTCCTGAAGCCGCTGCGCAGGTTCTTCCCGCCGGTGGTCACCGGCACGGTGGTGCTTTCCATCGGTCTTTCGCTGATCTCGGTGGGCATCAACTCCTTCGGCGGCGGCAACAAGGCCAAGGACTTCGGCTCTGTGGAGAACCTGCTTCTGGCACTGTTCGTGCTGGTGGTCATCCTGTTCTTCAAACACTGGACCACCGGCTTCCTTAGCTCCTCTGCCATCCTCATCGGCATTCTGGCCGGTTATGTGGTTGCTTTCATTATGGGTCTGGTGCTGCCCACCACCGGCGTGACTGCTGATGGTGTAGAGTTCACCAAGGCATGGGTGCTCAACTGGAACAAGGTGGCACAGGCCTCCTGGTTCGCAGTACCCAAGCTGATGCCGGTCAAGGTGGTATTCGATGCCCGTGCAATCCTGCCGGTGCTGATCATGTTCATCGTTACCGCAGTGGAGACTGTGGGCGATATCTCCGGCGTGATGGAGGGCGGCATGAACCGTGAGCCCTCCGATAAGGAGCTGTCCGGCGGCGTCATCTGCGATGGCCTCGGCTCTACCTTTGCCGCACTGTTCGGCGTGCTGCCCAATACCTCCTTCAGCCAGAATGTGGGTCTGGTGGCCATGACCAAGGTGGTCAACCGCATGGCCCTGGCCTCCGGTGCCGTGTTCCTGATCCTGTGCGGCCTGATCCCCAAGCTGGGCGCGCTGATTTCCATCATGCCGCAGGCCGTTCTGGGCGGTGCTGCCGTTATGATGTTCTCTTCCATCGTGGTCAGCGGCATCCAGCTGATCACCAAGGAAAAGATGACTCCGCGCCACCTGACCATCGTGTCTGTGGCACTGGGCGTGGGCTATGGCATGGGTGCCAACAGCGGCATTCTGGCACAGGCTCCGCAGGCCCTCCAGCTGATCTGCGGCGAGTCCGGCATTGTTCCGGCCGCCTTTGTGGCAATTCTGCTGAACGTGCTGCTGCCCAAGAACGATATGGCAGAATAAATTTTAACTTTTTGCCGGGCAAGGGCTTCCAGCTGATGCAACACCTCCGGGGTGTCTGCGTCCAGCAGCTCTGCGCTGTCCGCAATGCAGACCGTGCGCACCTGCGCAGGATACTTTTTAAGCAGCACGTTGCCGCCTTTATTTTCCGGTAGGGCGAGCAGTTCCGGAAAGAAACTGCTTCCAAACAGAACGGGACTTCCAACAAGAGGCGCCGGGTCGTTTTCGGCCACGGCTCCCAGACGGAAGATCTCCCGTTCTGTTTCTTTTTGCCATTCTGCCGGGGAGGGCTGCTCACGGCAGAAAGAGCGGTCATAGCTTCTACCGTCTCCCGACGCAGCAGGGCTGATCCCCGGGCAGAAACATACAACCGCTAAGCTCCGGCAGCTGCTCCAGCAGCGCCGAAAGACCCAGCCGAACGGTATCGTTGCGGCCGGGCAGGCTGTGAAGCAGCACCGGGACGCCCTGCGCCCTGCACAGTGCCTGCACCTCCTCCGAGCGGGTCACCACGATGCGGGCGGAGATACTAGGTGCAGCGGTAGCGGCAAAGGCCCGGCAGAGCATGGGCTGCCCGCAAAATCTGCCAGCAGCTTGTTTGCACCAAACCGGCGGCTCAGCCCGGAAGCCATGATCACACAGCCGACCGTAAGCGACTTCTTCATACAAAAACACCCCTTCAGCAGCATTTTATAATAGTATTATATCGAAAGCTGTGCTAAAATAAAAGCAGAGATATCGCAGCGATAGAAAAGAGAGGTACTGCACATGATGACGATCCGAGAATACAAGCGGGCAGAAAGTCTGGAGGAGGCGTGGCAGCTGAACCAGAAAAAACAGAACCGCATTTTGGGCGGCATGATCTGGCTGAAGATGGAAACCATCAATGTCGGCACCGCCATCGACCTTTCCGGTCTGGGACTGGATACCATTGAGGAGAACGAGGAGGGCTTTTCCATCGGCGCTATGGTCACCCTGCGCCAGCTGGAACAGCACCCGGGGCTTGCCGCCTACACCCACGGCGCTATGCGGGAGGCTGTGCGCCATATCGTGGGCGTGCAGCTGCGCAATCTGGCTACTGTGGGCGGCAGCATTTACAGCCGGTTCGGCTTTTCGGACGTGCTGACCATGTTCCTTGCCATGGACTGTGATGTAGAACTGTACAAGGGCGGCATCCTGCCTTTGCAGGAATATGCCCAGCGCCCCTACGACCGGGACATTCTGGTGCGGCTGATCGTAAAAAAGACACCGATGCAGCTTTATTACCAGTCGGTGCGCAACAGCCAGACCGATATCCCGGTGCTGACCTGTGCCGCCGCCCGGATGGAGACCGGAGATTACCGCATCGTGATTGGTGCGCGTCCGCTGCGCGCCGTGCGGTTCGAACTCCCGGCAGAGCCTGCCCTTGCGGCAGAACAGCTTGCCGCGCAGTTTGCCGAAAGCGTAAAGGCGCAGATCGTTACCGGCTCTAATATGCGCGGCAGCGCCGAATACCGAAGGCATCTGGCAGGCGTGCTGACAAAGCGCGCAGTGCTGGAGCTGGAACAGCGTAAAATGCAGGAGGAAAAGTAAATGCAGATCACACTTACCTTGAACGGCATCCGGGTGTCCGAGGAGATCGCCCCGGATATGCTTTTGATCGATTTTGTCCGTGCACACGGCTGCAAGAGCGTCAAGCGCGGCTGCGAAACTTCCAACTGCGGTCTGTGCACCGTGTTTATGGACGATAAGCCTGTGCTGTCCTGCTCCGTGCTGGCAGCCCGCGCCGATGGGCACAAGATCACCACGCTGGAGGGTCTGCAGGAGGAGGCCGCCGAGTTTGGTGCCTTTATCGCAGATCAGGGCGCAGAGCAGTGCGGCTTCTGCAACCCGGGCTTTATTATGAACGCGCTGGCCCTGTTCCGGGAGCAGCAGTACCCCACCGAAGAGCAGGTGAAGGAATACCTTGCCGGAAACCTGTGCCGCTGCTCCGGCTACGAAGGCCAGCTGCGCGGCATTATGAGCTTTCTGGCATGGAAAAAGCAGAAGGAGGGCGTACAGTGAAAACCATCAACAAACCGTTCCGCAAAAAAGACGCGATGCAGCTGGTCACCGGCCAGCCTGTCTATATGGATGACATCATTCCGCAGGCTGCCTGATCGTCAAGCTGCTGCGCTCGCCCCATGCAAATGCCATCGTCCGCACCATCAACACCACCGTTGCCAAAAAAGTGCCCGGCATCGAGGCTGTCTTTACCTGGGAGGATGTGCCGCAGGATGCTCGCCGTTATACGCAGGCCGGCCAGACCTACCCGGAGGCCAGCCCCTACGACCGTCTGCTGATCGATCGCCACGTCCGCTTTGTGGGAGACGTGGTGGCCATCGTAGCCGGTAAGGATGAAAAGTGCGTGGACAAGGCACTCAAGCTCATTAAAGTGGATTATGAGGTGCTGGAAGCCGTGCTGGATTTCCACACCGCAAAGGATAATCCTATCCTTGTGCACCCGGAGGATAACTGGGAAAGCCTTGCTCCCGTGGGCGCCGACAACAAGCGCAACCTCTGCGCCCATGATGAATGCGGCAATGGTGATATCGACGCTGTGCTGGCCGGGTGCGATGTGGTCATTGACCATGTGTACCACACAAAGGCCTGCCAGCAGGCCATGATGGAGACCTTCCGTACCTATTGCTCCATTGATACTTACGGGCGGCTGAATGTGCTCAGCTCTACCAGATCGTGTTCCACGCCCGCCGCAACATTGCCAATGCACTGCACATTCCCAATCCATGGTGCGTGTCTCTAAGCCCCGCATCGGCGGCGGCTTTGGCGCTAAGCAGACCGCGGTCAGTGAGGTGTACCCGGCCTTTGTGACTTGGATGACCAAAAAGCCTCCAAGCTCATCTTCAGCCGCGTGGAAAGTCAGACGGCTTCTTCGCCGCGCCACGAGATGGAGATGCACGTCCGTCTGGGCGCTACCAAGGATGGCATTGTGAAGGGTATCGACCTGTACACCCTGTCCAACACCGGCGCTTACGGCGAGCACGGCCCCACTACCGTGGGTCTGTCCGGTCATAAGTCCATCCCGCTGTACGGCAAGGCCGAGGCATTCCGTTTTGTCAGCGATGTGGTGTACACCAACACATGTCTGCCGGTGCATACCGCGGCTATGGTGCTACACAGGGTCTGTTTGCGGTGGAATCTGCCGTGAACGAGCTGGCGCACAAGCTGAACATGGACCCATTGCACTGCGCCTGAAGAATACCGTACAGGAGGGTGATGTGATGCCCGCCTACTACGGCGCAGTAAATACCAGCTGTGCGCTGGACCGGTGTGTGCTTAAGGTGCGCGAGATGATCGACTGGGAGCACAAGTATCCCGCCCGGGATATGGGCAACGGCAAGATCCGTGCCGTGGGTATGGGTATGGCCATGCAGGGCTCCGGCATTTCCGGCATGGACGTGGGCAGTGCTACCCTCAAACTGAACGATGACGGCTTTTATACCTTATGATCGGTGCTGCCGATATGGGCACCGGCTGCGATACTACGCTGGCGCAGATCGCCGCCGAGGTGCTGGACTGCCCGCTGGATAACATTACCGTCTTTGGTGCGGATACGGATTCTTCCCCTTACGATTCCGGCTCCTACGCCTCCAGCACCACCTATGTCACCGGTAAGGCTACCGAAAAGTGCGCCATGAAGCTGCGGGAACAGATCTGCAAACTGGGCGCAGAGCTGCTGGACTGCCCGGCGGATGCCGTGGAGTTTGACGGTAAGGTTGTGTTTGAAAGCGCCGACCCCACCCGCCAAAAGACCCTGTCCGAGATCGCCTTTGCTTCCCAGTTTGGCCATAAGATCCCGCTGGAATTCACCGAGACTCATACCTCGCCTTTGTCGCCGCCGCCGTATATGGTCGGTGCTGCCGAGGTGGAAGTAGACACCGAGACCGGCGAGGTGAAAGTGCTGGAATTTGACGCCTGCGTGGACTGCGGCACCCCCATCAACCCCAACCTGACCCGTGTACAGGCAGAGGGCGGCATTTTGCAGGGCATCGGTATGACCCTGACCGAGAACATCACCTACGACAGAAACGGATACCCGGAGGAGAACTCTCTGTTCCAGTACAAGATCCCTGCCCGCAACGATATCGGGCATATCCATGTGGAGTTTGAGAATAGCTATGAGCCCAACGGCCCCTTTGGCGCAAAGTCCATCGGTGAGGTGGTCATCAATACGCCGCTGCCCGCCATCTCGGACGCCATCTACAACGCCATCGGCACCCGCTTCTACGAGCTGCCCATTACCCCGGAACAGATCGCAATGGCAGTTGCAGCCAAGCACTAAAAGCAGATGCTGAACGAAAAAGAGCTTCCGTTTCTGGCAGAGAAAGGGCATATCGTTTCTCTGGTAGGCGGCGGGGGAAAAACGACCCTGCTGTATGCCATGGCAGACCACTGTGCCCGCAAGGGATGGCAGGTGCTTGTGACTACGACCACCCACATCCGGCAACCGGCAGCCTGCTATGCACCGGATGACGCAGCGCTTACCGCCTTATGGCAAGCGGGTCGCTATGCAGTGATTGGCACCCCGGCAGAAAACGGAAAGCTGACTTTGCCGCCGCCGCAGCTTTTGCGCCGGATGGCACAGGCAGATGCGGTATTCATTGAGGCAGACGGGGCAAAGCACTACCCCTGCAAGGTTCCGGCGGCGCACGAGCCGGTGCTGCTGCCCCAAAGCGATATCGTTTTGGCGGTAGCAGGACTTTCGGCGCTGGGTAAGCCCCTGCGAGAGGTCTGCTTCCGCTACGATACCATCCATCCGCAGTTTTTAGCGGCTGCGCCGGATGCACCTCTTACGCCCCCTGTGCTGGCACAGCTGCTTGCAAGTGCGCAGGGCGGACGCAAGGCGGTGGGAGACCGGCAGTTTTACGCTGTGCTCAATCAGCTGATACGTCAGAATTGCGCCAGCAGGGCATACAAATACAACAGCTTTTGCGTCAGCAGGGCATACCGTGCGTGCTGACGCATTTCAAAGAGGAAGAACGCGCATGAGCATGGAAGATAAGATCGTATTCTGTACCGGGGGCGGCTGCACCGCAAAGCTGGGTGCCGGGGTGCTGAGCCGTATTCTGGAAAAGCTGCCCCGGGGCGAAAAAGACCCGGATCTTCTGGTCGGCTACGACAGCCGGGATGATGCCCGCAGTCTACCGCATTACGGACAACATTGCACTGGTGCAGACTGTGGACTTTTTTCCGCCGATGGTGGACGACCCCTATACCTTTGGGCAAATCGCTGCCACAAACGCCTGAGCGATGTCTACGCCATGGGCGGCGAGGTGAAGACCGCACTGAATCTGGTCTGCTTCCCGGAGGATATGGATTTGAACGTGCTGGGCGAGATCTTGCGCGGCGGTGCTGAAAAGGTGGCAGAAGCCGGCGGCAGTCTTGCAGGCGGGCACTCCATTGCAGACAGCGGGGTGAAATACGGTCTTTCTGTAACTGGCCTTGTAGATCCGCACCGGATGTATACGAACGACACCGGTATGCCGGGCGACAAGCTGGTATTGACCAAGGCTTTGGGTGTGGGGCTGCTGTGCACGGCAAACCGTGTGGGCGAAGCGCCCCGGAGGAGATGGAAGCCGCCATCCGCTCCATGACCACCCTGAACAAAACGGCAGCAGAACTCAGCCGCAAATACCGTGTCCATGCCGCTACGGATGTGACCGGCTTCAGCTTTCTCGGCCATCTGCATGAAATGATGGGCGGCAAACTTTCCTGCGTCATCCATGCAAATGCCGTGCCAGTGCTGCCGGGTGCCCAAAAAGCAGCCGATGCGTTTTTGTACACCGCCGCCGGGCAGCGCAACCGCAACCACACCGGGCCGTTCGTTCGGTTTAAAAACGTAAGCTTCGCCATGGAGGAAGTCCTGTTCGACCCGCAGACCTCCGGCGGGCTGCTATTTGCAGTAGACCCGGCAGATGCAGCAACACTGGAACAGGAACTGCGCGCCGCAGGTCTGCCCGCGAGCATCGTGGGAGAGATCCTGCCCAAGCAGGAAATTGAGATCACCGTAACAGACAAATGAGAGGAGTAATCAGCATGGCTGAATTTATCAAAGTGGATGCACTGGGCGATGCCTGCCCGCTGCCTGTCGTCAAAGCGAAAAAGGCCATTTCCGAGCTGCAGGGCGCGGGACAGGTGGAGGTACTGGTGGACAACGAGATCGCTGTGCAAAACCTGACCAAGATGGCACAGCAAAAGGGTTATCAGTACAGCGCTGAAAAGCTGGAAGAGCGCAAATACCGTGTGCTGTTCACGCTGGGCGAAGTAGTAAGCGCCCCAGCAGAAGATGCTCCTGTCTGCACCTCTGATGCCCGCACTGATACGGTGGTGGCTATTTCCGCTGCCGTTATGGGCGATGGCAGCGAGGAACTGGGCAAGACCCTGCTCAAGGCCTTTGTATTTGCGCTGACCCAGCAGGATAAGCTGCCTAAGACCATTCTGTTCTATAACGGCGGCGCAGCGCTAACCTGTGAAGGCTCTGCCATGCTGGAAGATCTCAAGGCGCTGGAAGCACAGGGCGTAGAGATCCTGACCTGCGGTACCTGTCTGAACTTTTACGGCCTTACCGAGAAGCTGGCTGTGGGCAGCGTGACCAATATGTACACCATTGCCGAAAAGCTGACGCAGGCCGGAAACGTGGTAAAACCGTGATCTATCTGGATAACGCGGCCACCACTCTGCATAAACCGCCGCAGGTGGAACAGGCTATTCTGGAGGCACTGCACACGGCAGGCAACCCCGGGCGCGGCGCACACGAGCCCACCCTTCACGCCGCACGGATCGTGCTGGACACCCGTCTGGCGCTGGCAGAACTTTTCCATGTGCCGGACCCTTCCTGCATCTTTTTTGCCGCCAATGCGACCATGGCGCTGAACACAGTACTGAACGGCGTGCTGCATCCGGGGGATCATGTCATCACAACGGTATGCGAGCATAACTCCGTTCTGCGCCCGCTATACCGGTTGCGGGCGCAGGGAGTAGAGGTTTCCTATACCGGGGTGGATGACGCTGCACGGCTTTGCTACGACCAGTTGGGAAACGCTGCTGCACCCCACGACCCGTGCACTGGTGGTGACAGGGGCTTCCAACGTGACCGGCAATGGCATCGACCTTGCCCGCGCAGCGGACTTTGCCCACCGGCACGGTCTGCTGTTCATCGTAGATGCTGCTCAGACTGCCGGTGCACAGCCATTGATGTGCAGCAGCTGGCATTGATGCCCTCTGCTTACCGGCCACAAGGCACTTCTGGGCCGCAGGCACCGGCGGAGCTTATGTGCGCCCCAGCCTGCGCGTTGCGCCGCTCCTTGTGGGCGGCAGCGGCGTGCATAGCTTTGATGAAACGCACCCCTTGCAGATGCCCACCGCACTGGAGGCGGGCACACTGAACGTGCACGGCCTTGCGGGGCTTTGCGCCGGGGTGCGCTGGCTGTTGGAGCAGGGCGTAGAAAACCTTGCTGCCCGGGAAAACGCCCTTGCCCGCCTGTTTTATGAGCAGGTGCGTACTGCGCCGGGCGTAACAGTGTATGGTGATATGGCTATGCAGCCTCGTGCGCCCATTGTGGCGCTGAACATCGCACAGGAGGATTCTGCCCGGGTGGCAGATATCTTGTGGGAGGACTACGGCATCTGCGTGCGTGCCGGAGCGCACTGTGCTCCGCTGATGCACAAGGCCCTTGGCACTGTGGAGCAGGGCGTGGTACGGTTCAGCTTTTCCCATTTCAATACGGAGCAGGAGGTACAGCAGGCAGCGCAGGCAGTCTGTGCACTTGCGCGGGAGATTTTATGCGAGTAAAACGAAGCTATATCGTGCTTTCCTTCCGCACCACCTTAGAGGCTATGGAGTGGGAAAAGCAATGCAATGCCCGGCAGGTGCCCGGGCGGCTGATCCCGCTGCCGCGTGAGATCTCGGCAGGGTGCGGGCTTGCATGGCGTATGCTGCCGGAGGACTGGCAAAGCTGGCAGGCAGAACTGGATCAGACACAGTTTGATAGGGTAACACCTGTGGAGCAATAATTAAGGGAGAGAAACACCAATGAACAGACAAACGCTTGCAGACGTTCTGCAAAGTACAAACCAGACCGGCAGCTATACGCTGGCTACCGTGCTGGAAGGCGCAGAGGCAGGCAGTCAGCTGCTGCTGCGGGACGGAGACGCCCTGTGGCAGACCCAGAGTGCCGAACTTTTGCAGCGTCAGCTTGCCGTCCTGCAGGCCTGTACCGCTACGGGCTTTCTTACACTGGAAGGTCAGCGGGTATTTGCTGAGCGCTTTGGTGCGGTGCCGCAGCTGGTGGTCTGCGGCGGCGGTCATGTTGCTGCTGCCCTTGTAAAGCAGGCAAAGCTTCTCGCATACCAGTGCTTGCCATAGATGATCGGGAGGAATTTGCTCAGCAGCTGCGCGCCGCCGGAGCGGATACCGTGCTCTGCGCTCCCTTTGCGCAGGCGCTTCAGGGTGTGCCCGGCGGGGCGGAGACCTATTTTGCGGTGCTGACCCGCTCCCACGTCTTTGATCTGGACTGCCTTACCCGGATTCTGCAAAAGCCTGCGGCCTATGTGGGCATGATGGGCAGCCGAGGCCGTGCCGCATTGGTGCGCCGTCAGCTGTTGGAGAACGGTCTGGACAGCCAGCGGATCGATGCACTCTGCGCACCATCGGCCTTGCCATTGGCGCACAGACGGCTGCGGAGATCGCGCTTTCCATTCTGGCGCAGATCGTGCAGGTCAAAAATGCCCGCCCCCAGACCGAGGGCTATCCCGTCGCATTGCTGGATGCGATGGTGCAGGCAGAAAAAGCCCATACCCCGGCGGTACTGGCTACTATTATTGCGCGGCACGGCTCCACCCCGCGGGATGTGGGCGCAAAAATGCTCGTTCTGCCCGATGGCAGTATAGTGGGCAGTGTGGGCGGCGGCATTATGGAGCATTACACGGTACAGGCGGCTCAGAAGCTGTTAGCACAGGCTGTGCCCGCCTTGCAATGCTTACAGCTTTCGGCTGACGGCAAAAACGAGGACACAGCCATTGCTGCCTGCGGCGGCTCCATGGAGGTGCTGTTGCAGACACTTTGCCCCGGGGAGGAAACGAGATGAAAAAGGACGCCCTAATTATCGTGCGCGGCGGCGGCGACCTTGCCACCGGTACCATCCACCGTTTATGGAGCGCCGGGCTACGGGTGCTGGTGCTGGAAACGACACAGCCCGCAGCCATCCGCCGTCAGGTGGCCCTGTGTGAAGCAGTGTATGAAGGCGAAGCCACTGTTGAGGGTCTGCGCGCCGTCCGCATTGAAGCGTTGGAGCAGGCACAGTCCGTCTGGGTGCAGGGCGCTGTTCCGGTGCTCGTTGACCCAGAGGGGGCCTGTATTGCCCGGGCAAAGCCGGAGGTCGTAGTGGATGCCATTCTGGCCAAGCGCAACCTTGGCACCAGCCGGGATATGGCACCGTTGACTATTGCCCTTGGCCCCGGCTTTGTAGCCGGGCAGGACGTAGATGCCGTGGTAGAAACCAAGCGCGGCCACCGGCTTGGCCGGATCATCCGGGAGGGGAGCGCTATCCCCAATACCGGCATTCCCGGCGTCATTGGCGGGTACGGTGCAGAGCGGGTGATCCATGCACAGGCCGCCGGTGTTTTTATGAATGTGCGTAAAATCGGCGATTTAGTAGAGAAGGGTGAGACTATTGCCACCATCCGCACCCCGGAGGGGGCAGAAATCCCGGTCACAGCACAGATTCCCGGCATTCTGCGCGGATTGCTGCGCAGCGGCTATCCGGTTACGCCGGGCTTTAAGATCGCAGATATCGACCCCCGGCGGGAGGAGCTTTCCAACTGCTTCCTGATCTCGGATAAATCCCGTTGCATCGCCGGTAGTGTATTGGAACTTGTCTGTGCGCAGGTGTGGCAGTAAAGCCTATATAACAAAAATACCCCCTGCCGTTTTGCAAAAAAGGGTGCAAATACGCAGGGGGGTTATGGTTTTATGTTAATTGCGGTAGCAGCGATCCTGCCCCACAAGCCAGTTTTCGCACAGACGCTGGGCTTCCTCTAAGCTGCGGCTCTCGCAGTCGAAGAAGGCACCGCGCATAGAGCGGTAGGAGTAGTGTACCTTAGGAACACCGTTGCCATCCTTGAAGCGCTCGTATCGTTCTTCACCGGGCATCAGAAAAAGCTGTTTCATGGTTCCTTCTCCTTTGTGTTCAAGCAGTCCAAACGGCCGCCGGGCGGCGGCACACAACGCTTGCTATTGTATCACGATGGAGAACGGTTTGCTATGGTCTTTTTGTCCAAAGATACGCCGCTTTTTTCTCTGCGGTTGTGGCGAAGAAGGGATTGACAAATCATTCGTGCAAACTGCGTTCCTTTTCCAGCGCTGCTTTCATGCCGTGGATACGTCCCAGTGCATAGGAGAGCATTGCTGCGCACAACAGGTTCAGCCAGCCGTAGCGAGCCTGATTCAGAGAGTTCATTATGCCAAGAATCAGGTTTGCCAGACAGATCAGGGAAAGCATCCGATTGATGCGGCTCAGATGCGTCAGACGGGAGTCGATATCTGAGAGCAGCTCAAAGCTGCCAAGCTCCGCTTTCCGACGGAAGTACACCCAGTTGACGCAGCCGCCGATATATTCTGCACCCAGTTCCTTTACAAAGGCGCGGTAATCGCTGCTGGGGTTCATCTCCAAGCGGATGATATACTCGCCCGGTTCACAGCGCACAAAAGTATAAAAGGAAACCCGGTATTGTCCAGTACCCAGCCCTCCTGTGCCATCTCGTTCAGCCAGCGCTCTTCTTTTTCAAATCCCACACAAAGAAAAGCTTGAAAACGGTTTTCTTTTCCTTCATAAGGCTTCCTCCTTCAGGATGCTCTCACCATTTGCCACAAGCTGCTGCAAGCGGGCAAGCTCGTGCTTTAAAATCTGTACGCCCTCTGCGGTAAGCTGGTATTCCTTTTTGCGGCTGCCGCTCTCAGCGGGCAGGGGACGGATCCAGCCTTTTTCACACAGGGAGGTCAATGCGCCGTACAGCGTCCCGGCGGCAAGATGAACTCTGCCCCCGGAAAGCTGCTCCGTCTGCTGCATGATGCCATAACCGTGCTGCGGATGGTAAAGAGACAACAGGATATAATAGGTCGATTCGGTCAGTGCAAGGTTTTCCATACTGAAACACTCCATGGATTCTATCGGACGTCTTTATATCGTTAGCCGATATATTGTGCTTAAAGTATATCGTCTCCCGATATACTTTGTCAAGCGTTTTCTGAAAAAAGTCATCAAAAAGCTTTAAAACACGGTTCGTATGGAAAAACCGATGGAACGCGGGAAAATATTTTGTGCACTTTTCATAGTTTTCTTCTGAAGATTTTGGTGGTACAATATAGTCATCAAATTCTGCAATTCGGGAGGAGCTCCATGGCGGAAAAGTGTATTGAATTGGATAGTGTAGAGATCGCAGCGGCTGTTTTTGGCAACTGTGACCGGAATATTCGCTTATTGGAAAAAGAGTTTTCTGTTACCGCTGTCTGCCGCGGCACACAGCTTCGCATTTCCGGCGAGCCTGCCAATGTGGCGGCAGCGAACCGCGCCGTGGAGGGAATGCTTCTTCTGATCGAGAACCGCACCCCGCTGGAAGATCAGACTGTGCACTACTGCATCAGTCTGGCGCATGATGGCGCAGAGAAGCGGGTAAAGGAGCTGACCGAGGACTTTGTTACCGTCACGGTCAAGGGACGCCCGATCCGCCCCAAAACGCTGGGACAGAAGGAATACCTGAGCGCCATCCGCTCCAATGCCATTACCTTCGGTGTCGGCCCGGCGGGTACCGGCAAGACCTATCTGGCCGTTGCCATGGCGGTGAAAGCTTCAAGGCCAAGGAGGTATCCCGCATCATCTTGACCCGCCCGGCGGTGGAGGCAGGGAGAAGCTGGGCTTTCTGCCCGGTGACCTGCAGCAGAAGGTAGACCCCTATCTGCGGCCGCTGTACGACGGCCTGTTTGATATGCTGGGCGCAGAGACCTACGAGCGTCTGGTGGAAAAGCAGATCATTGAGGTCGCCCCGCTGGCTTATATGCGCGGGCGCACACTGATGATTCCTTTATCATTCTGGACGAGGCGCAGAACACCACCCCGGAGCAGATGAAAATGTTCCTTACCCGTATGGGCGTAGGCTCTAAGGTGGTCGTTACCGGCGATGTGACCCAGATCGATCTACCGGGCAGCACCCGCAGCGGTCTGGTGGACGCGCTGAAGGTGCTGAAGGATGTGAACGGCATTGCACAATGCTACTTTACCGATAAAGACGTTGTGCGTCACCGGTTGGTGCAGGAGATCGTAAAGGCTTACGAGCGTGCCGCCCATCCGGCTGCCGATGCGGAAAATAAAGAAAACAATAAGAATTTTAAATAAATCCCTGAAAGGAGTGGACCGATATGTCCAATAAAGTTTTGATCACCAACTCCCAGAAAGCTGTCAAGGTGCCCTCCGGGCTCCGCATTCTGATCCGCCGGGCCTGCAATGCCGTGCTGGAATATGAGCATTTCGACCGTCCCGCCGAGATCAGCGTTACCTTTGTGGACAACGCTGCCATTGCCGAGCTGAACAACCAGTACCGCAACAAGCCCATGCCTACTGATGTGCTGAGCTTTCCTCTGGGTGAGAACGGCAAGTACGATATCGACGAGAACAACGGCTGCATGATGCTGGGCGATATCGTTATCAGCATGGAGCGCGCCATGGAGCAGGCGAATTTGTATGGGCATCCGCTGCAGCGGGAGGTGGCCTTTCTGACCGTACACTCCATGCTGCATCTGCTGGGCTACGACCACGAAAACGGCGGTCTGGAGGCCATGCGTATGCGCGAAAAAGAAGAGGCTGTGCTGCTGCAGCTGGGTCTGCCCCGCACGGTCAGCTATACGGAATGATATCCCAGAACATAAAAACAAGACAGGAGTTCGCTTTGAGTACTACAACACCCGTTCAGGAGCATTACGACACCTCCTCTGTATTCGTTGCTGTCATCGGACGGCCGAACGTGGGCAAATCCAGCCTGACGAACCTCTTGGTCGGCGAGAAAGTGGCTATCGTCACCTCTAAGCCTCAGACCACCCGCACCCGCATTACCGGCGTGATCACCCGGGGGCCGCTGCAGTATGTGCTGCTGGACACCCCCGGTGTACACAAGGCGCACAACAAGCTGGGCAAGCGCATGGATAAGACCGCCAGCGATTCCATTGCGGATGTGGATGTTTCCATGATGCTGTTCGAACCTTACGGCGCGCTGAACGAATCTGAGATGGCACTTGTGGAGCGCTGCACCGCAGCGGCCCGGCCATTGCAGTCATTAATAAGACCGACCTTGTTAAAGAACCTGCCGATTTGGAAACCCGCAAGGCAGAGCTGAAGGCGCTGGGCGTGTTCGATGAGATCTACACCATCAGTGTGCGCAATAAGGAAGGCAGTGAGGGACTGTTCGATGCCTTGAGCCGCTATGCCGTGGAAGGCCCCCATTACTTTGATGACGACGCTTATACGATATGCCGGAAAAAGAGCTGGTGGCCGAGGTCATCCGCGAAAAGGCACTGCTCTTTATGCGGGACGAGATTCCGCACGGCATTGCGGTAGTGGTGGAGCGCTTCAAGGAGCGCCCGGGCACAGACCTGATCGACATTGATGTGAACATCTACTGCGAGCGGGAGAGACACAAGGGCATGGTCATCGGCAAGGGTGGTGCCATGCTCAAAAAAATCGCCAGCGCTGCCCGTGCTGACTGCGAGGAGTTTTTGGGCTGCCGGGTCAATCTGCAGTGCTGGGTCAAGGTAAAATCCGACTGGCGGGATAACGAATTTTTGCTGAATAACTTCGGCTTTAAGCAGAATTCCTCCAACCGCTGAGTGATGCCAAAGCAGGACAGTTTTCCCTTGTATGCTGTGCTAGAATCAGGCTGACACTATAACAAAAGCAGCCTGTGCACAGAAAAGGGAAGGAGTGCTGAAGATGGATGCTGCTGCAAGCTGGCAGGCCTTTGCCTGCACGGGGAACATTCTCCGTTATCTCGACTACAAACAACTGGTGCAGCTGCCCGCCGAGCATCCGGCAGGAGAAACGGACGATGGAACCATTTGTGACCATGGGTCTGGTACTGAAGGAGACCCGTTATAGAGAAGCAGACCGCATTTTGACGATCCTTACCCCGAAACTGGGCGTGATCACAGCAATGGCTGCAAACAGCCTGCGGCTGAAAAGCAAGCTGTTCAGTGCCTGCGGGCTGTTCTGCTATTCGGAGTTTACACTGGTGCCCGGACGCAATATGTATACCGTGCGGGAAGCCGATGTGCAGAACATCTTCCATGGCATTTCCTCCTCCATTGAAGGGGTAAGCCTTGCCATGTATCTTACCGAATTGGCCGCTGCGCTTTCGCCTACCGGAGAGGAAGCAGCCCGGGAGCTGCGTCTGGTGCTGAACAGTCTGTATATGATCAGCGAGCACCGCACCGACCTGCGGGTGATCAAGGCAGTATTTGAGCTGCGCACCATGAGTGAGTGCGGCTTTATGCCGCAGATTGTCTGCTGCCGGGACTGTGGCACCTACGATGAAGGAGATGCCTTTTATCTGGACGCACAGGAAGGGCATCTGCTCTGTGCGTCCTGTGCGGCAAAGGCAGGCAAGAACTGCAATCTGGACAAGGCTGCGCTGTTTGCACTGCGCCACATCTGCTTGGTGGAGGACAAAAAAATATTTGCATTCAAGATCTCTGTGGGCAGTCTGGCAAAGCTTTCCGCAGTGGCTGAAAACTATGCCCTGACGCATCTGGATAAGCCGCTGAAAAGCTATGCCTTTTTGAAAAGCGTGCTGCCCTGACCAAAAAGGAACAGTATGGAAACAAGCTACTTAAAAACATTAGAACTGGATAAGATCATTGCGCGTGCAGCGGAGGGCTGCGTATGCAAGGAAGCCCGTGCTATGCTGCTGGCCATTGAGCCGCAGTGCGACCCGGACGAGGTGCGCTACGCACTGGAGCAGACGGACGCCATCAACACCCTGCTGATTAAAAACGGCTCGCCGCGCTTTGGCGGGGTAGAGGGGGTCAGCCAGCTTGCCGCCCGTGCCGTAAAGGGCGGCGTGCTTTCTATGGGCGAGCTGCTGATGGTGGCCGGTGCGCTGCGCAATTTTCAGCACCTGACCAGCTGGTACGGCTCCTCCGAGCATGACGCGCTGCCGACCGATGATCTGTTTTACGCGCTGGCACCGGAGCCGGGCCTTGAGCAGCAGATTTCAAGTGCCATTCTGGCACCGGACGCATGGCGGATACCGCCTCCCGCACGCTGGCAGAGCTGCGCAAAAAATCCGCGCCACCGAAAACAGCATCCGCGACCGGCTGGAAAGCATGGTGCGCAATATGGACACCTCTAAATACTTGCAGGAAAGCGTGGTTTCCATGCGCAACGGCCGGTATGTTGTGCCGGTCAAAAGCGAGTACCGCGGCGAGGTGAGCGGTATCATCCACGATGTATCCTCTACGGGTGCTACGGTGTTCGTGGAGCCGCAGGCAGTGGTGGAAGCCAATGCCCGCATTCTGCAGTACCGCGCACAGGAGGCACAGGAGATCGAGCGCATTCTGGTGGCCTTTACCGCACAGGTGGCCGCCATTGAGCCGCAGTTCCAGTACAGCTACAAGGCCATGCTGGAAATCGACATCCTGCTGGCAAAGGCGCGGCTTGCACTGGAGCTGAAGGCCTTCAAGCCCGCTGTGCGGACGGATTCTTCCTTTAATCTGATCCGTGCCCGCCACCCGCTGATCGACCGCAAAAGTGTGTTCCTGTGGATATTGCACTGGGCGGGGAATACGATTCCCTTATCATCACCGGCCCGAACACCGGCGGTAAGACGGTCACCCTGAAAACCGCCGGTCTGCTGTGCGCCATGGCGCAGTGCGGCTTTCTGATTCCTGCTGACGAGCGCAGCGAGATCTGCGTGTTTGATGAATTTCTGGTGGATATCGGCGACGAACAGAGCATTGAGCAGAGCCTTTCCACCTTCTCCGGCCACATGAAAAAAATCACCGGTATTCTGGAACTGGCCATGCCGCACACCCTTGTGCTGCTGGACGAGCTGGGTGCCGGTACCGATCCCGCCGAGGGTGCCGCGCTGGCAGTTGCCATCATTGAGGAGCTGCGCCGCCGTGGTGTGCTGCTGATGGCGACCACCCACTATGCGGAACTGAAGGTTTTTGCACTGGAGACTAAGGGTGTGGTCAACGCCAGTTGCGAGTTTGATCTGGAGACCCTACGCCCCACCTATAAGCTGAGTGTGGGCGTACCGGGCAAATCCAACGCATTCCTGATCAGCGAAAAGCTGGGCATCCCCAGCCGCGTCATTGAGGCTGCCCAGCAGCATCTGTCTGCTGAGGATAAGCGTCTGGATGCGGTTCTGGGTCAGCTGGACGACCTGAAGCTGCAGCTGAAGGAAAGCCAGAACGAAGTGGAGCAGCTACGTAATGAAGCTTCCCATCAGCTGGAAGCCGCCCGCAAAAAACGGGATGAGTTGATCCAGCAGGGCGAGAATGAATTGGAAGCCTGCCCGTGCCAAGGCGCGCACGCTGGCACAGCAGGTGGAAACGCAGGCCTACGCACTGACCGATGAACTGCGCCAGCTGCAAAAGGACGAGCGCATGAGCGCCCAGCAGAAGGCGCAGCGTGCCCGCGAAATTGCCAAAAAGGAGACCGAAAAGCTGTTTGCCGGTACGGAGGTGGTGCATAACCCCGTCAAGGAGTTTGTGCCGCTGAAGGAGGTAAAAGTGGGACAGGAGGTCTGCATTGCAGAACTGAACCAGCTGGCCACCGTTCTGGCGCTGCCTGATAAAAACGGCGATGTGCTGGTGCGTGCCGGTATCATCAAAACCAAGGTACCCCTCAAGGGTCTGAAGCAGCCGGAAAAGCTGGTGAAAGAACCCACTGTGCCCAAGACCAAAGCGCAGCAGCGGTATTCCCGCCTGACCGGCGACACCAACCGTCCCAACGGCAGGGTAGAGCGCGTACAGCGTACCGCCAAAATGGAGTGCAACCTGCTGGGACTTACAGTGGACGAGGCGCTGTCGGAGGTGGACTCCTTTATTGACCGCGCCATCTTGAACGGACAGACGGTGGTCTATCTGATCCATGGCAACGGCACCGGTGCACTGCGCACCGCCATCCATAAGCATTTGCGCGGCAACCGCATGGTCAAAAGCTTCCGTCTTGGTCGTTACGGCGAAGGTGAGAGCGGCGTGACGGTTGTAGAGCTGAAATAATCCAGTAAGGACTGCCTTTTGAAAAATTGGCAGTCTTTTTTTGTTGCAGTGCAAGGAAAAGGCGAGTATACTCGTATTATATAAATAGGAATGTAAAACGAACAGGAAGTAAAGCTTTATGCCAACCAGTCAGCGCAGACCAGTAAATAAACATAGCAAACGTAAAACGCACCGCTGCAAAACGAGGAACCGATTTTTACACGGTTTGCTGTTTGTTTTTGCGGCACTGATGCTCTATTTCGGCCTGTTTTTATGGAGGGCGGCGCTGGAACTGAACGCACCCGCAGAATCCGCAGTCTCAGTCTCAGCGGAGGACTTTCGTCCTGTGGTGGGCGACCCGCCGTACCGGGTGGCAATAGACGCCGGACATGGCGGCAGTGACCCGGGCGCAAGGGGAGTGGTCGAAGAAAAACAGGTCACCGCAGCCACGGCTGCTGCGCTGCTCCAATGGTTAGAAGAGGATTCGAATTACATTCCGCTGCAGACCCGGGAAAGCTTTGATGCAACCGCCACGCCTGCCAGCGTGCAGCCGCAGCCAGCGCTCAAAGCCCGCAGCTGCTGCTGTCCATCCACGGCAACTCCGCAGCCAATGGCTCTACGGCAGCCGGGTTTGAATGCTATCCGGCAGTGCCGGGCGTACATGGCATCAGGAAAGTTTTTATTTTGCAAAACTGCTGGCAGGTGGAATGCAGAGCATCGGCGCAAGGCTGCGCGGGCGAGGGGGAGTGCGGGTACATTTATTATCTGGAAAACGACCAGAAGCAGCTGGTGGAGAATACCTACACGCAGGTGCGGCCTGAGCGCAGCTTTACGCTGCTGGAGGATGTGGATTGTCCGGCAGTGTTGGCAGAGCAGTGTTTTGTGACGAACGATGAGGATGTGGAGCATTTTGGCAGTGAACAGGGCTGCAAGGCAGTAGCACGCATTTATTACGAAGCCATCTGTGCATACTTCGGTACAGAACCGCTGCCGGTGAAATGAACATCGCATCACCAAAGGAAAAGAAACGATACTGCTTTTATAACAGGACCTGTAACGCACTGGAACGGCTACCGCAGGCATAAGTTGAACGCTTGAACATACTGGTAATACGTCCAGCGGCGTAGAAGCGGCCGTGTGCAAACAGAAAAGCATCCACAGAAGCTGCCGGAAATCTGACAAAGAGAGAAGGGCAGCTTCTCTCTTTTGATTATAGATGTTTCGTATAATGCACGTTATGCGAAACTTAGGGAAGCGAAAAATGCCCATTTCCCGGATTTTTGGCGTTCCAGCCTCAGCTGGCTCATTTTCGGGCTTAGTTCAGCCGTTCTGCACATTCTGCAATTTTTATCATATTTTATGGTTTTATTTGTCTCATGCTTACAGATGCTTCCTGTGTTATGTGCTGCTGCATCGGTTCATTTGTAATTCATTTTATTCCAGTAAGCATCTAGGTGCTTGCTTTATAACATTTGTTTTTGTGTAGACATTACGTTGCGCGTTTCTATGGATGCTCCTGTATTGCTGCTGACTGCTTATAATGTAAATTATAAAGACCCATGACGTTATCCGGTCAAGCCGGATCGCGCCATAGGTCTTTGAATCGTCTCAGACGTTTTGTGCAGGTTTAAGTATCGCGCGATGAATCGTCTATTTCATCGTTGGACATTGCCGAGATATCTGCCCGGAAGCCATCCTGTGCAGCGCCCTCAAAGGCCGCCATAGGGCCGGACGGCTCAGAAGCGTCCTCTCCCGCCGGGTCATTTTCAACAGATGTCTCCCCTACTGCATCTGTTGTATCCAAGCTTGCTTTTGCAGCTTTGATGGGTAGTACCTTACCCAGCGGGTTTTCCTCAATGGCAGAGCGCACCTGAAATTCTTGTAAGTGCGTATAAATTTGTGTTGTTCCCACACTGCTGTGCCCCAGAAGCTGCTTGAGGGTAAGGATATCCACATTGCCGGTCTGATACATCAGCGTTGCGGCGGTGTGCCGCAGCTTATGGGTGGAAAAGCCCTTCAGCCCGCAGCCTTCATTGCACCGGAGATCAGCTGTTCTACTCTGCGGTTCGAAATACGTTCCTTGCGCATACGGGTAATAAACACCGCTTTTTCCTTGGGTGAAAGTCCCTCCATGGTGTTGCGCTTGCGCAGATATAGTTGCAGTGCCTCCACGCAGGCATCATTCAGGTAGACCATACGCTCTTTATGGCCTTTGCCGAACAGGCGGATCTGACGCTGCTCTAAATCGATGTCTCCAAGGTCCATGCCTACCAGCTCTGCAAGACGCATACCGCAGTTGAGAAACAGCACCACCATGCAATAGTCCCGCTCCGGGAAATCACTCTGGGTCTGGGTGCTTTCCAAAAGCGAGATGGATTGCTCTGCCGTCAGGTACTTGGGCAAGACCTTATCCTGTTTGGGCGGGCGGATGGCCGCCGTAGGGTCCTCGGATAAGCGGTTGACCTGATTGACCAGATAATCATAAAAGCCGTGCAGACTGGCCAGCCGCCGGGCGGTAGAGGATTTTTTGTTGCCGCACTCCCGGTTCAGAAAATACAGATATTCGTAAATATCCTCTTTTGTTATGCTACCCCAGAAGGCCGTATCCAGCCCTTTGGGATCGATCTCCTTAAATTCTGCATCCGTGGCCACAAGCCCGCGGCGGCGCTTCATAAAGCGGCTGAAGGAACGCAGGTCGCAGTAATAACTGAAAGCTGTATTGGCGCTTTTACCGGCGATCACCTCAAGGTACCGCACATATTCTACAATATCCGGCGCAGCATCCTCAAAGGGCGCGTGTTTGCCGGGGTTTCTTTCGTCCAGATAAATCGACATAGGTTCCTCGTTTCATCACAGGCGGTCATTTTTTAGCGCGTTGATGGCATCTGCAATATACGCTGCACCGACCAGCTTCATGCCGGGATAATCTGCGGCATTCAGGTGTGCAAGGCTGTGCTTGGGGATAACAGCCCGCTCAAAGCCGATACGCTCAGCCTCGTGCAGGCGCTGCTCCAGGTTGGGCACACTGCGCACTTCCCACCCAGACCTACCTCTCCGATAGCGATAAGCTATCACTGACCGGGCGGTCCAGCAGCGAGGAGACCATGCTCAGGCAGACTGCAAGGTCGCAGGCGGTATCCCGCAGTGCAATGCCGCCCACAATGTTGACGTAAACATCCAGATTTCCAAAGAAGTACCCTGCCCGCTTTTCCAGCACGGCGATCAAAAGGTTCATGCGGTTATAGTCGTATCCGCTGCAGGCGCGACGGGGTGCCGGAAAATTCGTCTTGGTGGCAAGTGCCTGTATCTCGCTCAGGATGGGACGACTGCCCTCCATGGTGCAGGCCACGCAGTTGCCGGAAACGCCCAGCGGACGTCCTTCCAGCAGCATCTGGGAGGGATTTTCGATCTCGGCAAGCCCTGTGCCTGTCATATCGAACATTCCCAGCTCATTAGTGGAGCCATAGCGGTTTTTGGCTGCCCGCAGAATGCGGTACGGCAGCATCTTGTCGCCCTCAAAGTAGAGCACCGTATCCACGATATGTTCCATGACCTTGGGGCCTGCAATTGCGCCATCTTTGTTCACATGACCCACGATAAACATGGGAATCTCCTGCTTTTTGGCTACCGCCAGCAGCCGGGCGGCACTCTCCTTCACCTGACTGACCGTGCCGGACGAGGACGAGATATCCATGCAGCGCATGGTCTGGATGGAGTCGATGACCACAAGATCCGGTTTTTCTTTTTCGATCAGGCCGCAGATCTCATCCACATCGTTCTCTGCCGCCAGAAAGATGTTATTCTGCGGTACCTTCAGCCGCGCTGCCCGCAGCTTGACCTGCCGGACAGACTCCTCGCCAGTGATATACAGCACGCTGTGCTGGTTGGAGATGGCACCGCACAACTGTAACAGCATGGTAGATTTACCCACGCCAGGCTCACCGCTCAAAAGCACTACACCGCCCAGCACGATACCGCCGCCCAATACGCGGTCCAGTTCCGAGATGCCGGTCAGGATGCGGCTCTTTTCCTCAGTCGTGCTGATCTCTGACAGCCGCCGGGCGATCAGGGTGGTCACGCCCTCCTGACGAGCCGCAGCAGCCTGCCGGGCAGCAGGAGTCCCCGCCTTGGGCGCCTCGGCTACAACGTCCTCGTTCATGGTATTCCAGCTGCCGCAGCTGGGGCATCGCCCCATCCAGCGGGGGCTTGTCTCTCCGCAATTGGAGCATACATAGACGGATTTTAGTTTCATGTCTGTCCCTCATTTATTATGGTCTTTTGTTATTGTAACACACTGCGCCAAAACCCGCAAGAAAAGGATACCATTTACAGGCGGCTGCCCAAATACGAAAGCCCTGCCGCCGCGCCGCACAGCGGCAGCAGCATAACCATGGTTAGCAGATATTGTCCCAGCAGTGCCTGCACTCCGGGGCGGGCTTGTCCGCCGGGATGCTTGCGGAAAGAATATGCGTGGATCCGGCTGCTGACCTGTAAAGCACAGGCTCCGAAAAAACACAGACAACCGCTTGCTGCTGCCGCCGGTAAGCCTGTCCATAGCAGTGCCGGAAGTATTGCTTTCCACCCGCCTGCGGCGCAAAGCTGTACCATAAGCAGCCCGCTGCCCAAGCCGTACAACATCATATTGCCAAAGATCATTACTGGGCCAAGGGCAGAAAGTCCCAGTAACAGAAACAGGCTGACCACAAGGCCGAGTGTCAGATATTCCATGCCGAAAGCTGTACAGCCCCCTGCATACCGCTCGGTGTAAACAGTCCTTGCCACGCTTCCAGATAATACCGCAACAGCTCTGCCTGCCGGGCATCGCATACGGCCTGTAACACACCGGCTGCCGTACACCCCAGCAGAAACGCCGCAGCCAGCAGCCAGCAATCCCGGGTGGCGTGTCGCTTTGCCGGAATGCAGGGTTCTTTTGTCGGCAATTGCTCTGCCGGTTCAGCTGCCTGTGCCGGTACAGGCGGAAGGGCAGGCTCTGCTGTTTGCACCGGTAGGCCGACCGTCTGCGGCAGCAAAGAAAAGTTTTCTTCTGATTTTGTCTGTTCATAGATCCACATACGCTGTTTTCTCCCTCTGATGGATTCGATTTGCCGGATCGATCAACGAAGCGTGTGCCTGCGGCTGCGCAGGGTGACCCCAAGAAGCCCGCCAATGCAACCGCAGAGCAGCACCGCCAGAAGGCGGCATACCACAGCAGGCTCGGCGGCTGTGCCGTTCCATACAGCAGAAAGCGCCAGCGGCACTGCCAGAAATGTACTTTGGAGCAGCCCGGTCAGCAGACCGCGCGCCTTTTTACGAAACGCTGCCGCCAGCGCACACAGCAGACTGCCCATGCACACGGCTGTTGTGGCAAGTATCGGCACTACACTGCCGGAGCAGCCCTGTCCGGCCATCAGCTGCGCAAAACCGGCCAAAGCTGCCGCCGTTACAGCTACCCCAAACACCCCGAAAAGCAGAAACGAAAGAAGCTCCGCCGGGAAACCTCGAGACTCAGACATAACAAAACCGCCTCCCTGCACATAGTCTATGCAGGGAGGCGGTTCATGTATGCACGGTGTAAACGCTTACTTCTTGTCGGCAGGAGCCTTGTCCATGTTCAGCTTTTCGACCGAAGAGATCGCAGATTTGGTGAAGCGGATCTTCACGCGGTCAGCGCCGGTCTCCAGAACAAAGGTGTCGTCCTTGATGGCGACAACGCGGCCAATGACACCACCGATGGTGGTGACCTGATCGCCGATCTCCAGACTGCTGCGCATAGCGGCATCCTTCTTTTCCTGCTTCTTCTGGGGACGGTAGATCATAAAGTACAGCAGGACCAGCATCAGTGCCAGCGTGAAGAACAGGCTGATATAGCCTTCGGACGTGGTAGTCAGAAATTGCATGGGGCAAAATCTCCTCTCAAAAATTCAGATAATGCTATTATACCTCTTATCAGTCTTGTTGCAAGGCTAAAGTTTAAATTCGGGTATCCAGAAGTTTAACGTATCTGTCATGGAAGGCGGTAAAGGTACCGGCATCCAGTTCATCCCGGATGCGTTCCATCAGGTGATTGTAGAACCACAGATTGTGCATCACGGTCAGGCGCATACCCAACATCTCATCTGCCTTGAGCAGGTGCCGGATGTAGGCGCGGGAATAGTTGCGGCACACCGGGCAGCCGCAGGCGGGGTCAATGGGACGCTCGTCCCGCTCATACTTGGCATTTTTAATGTTAATGATGCCGCTCCATGTATTCAGATGGCCGTGGCGGGCATTGCGGCTGGGCATAACGCAGTCAAACAAATCCACACCACGGGCTACGGCCTCGATGATGTTGCCGGGGGTGCCGACGCCCATCAGATAGCGGATCTTGTCCTTGGGCATGTGCGGCTCCACCTGACTGATCATCTCATACATCACCTCGGTAGGCTCACCCACAGCCAGACCGCCGATGGCGTAGCGTCCAATTCCAACTCGGCGATCTGCTTCATGTGCTCCACACGCAGGTCTGCATAGGTGCAGCCCTGATTGATGCCGAACAGAAGCTGATCCGGGTTGACCGAGATACCTCGTGCTTCAGCCGTGCCATCTCAGCCTTGCAGCGCTTCAGCCAGCGGGTAGTGCGCTCGCAGCTGTCCTTGGAGTAATCATGCTGAGCGGGGTTCTCTACGCACTCATCAAAGGCCATGGCGATGGTAGAGCCAGATTTGCCTGAATCTGCATACTCTCCTCGGGCCCCATAAAGATGCGGTGCCCGTCCAGATGGGAGGCGAAGGTCACGCCCTCCTCGGTGATCTTGCGCAGCTTTGCCAGACTGAATACCTGAAATCCGCCGCTGTCGGTCAGGATAGCCCGTTCCAGCGGGTAAACCTGTGCAGGCCGCCCATATCCGCTACCAGCTTGTCGCCGGGACGCAGATGCAGATGGTAGGTATTGCACAGCATGACCTGCGCGCCGATATCCTTCAGATCCTGCGCCGACAGGCCGCCCTTGATGGCACCGGCGGTAGCAACGTTCTGGAAGGCAGGGGTCTGCACCGTGCCGTGCACGGTTTTGAACTCACCCCGCCGGGCGTTGTGCTCCTGCTTGAGCAGGGTGTAGGTCGTCAAAGAAGGCATGATTATTCGTTCCTTTCTGCGCACGGAAAACAGCCGTGCAGCCTCGATGCAGGCCACGAGCTGCAAGTTATCAGAATGATCACAGCAGCGGTCTGCCGTAATTGTAAAGGGAGCGGCGGATGCAGATCGCATCCTTACCTTTCACATACAAATATCGCAAAAAGCGCGAATTTTGTATCAGACTATCAGCATAGCATCGCCAAAGGAGAAGAAACGGTACTTCTCTGCCACAGCTACCTCATAGGCGTGCATGGTCTTTTCGTAGCCGTACAGGGCGGACACCAACATGATCAGGGTGCTCTCCGGCAGATGGAAGTTGGTGATCAGACCGTCGATGCAGTTGAACTTCACCCCCGGGTACAGGAAGATGGAGGTGTTGCCGCTGCAAGCCTTGATCTCGCCGTACTTGGCAGCGGCAGCCTCCAGTGTGCGGCAGCTGGTAGTGCCCACAGCGATGACCCGGTGGCCTGCGGCCTTGGTCTCGCGGATGCGCCGGGCGGTCTCCTCGCTGATGGAGTACCACTCGCTGTGCATCTTATGGTCGGAGATCTCGTCCTCCTGCACAGGTCGGAAGGTGCCCAGACCAACGTGCAGGGTGACCTCGCAATGCCGACCCCCATGGCGCGGATGGTGTCCATCAGCTCCGGGGTAAAGTGCAGCCCGGCGGTGGGAGCAGCTGCGCTGCCCAGCTCCTTGGCATAGACGGTCTGGTACTGGCTCTGATCCTCCAGCTGCTTTGTGATGTAGGGCGGCAGAGGCATCTTGCCAAATTCATCCAGCTTTTCATAAAGCGTTTCGGTATCATAATAGAATGTAACGTACTTGTTGCCGTCCTCCATGGTCTCGTCCACCACGGCGGTCAGACTGCCGTTGCCAAAGCTTACCTTCGTGCCGGGCTGCATCCGCTTGCCGGGCTTTGCCAGGCACTCCCACTGGTCTCCCTTCACCTGCCGCAGCAGCAGCAGCTCGCACACGGCACCGGTAGGCTGCTTGACGCCCACGATGCGGGCGGGCAGCACCTTGGAATTATTCACTACTAAAAGATCTCCCGGCTCCAGAAATTCCGGCAGGTCGCGGAATACCTTGTGCTGAATGCTGTCGTCCTTTTGGCTCAGAACCATCAGCCGTGCCGCATCCCGCGGGGACGCAGGTTCCTGTGCAATGAGCTCTTTGGGTAAATCGTACCAAAAATCTTTTTTTAACATACTGTGCATTTGCCTTTCCGATGATTGACACGGACAACGTATCAATGATATTATAGAATCTGTATAAACAGTATCTATTATATTGCATCGCTGTCCGGTTTGCAAGCCGTGTTGTGCACAATGATAAGATTTGCTGTTTGTTTTTTTGAAAGGAAAGGTGCTGGAAATGGATAGACAGTATAAAGTGGGTATCGTAGGCGCAACTGGCATGGTGGGTCAGCGTTTTGTGACTCTGCTGGAGAATCATCCTGGTTCAAACTGACCGTGCTGGCTGCATCCGGCCGCAGTGCGGGCAAAAGCTATGGAGGATGCAGTGGCTCCCGCTGGGCCATGACTACTCCCATGCCGGAGAGCGTGAAGAAGATGACCGTTTTGGACGCTTCCAAGGTAGAGGAAGTTGCTTCGCAGGTGGATTTTGTTTTCTGCGCTGTCAATATGCCCAAGGACGAGATCAAAGCACTGGAGGAAGCATACGCCAAGGCTGAGTGCCCGGTGGTCTCCAACAACAGTGCCCATCGTTTCACCCCGGACGTTCCCATGGTGGTTCCCGAGATCAACGCCGACCATATCGAGATCATCCCTGCCCAGCGCAAGCGTCTGGGCACCAAGCGCGGCTTCATCGCGGTCAAGTCCAATTGCAGCCTGCAGAGCTATGTGCCCGCCCTTCATCCCCTGATGAAGGACTTTGGCGTGAGTAAGGCACTGGTGTGCACCTATCAGCCATTTCCGGCGCTGGTAAGACCTTTGACCGGATGCCTGAGATCGTGGACAACGTGATCCCCTACATCGGTGGCGAGGAGGAAAAGAGCGAGCGCGAGCCGCTGAAGCTGTGGGGCCACATTGAGGGCGACCAGATCGTCAATGCCGAGAAGCCGGTCATCACTGCACAGTGCTTCCGTGTGCCTGTTTCGGACGGCCACACCGCAGCCGTGTTCGTAAGCTTTGATAAAAAACCCACCAAGGAGCAGATGTTGGAAGCTTGGGCGAACTTCCGCGGCCCTGCACAGGAACTGAACCTGCCCAGCGCTCCCAAGCAGTTCCTGCACTACTTTACTGAGCCGGATCGTCCGCAGCCCAAGCTGGATCGCAACACCGAAAACGGTATGGCAGTGTGCATCGGCCGTCTGCGGGAGGACACCCTGTTTGATTACAAGTTTGCCTGCATGAGCCACAACACCCTGCGCGGTGCTGCCGGCGGTGCTGTGCTGCTGGCCGAGCTGCTGGCAGCAAAGGCTATATGGACTAATGCCTGAATTTGCGCGATACACGCAGCAAAGGAGTTTTTTACTATGAAGAAGCCTGTCTTTACCGGTGCGGGTGTTGCCATCATCACCCCGATGTATGAGGACGGAAGCATCAATTTTGACGAGCTGGGCCGCATCATCGAGGACCAGATCGCCCGCAGCACGGATGCCATCGTCATCTGCGGCACCACCGGCGAGTGCTCCACCATGACCGATGAGGAGCAGCTGGCTGCGATCAAGTACACGGTGGATGTTGTGAATCACCGTGTTCCCGTCATCGCAGGTGCAGGCTCCAACGACACCGACCACGGCTGTGCACTGGCTGCCAAGTCGGCCGCCTGCGGCGCAGACGCCCTGCTGATGGTCACCCCCTACTACAACAAGACCTCGCAGGCCGGTCTGGTGGCACACTTCACCGCCATGGCAGAGGCCGGCGGCATCCCGGTGATCGTGTACAATGTTCCCTCCCGCACGGGCCTGAACATTGCCCCGGAAACGGCACTGGAGCTGAGCAAGCACCCGCTGATCAACGGCATCAAGGAAGCTTCCGGCAACATTTCACAGGTTGCCAAGATCGCAGCCCTCTGCGGCGATGAGCTGAACATCTACTCCGGCAACGACGATCAGGTGGTTCCTCTGCTGGCTCTGGGCGGCAAGGGCGTGATCAGCGTGGTTTCCAATGTAGCACCGGAGCTGGTGCACAACTGCTGCCAGGCCTTCTTTGACGGAGATACCGCAAAGGCTCGCGACCTGCAGCTGGAGATGCTGCCGCTGTCCGATGCACTGTTCTGCGAAGTGAATCCCATCCCGGTCAAGTATGCAATGAATCTGCTGGCTGGGAGGCCGGCGAGTGCCGCCTGCCGCTGGTGGAGCCAGTGAGGCACATCAGGCACAGATCGAGAACACCCTGCGCGCAGCCGGTCTGATCCAGGAATAAGTTTCAGGAAAAATGCCCAGGGAGACGGTTCTCCGGGCATTTTCCGTATTATTGCGTAAAAAGGAAGGAACTCAACTATGACGGAAATCGTGATCCAGGGCATTGGCGGCCGTATGGGCCATGTCCTGTGCGATATGATCGCACAGCGGGATGACTGCTGTGTTGTGGCAGGCATTGATGTGAAGGACGGCGAGCAGAACGGCATCCCCGTGTATGACAGCTGGAAAAACTGAACGGCAAGGGCGATGTCGTCATCGACTTCAGCTCCCCCGCTGCTGTGGAAAAGGCTCTGCCCTACTGCGAGGCCCACAAGCTGCCCATCGTGGTCTGCACCACCGGCCTGTCGGAAGAGCTGCAGCTCAAGGTCGTGCAGCTGTCACGCACGGTGCCCGTGTTCAAGAGCGCCAACATGTCCATGGGCATCAACGTTCTGTCGGAGCTGTGCAAGCGTGCTTCTGCCATTCTGGGCGTGAACTACGACGTGGAGATCGTGGAGCAGCACCATCACAACAAGTTGGATGCTCCCAGCGGCACCGCTCTGATGCTGGCCGATGCATCAATGAGCAGAACGACGGCGCTTACCACTATGTCTACGATCGCTCCTCCGTGCGTCAGAAGCGTGACCCGAAGGAGATCGGCATCAGCTCGGTACGCGGCGGCAGCATCGTGGGCGACCACGAGGTGCTGTTCTGCGGCCCGGACGAAGTGATCACCCTCAAGCACACTGCTTATTCCCGCAGCATCTTTGCCAACGGCGCCATCAACGCCGCCGTGTATCTGGCAAAGAAGGAGCCGGGGCTGTATAAGTATGGGCCTGTTCGTCATCAAACCAAGCGGCGTGGATTACGACCTGCTGACACCGGACGATATGGTTGTCATGGATCTGAACGGAAACAAAGTAGAAGGACGCTACCGTCCGTCTTCTGACACCCCGACCCATC
>ENA-OQHY01000163-OQHY01000163.1-human-gut-metagenome-genome-assembly--contig:-NODE-163-length-38034-cov-3.388187_pt1 | contig 38034 bp, 39 predicted proteins | sample MGYA00242570_ERZ504733 | MGnify/ENA primary metagenome ERZ504733 (study PRJEB26092, sample SAMD00036219) | human gut metagenome | host: Homo sapiens | study: EMG produced TPA metagenomics assembly of... | reverse complement strand
CCAGATCATTTGCACGGCGGAAGCTGAAATAAACAGCGCACCAGAAGCGGCACCATGTTCTTTACTCTCTGGATAATATTTCCGCTCTCAAATCCGCGCCGCGCGCCATCTGCGCTTTCATAATCTTGTCTGTCTCTTCCAGGAGAATCGGGATAAAACGGAGTGCGATTGACATCATCATGGAAATCTCATGCACCGGCACATGGATTTTTTCAATGGTCCGAGCAGGCTTTCGAGTGCATCCGTCAGCTGGTTCGGCGTTGTCGTCAGCGTCATCAGCGAAGAGCCGATCATCAGGAAAATCAGACGCACCGACATACGGCATGCCATGGCCACACCCTCGTGGGTGATCGTAATTTTCCAGATACGGACGAGCACCTCACCCGGCGTAAATAAGATGTTAAACACCATCGTAATCGCAAGCAGCACAAAAATTGATTTCAGACCCTTCGTGATAAATTTGAACGGTACCTTCGACAGTTTAATCATCACCGCAAGGAATACGGTTCCAAGCAGATAGCCCCAATTGTGGAACAAAAAGAGGGAAACGACATAAACGATCGTTCCTACAAATTTCACACGCGGGTCAAGCCGGTGCAGAATAGAATCTGCCGGGTAATACTGTCCCAGAGTAATATCTCTTAACATACTTCTGCTCCTTTTTTCCCGTTTTTCTTCTGACTTTCCAGTGCCGCAAGAATCGTATCGCGTGCCTCCTCAACCGTCGTCGCCGTTACGTCCACGTCCATGCCGTGTTCCTTTAGCGCATGCATAATATACGTCATCTGCGGCGCCGCAAGACCGATTTTCTCGAGCTCTTTATAGTGAGCGAAGACTTTCTTCGGTGTATCGTCAAACGCCACATGACCGTGGTTCATGACAATAATCCGCTCTACATATTTTGCAATATCCTCCATGCTGTGCGATACGAGCACGACCGAAATGCCGCGCGTCTTATGCAGCAATGCAAGCTGATCGAGGATTTCATCGCGTCCCTTCGGATCAAGGCCTGCAGTCGGCTCGTCAAGCACCAGAAAATCCGGGTTCATGGCAAGCACACCGGCAATCGCAACACGACGTTTCTGACCTCCGGAGAGTTCAAACGGCGATTTTTCATACATTTCCTTTGGAAATCCGACATGATCCAACGCCTCTTCCGCCCGTTTTCTGCATTCCTCCGGTGAAAGTCCCTGGTTTTTCGGTCCGAAGCAGACATCTGTGATCACATCCGTCTCAAAAAGCTGATGCTCCGGGTACTGGAAAACCAGTCCCACATGGCTTCGAAGCTCTCTTAGCGGATATCCTTCTTTCCAGATATCCTCTCCGTTATACAGCACCCGTCCGGCAGTCGGTCGGATCAGACCGTTCAAATGCTGCACAAGCGTCGATTTTCCGCTTCCCGTATGGCCGATAATCCCAACAAACTGGCCATTCGGAATTTCAAGATTGATATGCTCCAGGGCGTGCATTTCATATGCCGTTCCCGGGCTGTATGTGTACGTTACATCTTCAAGTTTCAATGACATAATGCATTCACCAGTTCTTCAATGGTCAGAATTCCCTCCGGGAGATCTACACCACTTTTTCTCAATTCATAAGCCAACAGTGTCACTTGGGTACATCGAGACGGAGCTCTTTTAATTTTTCCACCTCGGAGAAAATCTCCCGTGGTGTCCCCTGCATTACCAGTCTGCCGCTGTCCATAACGAACACACGGTCCGCAAAAACAACCTCTTCCATGTAATGCGTAATCAGAATAACCGTAACGCCCTTTTCTTCATTCAGCTTACGCACAGCGCGAAGAACCTCTTTTCGTCCGTTCGGATCCAGCATCGCGGTTGGTTCATCAAGAACAATACATTCCGGCTGCATAGCCATCACTCCTGCAATTGCAACCCTCTGTTTCTGACCTCCCGAGAGCTTATTCGGAGAGTGGGCCCGGTATGAAATCATCCCGGTCGCCGTAAGGCTCTCCTCCACCCGTTTCCAGATTTCATCGGTCGGGACACCCAGATTTTCCGGTCCAAAGCCGACATCCTCTTCCACCACATTTCCGATGATCTGGTTATCCGGGTTCTGGAATACCATACCGGCTTTCTGGCGGATCTTCCAGACATCCTCCTCATCTGTCGTCTTCATATCATCCACCCACATGGTGCCTTCTGTAGGCACCAGCAGAGCGTTGATATGTTTCGCAAGCGTTGATTTTCCGCTTCCGTTATGCCCGAGCACCGCGATAAACTGACCTTTCTGGATTTCCAGACTGACGTCCTCGATCGCTTTTGTTACTTCCGGCTCCTGTCCTTCCTCCTCGTAACGGAGGTATTCATACCCAAGGCCTGCAGCACGTATCATACCCATGACATTATTCCCCGCTTTCTTCTGCATCCGAGCGGATTTCATCAATCAGATTCCAGATCTCCTCGCGTCCCTGTTTTGTCTCTGCAGAAAACGGAATCACAATCGTATCTTTCTCAACCTCCAGCGTCTCGCGGATCAGCTTGATCTGTTTCTGAAGCTGGCTGCGCTTGATCTTGTCCAGCTTCGTCGCAATGATGATCGGCTGATAGCCGTTTCGAAGAATCCAGTTGTACATGATGCGATCGTTGTTGGACGGTGCATGACGGATATCAATCAGAAGAAATACTGCGTGCAGCATTTTTGACTGATGCAGATAATCCTCGATCAGCTTGCCCCATTTGCTTTAACCTCCTCGGAGGCTCTCGCAAAACCGTATCCCGGCAAATCCACCAGATACATTTCCTCATTGATGTGGTAGTAGTTGATCGTCTGTGTTTTTCCCGGCTGCGCACTGGTACGCGCCAGTGATTTCCGATTCATCAGGGCATTGATGAGAGAAGATTTTCCAACATTGGATTTTCCCGCAAATGCCACTTCCACCTGACCGGTATCCGGCAGTTTACTGGTGATTCCGCAGACATGCTGCAGCTCTACCTGTTTAATTACCATACTTTTCTTCTCCTGTTTTTTGCATCTTCTGGCCTTACTTCTTTTCCACAAGTGCCAGTTTTAATACCTGTTCCATGCTGCCGACAAATTCGATCTGCAGTCCGTCTGTGATCTCCGCATCCAGTTCTCTTACATCCGGCTCATTTTTCTCCGGAACGAGAACCATATGGATACCGGCTTTCTTTGCCGCCAGCAGCTTCTCTTTTAAGCCACCGATCGGAAGCACACGGCCGCGGAGCGTAATCTCTCCGGTCATCGCAACGTCTGCTTTTACCGGAACCTTTGTGATCGCGGAAACCATCGCCGTCGCCATCGTAATACCGGCAGACGGGCCATCTTTTGGAACGGCTCCCTCCGGAATGTGAATGTGGATGTCGTGTTTCTCGAAAAATTCTTTCGGAATCTCATACTGCTCTGCCACGGAACGAATAAAGCTGATGCCCGCCTGCGCAGACTCCTTCATCACATCGCCGAGCTGGCCGGTCAGCAGAAACTCTCCTTTTCCCGGCATCACATTGACCTCGATCTGCAGCGTATCGCCGCCGACTGCCGTCCAGGCAAGACCGCGCACAATACCAATCTCCGGTTTTTCGTTGGCCGGCTGGAACTCATACCTCTCTTTTCCGAGGAACTCTTCCAGGTTTTTTTTCGTCACAACAACCTCTTTTACCTGTTCCTCGAGAATCTTTCTCGCGCTCTTTCTGCAGATTCTGCCGATCTGGCGCTCCAGGGAGCGGACACCGGCCTCTCTGGTGTAGCCGCTGATCACTTCCATCAGCGCCTCATCCTCGATCACAAGCTGTGCTTCTTTCAGACCGTTCGCCTTCTTCTGCTTCGGAACGAGATGTTCTTTTGCGATATGGAACTTCTCGTTTTCCGTATAGCTTGAATTTCAATCACTTCCATACGGTCCAGCAGCGGACGCGGAATGTTCTGAATATCATTTGCGGTTGCAATAAAGAGCACCTCCGAAAGGTCGATCGGAAGCTCTACGTAATGATCGGCAAATTTATTATTCTGCTCGGAATCGAGGACCTCAAGAAGTGCGGAAGAGGTATCTCCCTTGTAATCTGCACTTACTTTGTCGATCTCGTCGAGCAGCATCAACGGATTTTTCACCTTCGCCTGATGGAGTCCCGCCGCAATGCGTCCCGGCATCGCGCCGATGTAGGTTCTTCTGTGGCCGCGGATCTCCGCCTCATCCCGCACACCGCCGAGACAGATGCGGACGTATTTTTTATTCAGGCTCGCGCCACGCTTCTCGCAATCGAGGTCTTACCGGTTCCCGGAGGGCCTGCCAAGCAGAGAATCGGGCTCTCGCCTTTCTTCGTCAGGGTGCGTACGGCCAGGAATTCGAGGATTCTCTCTTTTACTTTCGAAAGACCGTAGTGATCTTCCTCCAGAATCTCGCGTGCTCTTGCCAGATCTTGATTGTCACGGGATGCCTTATCCCACGGAAGCCCCAGCAGTGTCTCGATATAGCCACGGATCACGCCTGCCTCGGACGGATTGTTGGCCGAATTTTCCAGACGGTGGATCTCCTCGGAAATCCGCTCTTTTACCTCTTTGGAAGCTTTGAGCTTCTCAAGCTGCTTCTTATAATTTTCAATCTCGGTCCGGGAATTGTCCTCGCCGAGTTCCTCGCGGATGACTTTAAGCTGCTCGCGCAGAATATAATCACGCTGGTTCTTATCAATCCGCTCTTTGATTTTTCCCTGAATCTCCGAACGGATCTCCTGAATCTGAATCTCGTTGGCGATCATGACGCAGAGCGTATCATACCGCTCGGAAAGCTCCACAGCTCCAGCAGTTTCTGGCGGTTTACGTAGTCGAGGGGCAGATTCATGCAGATCTGGTCCACCAGCTTTCCAACTTCTTCGGTTCCGAGGATCTGGCCTGCCAGTTCCTTGCTGACTTTCTGCGTCTGCTCGCAGTAGACGGCAAACAGCTCTTTTAAGTTGCGCAGCATTGCCTCCTGCTCGATATCGGAAAACTGCATTTCGTCCGAGCCGGTAAACAGCGCCACCTCGGCGCGGAGATACTCGCTCTCCTCTTCCTCGAAGTTCAGCAGTTCTGCGCGTCTTTCTGCTTCTACGAGAATCCGAAGAACATCCTTTGGCATTCTCACAACCTGTTTGATGACCGCAATTGTTCCAATTTTATACACATCAAGCAGACCCGGTACTTCCGTATCCGGGTCTTTCTGTGTAATCAGGAAAATTTTCTGGTCACCCAGCATTGCCTCCTCGACCGCACGGATCGATTTGGCTCTGCTGATATCAAAATGTACAATCATATCCGGCAGAATCGTCGTTCCACGCAGCGCAATCGCCGGTAATACTTTTGTCACTTCTTCCATTTAAGTTTCCTCCTGCGTTTTTCAGGCGGTTTCCGGTCTTCCGGATCTTCTTCCCATATTCCGCCGTGGAACAGGGGCCGGTTCGCCGTGAATAATCTCCGGCTCCGCCTTCTTTTCTACAGCGTCCTTGGTGATGACGCATTCTTTTGTCGTATTGTCCGACGGGATCTCATACATCAGATCCATCATCGTATCTTCCATGATTGCGCGGAGACCTCTGGCGCCTGTTTTCCGCTCCAGGGATTTCTTTGCAATCGCTTCGAGTGCATCTTCTTTGAAATCAAGCTGTACGCCGTCCAGCTCAAACAGCTTCTTGTACTGTTTGACCAGAGAATTCTTCGGCTCAACCAGAATCTTCATCAGGCCGTCTCATCCAGAGAATTTAACGTAACGACAATCGGCACACGTCCGACAAACTCCGGAATCAGGCCGAACTTGGTCAGATCCTGCGGCATGACCTGACGGAGCAGATCTCCGACATTCTCATCTTTTGCATGGCCGATCGGATTGTTGAATCCGATGGATTTCGTATCCTGTCTCGTCTCGATGATCTTCTCGAGTCCTTCGAATGCACCGCCGCAGATAAAGAGGATATTCGTCGTATCAATCTGAATAAACTCCTGATGCGGATGCTTTCTTCCGCCCTGCGGCGGAACGGAAGCTACAGTTCCCTCCAGGATTTTCAGCAGTGCCTGCTGTACACCCTCGCCGGAAACATCTCGTGTGATCGAAGCGTTTTCAGATTTTCTTGTGATTTTATCGATCTCATCGATGTAGATGATGCCGTGCTCAGCGCGCTCGATATCATAGTCTGCTGCCTGAATGAGGCGGAGCAGAATGTTTTCTACGTCCTCGCCGACATAACCTGCCTCGGTGAGCGCCGTTGCGTCTGCAATTGCAAACGGAACGTTGATCAGTTTGGCCAGTGTCTGTGCCAGATACGTTTTTCCGGAACCGGTCGGTCCGAGCATCAGAATGTTGCTCTTCTGCAGTTCGATGTCGGAGGATGCACCGGAAAGCACTCGTTTGTAATGATTGTAAACAGCAACGGAGAGCACTTTTTTCGCCTCATCCTGTCCGATTACGTAGTCATCCAGAAATGCTTTGATTTCCTTTGGTTTGATCAGGTTGATCTCGTCGGTATCCTGCTCGCCGTACAGATCCTCAAATTCTTCCTGAATGATCTCCGAGCAGATTGCCACGCAGTCATCACAGATGTATGCCCCGTCCGGGCCTGCGATCAGCTTGCGTACCTGGTCTTCTGTCTTTCCGCAGAAAGAGCAGCGGATCTTGGTATCATTCCCTTTTATAGCCATCGTTTTCTTCCTTTCAACATATTACAACTAAACCTTATCGCCGGATAAGGCAAAAGGTGCCACAAAAGCCTCATTGCCGGAACTACGCTTTTGGACACCTTTCCTCTCTTATCGGTTCGTAATTACATTATCAATCAGACCGTATGCTTTTGCTTCCTCTGCGGACATGTAGTTGTCACGCTCGGTATCGATCTCAATCTGTTCCAGCGGTTTTCCTGTATTTACCGCCAGAATTTCATTTAATTTCCGTTTGGTTTTCAGAATCTGTTCTGCAACGATTTTGATCTCGGTTGCCTGACCCTGTGCACCGCCGGATGGCTGATGAATCATGATTTCAGAGTTTGGCAGAGCCATTCTCTTTCCTTTGGTACCGCCGGCAAGAAGGAATGCTCCCATGCTGGCAGCCATACCGATACAGATCGTGGATACATCACATTTGATGTACTGCATCGTATCGTAGATAGCAAGTCCTGCGCTTACAGAACCTCCCGGGCTGTTGATATACATGTGGATATCTTTTCCCGGATCTTCAGACTCCAGGAACAGAAGCTGTGCAACGATCAGGTTTGCCGATACGTCAGTGACTTCCTCTCCCAGAAAAATAATACGGTCGTTCAGCAGTCTTGAATAAATATCGTAACTTCTCTCTCCCCTGCTTGTCTGCTCGATGACATAAGGTACAAAACTCATTCAATTGCCTCTCTTTCCGAGTCTTACGCCTCTTTTGCGCTGTCGGCCATGAGAGTTACTGCTTCCTGAACAGCGAGATCTTTCTTCATCTGCTCTTTCTCATATTCGCCAACGAGCTCTTTGAATTTATCCAGCTCCATTTTGTACATTTCAGCCATTTTAGCCAGCTCTTTCGTCCAGCTTCTCATCGCTGATCTGGATGTTCTCTGCTTCTGCAACTTTCTCAAGTACCAGTCTGCTCTCGATTCTCTTAACAGCCTGCGGTTTCATCTGCTCTTTTAAGGAATCAACGGTAGCGCCTGTAAACTGCATGTACTGCTCCATGGACAGACCCTGGGACTGGATTCTTCTTGCGAAATCGTCAACCATGTTCTCTACCTGCGTATCGATCATAGCTTCCGGAATCTCCATTGTTGCGTTCTCTACTGCTTTATCTACGACAGCGTTCTCTTTTTCTGTCTTAGCCTGCTCTTCTTTTTTCTTGGTCAGGTTGTCTTTGATTTCTTTTTTGTACTCATCCAGAGTATCGAACTCGGAAACGTCTTTTGCGAAGTCGTCATCAAGTGCCGGAAGCTCTTTTGCTTCGATTTTGTGGATGGTGCATTTGAATACTGCTGCTTTTCCGGCAAGCTCTTCTGCCTGATAATCCTCTGGGAAAGTAACGTTTACTTCCTTCTCCTCTTCCAGAGCTGCGCCAACGAGCTGCTCTTCGAATCCCGGAATGAAGGAATGGGAGCCAAGGGTCAGCGGATAATCTTTTCCAGCGCCGCCGTCGAACGGAACGCCGTCTACAGAACCTTCGAAGTCAAGTGTAACGGTATCTCCGTCTGCTGCCGGACGATCCTCTACATTGATGGTTCTTGCATTTTTCTCCTGCTCTTTTTTCAGCTCAGCTTCTACTTCTTCATCTGTAACGGTTGTGTCAGCTTTTGCTACTTCCAGACCTTTGTACTCGCCAAGGGTAACTTCCGGTTTTACTGCTACAGTTGCGGTAAAGATGAAAGCTTTGCCTTTTTCGATCTGCTCTACGTTGATCTCCGGACGGGATACGATGTCCAGTTTGCTCTCTTCTGCTGCTTTGGAATACTCTTCCGGAACAAGGCTGTTTACAGCATCCTCATAGAATACTGCCGGGCCATACATTTTTTCTACCATAGCTCTCGGAACTTTTCCTTTACGGAAGCCCGGAACGCTGATGTTCTTTTTCTGTTTCTGGTAAGCTTTCTCCAGTGCTTTCTCTAATTCTTCAGCCGGAACCTCAATGGTAAGTTTGGCCATATTCTTTTCTAAATTTTCGACCTGTACACTCATTTTATCAATTTCCTCCTTGATTTATCTGAAAAGCGGCAGAAAACCTGCACACCTCTCCATTCTACAGTCATTTATCGAGTATAGCATACTCTTTTCAAAAACGCCAGTGATTTTTTTATATTTCTGTGGTTTTTAGGCTTTTTTTTAGCAATGAAATACGATTTTTTCCGCCATTTCTTTTGCTTTGTCCTCTCCCTGCAGAACACGGATCAGCTCCAGTGCGAAGTCAGTGGCTGCTCCCATGCCGCGGCCGGTGGTCACATTTTTGTCGGTGACTGCCGGTACATCGAGTACGTTTGCGCCTGCCAGCTTTTCTTCAAATCCCGGGAAGCAGACAGCGTTTTTATCTTTTAAGATGCCCATCACACCAAGGATGCTCGGCGCTGCGCAGATGGCTGCCAGTTTCTTTCCCTGATCGTCATAGGAACGGATCAGCGCTGCGAGCGTCTCGTTTCCGGCCAGATTTAATGTACCCGGCATTCCGCCCGGAAGTACCAGCATGTCTCCGTCATCAAACTCTCCCTCTTCGATGGTTTCATCTGCAAGAATGGTGATTTTGTGGGATCCTGTTACTTCTTTTCTTCCCATAATAGAAACGGTGCATACGTCTTCTCCGGCTCTGCGCAGCAGATCCACCGGGGTCAGTGCCTCAATCTCTTCACATCCGTCTGCCAGAAATACATAAATCTTTGCCATGGTTTTGTCCTCCTGTGTTGTATGATCAGTCTCGTGTGTTTTGTCACGTGATATTCTCTGCTTTTCTTTGTAACAAACCGCCGCTATTATACCACATTTTTCCGCAGAATGCTTGCATTTCATAAAAATTTCAGGACTTTTTTTCGCAAAAAGCCGGATTTCGCTTAACATCACGGGAAAAGCATGGTAAACTCTTGAAAAAAGCAGTGATGCAATCACGAGAAGGAGTCTCTTTTATGGAAATCGAACGCAAATACCTTCTGGATCAGCTTCCGGAAAATCTTACAAGCTATCCATGTAAAAAAATCGAGCAGGGCTATCTTTCCACCGAACCGGTTGTCCGCATCCGCCGCTCTGACGACGAATATTATCTGACCTACAAGTCAAAAGGGCTGATGGTGCGTGAAGAGTATAATCTTCCGCTCACAAAGGAATCCTACCTGCATCTGCGGGAAAAGGCAGACGGCGTTCTCATCTCAAAAACACGCTATCTGCTGCCGCTTACCGGAACGGATCTGACGATCGAGCTCGATGTCTTTGATGCGCCGTATGAAGGCTTTACCTCGCAGAGGTGGAGTTTCCAGACGAAGCATCCGCAAACGCCTTTGTTCCTCCGGTATGGTTTGGAAAGGATGTAACCTATTCTTCCGATTATCACAACAGTACGCTCAGTAAAGGAAAAAAACTATAAATTACCAGAAAAAATCCCGGTGCCTTTTCCACGGCTGCCGGGATTTTTCCGCTCGTTTGTTTTTTTACTCTTTTTGTGCTTGCTTTTTGCTTGTTTTGGTTTGTTTTTTTGTGCATACATTCTTTATTTTGCTGCTTTCACATTAGCGTCATTCTGTCAAAGCGGCGGTGCTGCTCCTTCTAATCCACTCCCTTTGATTTCCGGATGCAGGCTCGTGTTGCATCAATAACAGCACTTCTCAGTTTCTCCCGCTCCAGTACGGCAACCGCTTCGATGGTGGTTCCGCCTGGCGAGCAGACCATGTCTTTTAATTCTCCCGGGTGCATTCCTGTCTCGAGAAGCATTTTGGCGCTTCCAAGGACAGACTGTGCAGCAAATTCATATGCCTGTTTTCTCGGCATTCCTTCGGCTACGGCCGCATCTGCAAGAGCCTCCAGGAAAAGAAATACGTACGCCGGCGAGCTTCCGCTGACACCTGTGACGGTATCCATCAGATACTCCGGAACAACTTCTGCGCGGCCAAAGCTTTTCAGGAGGGTTAAAACGAGCTGCAGCTCTTCCTCCGTCACGAGATCATTGGCACAGACGCCGGTCATTCCTTCTCCGACGAGTGCTGGTGTGTTTGGCATAGTGCGAATTAACTTTGTTGGTTTTCCGATTTCTGTACCCAGCCATTGTAAAGACTTACCGGGAAGAATCGATACGATAATCTTCTCGGGTGAGATGAAGTTTTTGACGAGGTTTATTATATTTTTTATTTGGTTTGGCTTTACTGCAGGAATACAAGATCGGATCCGGCTACGACCGCTTCGTTCTCCCTAGTCGCCTGGACTCCAAACTGGTTGGTCAAGCGTTCCACACTTTTCTCCGTGCGGACCGATACCAGAATGTCATCTGCAGATACAACTCCTTTTTGGATCATTCCGCCAATCATGGCACTCGCCATGTTGCCGCCGCCGATAAAACCTACTTTCATGTCTGTTCGCCTCCGTATGCCTGTGTTGTAAAAAATATATGCGACACCCATAGTATGCAACAAAATTTACTTTTTTGCAATACTTTTTCTCTATTTTTCTGCTTTTCTTTTGTAATTTTCTTTATTTTTTTCGAATTAAATGTCGCTGTTTGTCGACGAATGTCGAAAAGTGTCTTTTTCTGTCTTTTTTCGCTTTTCTATTCCGCCGGAATCAGCCTTTGGCGGCGGCCTCTTCGGCGTATTTTGTTGTCACGAGTGTCTTGTACGGTGTCTTTTTCTCCAGCTCTCCCGCCTGCTCCAGAATCTCCTGCAGAAGATCAAAACTTTCTTCCTCAAAGATCAGATTTTCTTTCCACGTATCCTGCTCATAGTAGCGGCGCACGATCGCGGTGATGGTTTCCAGCTCGGTTTCTGCAAACTGCGGCGCAATCACTTCTGCAATCTCCTCCGGTGTGTGCGTCTGCACGAAGTCCATTCCCTTCTGCAGTGCCTTCGTGAATTTTTCTACGGTTGCGCCGTGCGTTTTCAGATAACTCTGTTTGACGCTGTACGACGTATACGGCACATACCCGGATTCCGTTCCGACCGATGCCACGACATAGCCGTCGCCCTTCTGCTCGAGCAGTGTCGCGGACGGTTCAAATTCAATCGTATAATCCCCCTGCCCGCCGGAGAACGCGGCAGCTGTGAACCAAAATCGATGCTCTGGTTGATATTTACATCTTTTTTATCAATCCCTTTCTGCGCCAGAACATACTCAAAGACCATTTCCGGCATACCGCCTTTTCTTCCCCCTAATACCTCTTTGTTTTTCAATTTCTCCCAGGTAAACGAATTGTCTTTCTCTCTTCCCACAACAAAGTTTCCCGCCCGCTGCGTCAGCTGCGCGAAGTTCACAACCGGGTCTGCGGTTCCCTCGAGGTACGCGTAGACGGTTGCCTCCGCCCCCATAAACCCGATATCCGCCTCGCCGGAAATCATCGCCGTCAGCACTTTATCTGCACCAAATCCTGTCATCAGCGTCAGATCAATGCCCTCGTCCGCGAAATACCCCTCCTCAATTGCCACGTACTGCGGGGCGTAAAAAATGGAGTGGGCAACCTCATTTAATGTCACCTGCTCCACTTTTTCTTTTGTCTCATCTTTTGCCCCGCATCCCGCCAGCGTCACTGCCGCCATTGCCAGTACAAGCGCACCTGTCAGCCATTTTCCTTTCATCAACAGATTCTCCTGTTTTTTCATTCTAACCTTAGAATATGATTTCCCGGTAAAAATGCGTGCAAAAAATGAAGGAGAAACGTTCGAATTTCGTTTCTCCTTCGTTTCTTATTTCTTCTCTTGTTTTTCTTTTGCCTTCTGTTCTTCTTTCGTCCGGATTTTGTCTTCGTACATTTTCTTTTCATTCTACAATCTACCTTATCGCTCCGTCAACACATTTAGGCTTCCTTTTCCGAAATTCTCTATTTTGAAAAACAAATTGAGGATCTCCGCAAAATTTGTTATAGTAAGGGTAATTCAAACAGTTACAAAGGAGGCTATTATGAAAATAAAATCAGTTGCTGTTCTGGGCGCGGAGCGGTTGGGTCTTATGTGATCTGGGGGCTTTCGGAGAAAAAGGACATCCGGCTCGGCGTTATCGCGTCCGGGGAACGGGCGAAGCGTCTGAAAAACAAAGGATGTAAAATTAACGATACGGTTTATCACCCGGAGGTATGGACACCGGAAGAGGCACACGGCGTGGATTTTCTGATCGTCTCGCTCAAATACGGCGCACTGCCGGGGGCTCTTGACAATATTACTGCCGTTACCGGCGAGAATACTGTGATCATGAGTCTGATGAACGGCGTGGACAGTGAGGAGATCATCGCGGAAAAAGTCGGTGCGGAGCATCTGCTTCATGCTATTATCAAAGTAGCTTCTCATAAAGAGAATGACGGCTACGTTTTCAACCCTGAGGCGACGCTCGGCATCATTTTCGGCGAAGTTCCGGCGCCGTACGACAGTGAGCGTGTGCAGGCTGTTCTGGATCTGTTCTCCGGCACAGGGCTGCATACCGGGCAACCGATTGTATTTTAGAGGAAATATGGAGCAAATTCCGGCTGAATGTCTGCAATAACCTGCCGCAGGCTATTCTCGGTGCCGGGGTCGGCTGCTACCGCGACAGTGTACATATGAAGGCGATCAGCGACGGACTCCGCGCAGAACTGATGGCGATTGCGGAGGCAAAGGGAATTGATATCAGCAAGGCGGATGTCTCCTCGGGACGCGGAAGTGCGGTTCCGCCGACGGCGCGCTACTCGACGCTCCAGGATCTCGATGCGGGACGCCATACGGAAATTGATATGTTCTCGGGTGCGCTGATCCGCATGGGAAAAGAGCTTGGAATTCCAACGCCTTACAATGAATTTACGTACCATATGATCAAAGCACTGGAAGAGAAAAACGACGGACGGTTTGACTACAGCGGAAGCGAAGAACCGCTCTGGGCGAAATAGATACGATAGGAGAATCTCACGATGAAAGAAATCAAATGGGCTGTACTCGGATGCGGTGTGATTGCAAATGAAATGGCGGTCGCACTGCAGAAAAACGGAAAGAATATTTACGCAGTCGGCAACCGGACCCATGAGAAGGCGGCTGCTTTTGCGGAGAAATATGGAATTGGAAAAGTTTACGATGATTTCCATGAGATGTTTACCGATCCGGAGGTCGATGTCATTTATATCACGACGCCGCACAACACGCATCTTGGCTTTATGAAAGAGGCGATTGCCAATGGAAAACACATTCTCGTTGAGAAATCGATTACGCTGAACAGCGACGAGCTCGACGAGGCCATAGCGCTTGCAAAAGAAAAAGGTGTCATCATCGGAGAGGCAATGACGATTTACCATATGCCGATCTACAAAGAGCTGAAAAAACTTCTCGACTCCGGCAGTCTCGGCAGAGTCAATCTGATCACGATGAACTTCGGCAGTTTCAAAGAGTACAACATGAAGAACCGCTTCTTCAACCGGAATCTCGCAGGCGGCGCGATGCTTGATATCGGCGTATACGCACTCTCCTTCCTCCGCTGGTTCTTCGACTCTAAGCCGGATCAGCTCCTTTCCCAGGTAAAGCCCGCTCCGACCGGTGTGGACGAGCAGGCCGGCCTCCTTCTCACCAATCAGGAAGGACAGATGGCAAGTGTGATGCTCTCTCTCCACTCCAAACAGCCGAAACGCGGCATGGTTTCCTGTGAGAACGGATTTATCGAGATCATGGAGTACCCGCGTGCCTGGGAAGCAAAAATCACAGACGCTTCCACCGGCGAATCCGAAATCATCAAAGCCGGTGAAAACGCCGATGCACTCGCCTATGAGCTCGCCGACATGGAACGCGCCATCAATGGAGATGCATCTGCCATGCACCTCGACTACACGAAGGACGTCATGGATCTGATGACCTCCTTCCGCAGAACCTGGGGCTATACGTACCCGGAGGAAGAAAAATAAGATTCGCACATCAAAAGCCCCTGCCCGGCACACATCAGATGCCGGCAGGGGCACTTCTTTTCACCTGCAATACTCTGCAATTTTCTTTTTCAGTAATTCCGCATCAATCGGCTTTGCGATATGCACGTTCATGCCGGCCTCTTTTGCGGCCTGCCGGTCTTCAACAAAGGCGTTGGCGCTCATGGCGAAAATCGGAATGGAGGCGGCATCATCACGTCCATGACTTCCACGCATATTTTATACTTCATTTTACGCTGATATTATTTTCTCTTTCAACCCAAATAACATTACATTTCCAATATTTTGCATGTCTTTTTTATTTTTCTGAAATTTTTTTAAATCTTCCGTTTTTCTCTTGCACAATTGTTTTTATGCGTATATAATTGTCTGCAGAAAGCAAAGGGGAGCTCGCGTGCGAAGCGGGCTGAGAGTAGGATGCATCTCCTAGACCCTGAACCTGATTTGGGTAATGCCAACGTAGGGAGATACGATATGCACATTTTCTGCAGATATACCTCCACGTATATCTGCTTTTTAATCTCTATGAACACATCATCAACAGGTTCTTCCAGTACCACAAGGGAATTTGCTTCTGCAAAAATACTCACACAGGAGGAACAAAAAATTATGTTAGGCACTTGTCTTGACAATGTCAGAAAAACAACCCCTCTCGTACACAACATCACAAATTACGTTACAGTAAACGATGTCGCCAATATTCTGCTGGCATGCGGCGCAAGCCCGATCATGTCCGATGAACCGGAGGATGTCGAGGATATCACCTCCATCTGCGGCGGTCTGAACATCAACATCGGAACGCTGCACAGAACGAGCATCGACGGCATGTACCGTGCCGGTGCAAAAGCAGCTTCGCTCGGCCACAAAATCCTGCTCGATCCAGTCGGCGCAGGCGCAAGCCACTTACGTACTTCGACCGCAGTCGGACTGATGGAAAAATCCCGTTCACCGTCATCCGCGGAAATATTTCCGAAATCAAAACACTGGCACTCGGAAGCGGAACGACAAAGGGTGTTGACGCAGACGTTGCCGATAAAGTAACAGACGAAAACCTCGACAGCGCCGTTGCTTTTGCAAAAAACTTTGCGAAAGACCACAACTGTGTTGTCGCCATCACAGGAGCGATCGACCTCGTTGCCGATGCTGACACCTGCTACGTGATCCGCAACGGACACGCCGAGATGGGAAGCATCACCGGAACAGGCTGCCAGCTCTCCGGCATGATGACCGCTTACCTCGTTGCCAACCCGGACGAGCCGTTAAAAGCCGCTGCTGCCGCTGTCTGCGCGATGGGACTTGCCGGCGAGATCGGCTGGAGCCATATGAAACCGGAAGACGGCAACTCCACCTACCGGAACCGCATCATCGACGCATCTACCACATGGACGGCGAGACGCTGGAGAAAGGTGCAAAGTATGAAGTGCGATAAAAAAGGCCTGCTTTTATATGCTGTGACAGACCGCAGCTGGCTGAACGGCGAGACACTGTACAGCCAGGTGGAAAAGGCTCTGCAGGGCGGCGCAACGTTTATCCAGCTCCGCGAAAAAAATCTTGACCAGGATCACTTTATGGAAGAGGCACTGGAACTGAAAAAACTCTGTGCCGCATACCATGTTCCTTTCGTCATCAACGATAACGTGGAAATCGCAGCTAAGATGGATGCGGACGGCGTTCATGTCGGCCAGAGCGATATGGAGGCCGGCAATGTCCGTGCAAAGCTTGGCCCGGACAAGATCATCGGCGTTTCGGCACAGACCGTGGAACAGGCCATTCTCGCCGAGCAGCGCGGGGCAGATTACCTCGGCGTCGGCGCAGTCTTCCACACCGGTTCCAAGGCGGATGCGGAGGATGTCAGCCACGAAACGCTGACTGCTATCTGCAATGCCGTTAAAATCCCTGTCATCGCCATCGGCGGCATCACACGCGATAACGTGACGGAGCTTTCCGGCAGCGGCATCTGCGGCATCGCCGTCATCAGTGCCATTTTTGCACAGAAAGACATTGTTTCCGCAACGAAGGATCTGAAAGAACAGACTCTGCGCATGCTGGAAAACAAATAATTTTACGTAACCATTCATCCTCACACCAGGCGGCAGACTGGGGGCACCACTTTCTTTGTCGCCTGTCCAAAAAGAAAAGTAATGCAAAGGAGTAATTCTCATGGACGCGAAAAACATGAAAACAGCATTAACAATCGCGGGAAGTGATTCCAGCGGAGGCGCCGGCATTCAGGCAGACATCAAAACCATGATCACAAACGGAGTTTACGCCATGTCGGCAATTACCGCACTCACCGCCCAGAACACCACCGGAGTTTCCGGTATTTTCGATGTAACACCGGAGTTTCTGGCCGCACAGCTTGACGCCGTCTTTACGGACATCTTCCCGGACGCCGTCAAAATCGGTATGGTATCCTCCCCGGCACTGATCGAAGTCATCTCCGAACGGCTTCGCTTCTACCAGGCCAAACACATCGTTGTGGACCCGGTCCTCGTCGCTACAAGCGGTTCCGCGCTCGCTTCGGGCGGCGTGCCTGACCTGATGAAAAAACTGCTCTTTCCTCTGGCCGAAGTCATCACACCGAATATCCCAGAGGGAGAAGTTCTCTCCGGCATCAAAATCCAGTCGGAAAGCGATATGGAACGCGCCGCAAAAGAGATCGGGGATTCCTGCGGCTGTGCCGTTCTATTAAAGGGCGGCCACAGTATCAATGATGCCAACGATCTTTTATATCACGACGGCACATTTACCTGGTTCACCGGAAAACGCATCGACAATCCGAACACACACGGCACCGGCTGTACACTCTCCAGCGCCATCGCATCGGGGCTCGCAAAGGGGCTTTCCCTTCCGGATGCCATTTCCGCCGCAAAAGAGTATATTTCGGGCGCACTCGCGAGCATGATGGATCTCGGCCACGGCTCGGGACCGCTGAACCACGCTTACCGGATCTGATTTTGAAAATAAAGGAGAACAACAGATGGAACGCAATTACGCAACACAGATGGACGCCGCACGCCGCGGCATTGTAACACCGGAGCTGAAAAAAGTCGCAGAAAAAGAGTATATGGCCGTGGAAGACCTGATGCCGCTCGTTGCCAGCGGAAAGGTTGCCATTCCGGCCAATAAGCTGCACACCTGCATCGACCCGGAGGGCATCGGCTCGATGCTGCGCACGAAAATCAATGTAAATCTCGGTGTTTCGAAAGACTGTAAAGATTACGATGTGGAGATGCAGAAGGTACTCTCCGCGGTCAATATGGGCGCAGAAGCCATCATGGACCTGTCGAGCCACGGCAATACGCAGCCGTTCCGGCGGAAACTGACCTCCGAATGTCCGGCCATGATCGGCACCGTGCCGGTATATGACAGTGTGATCCATTACCAGAGAGACCTGGATACGCTGACCGCCAAAGATTTTATTGACGTCATCCGCCTCCATGCCGAGGACGGTGTCGATTTCGTCACCCTGCACTGCGGCATCACCAGAAAAACCATCGATCAGATCCGCAAACACAAACGGAAAATGAATATCGTTTCCCGCGGCGGCTCCCTCGTGTTCGCCTGGATGTGCATGACCGGCGAGGAGAATCCGTTCTACGAGTATTACGATGAGATTCTCGATATCTGCCGTGAATACGATGTGACCATTTCTCTCGCGACGCCTGCCGTCCTGGCTGCCTTGCCGACGCAACGGATGTCTGCCAGATTGAGGAGCTGGTGCGCCTCGGCGAACTCACCAAACGTGCCTGGGAAAAAGACGTTCAGGTTATGGTTGAGGGACCGGGCCACGTTCCGATGGATCAGATTGCGGCCAACATGAAAGTACAGCAGACCATCTGCATGGGCGCTCCGTTCTATGTCCTCGGACCTCTTGTGACCGATATTGCACCGGGCTATGACCACATCACTGCTGCCATCGGAGGCGCAATTGCCGCTATGAACGGCGCTGCTTTCCTGTGCTACGTAACGCCGGCAGAGCATCTGGCTCTTCCGAACCTGGATGACGTAAAGCAGGGCATCATCGCAAGCAAAATCGCCGCACACGCTGCCGACATTGCCAAAGGCGTGCCGCATGCGCGTGATATTGACGACAAGATGGGAGACGCCCGCCGCGTGCTCGACTGGGAAGCACAGTGGGACTGTGCACTGGACCCGGAGACCGCAAAAGCCATCCGCGCCGACCGCTCGCCGGAACAGGAAGATACCTGCTCGATGTGCGGTAAATTCTGTGCCGTGCGAAGCATGAACAAAGCTTTAAACGGCGAACATATCGACATTCTTTAACGTCAGTAGACAAGAAGTCACAGTACGCGAAAAGGAACGGTTTTCATTACGAAACCGTTCCTTTTCTGCATTTCCAAAATCTTTTTCTATTTTGCCCATCCTTCGGCGTAACGGACTGCTTTGTGCCATCCGTTCATCTTCTCATCGCGCTCCTCTTTCGAGAGCTCCGGCTCAAACGTACGGTCAATGGCTCCGTTCTGTTTTACCGTCTCCTGATCCGGCCAGTAGCGACGGCGAGTCCCGCAAGATAAGCTGCTCCCATTGCGGTCGTCTCGATGCAGCACGGCCGCTCCACCGGCGCCTGGCTGATGTCCGCCTGGCACTGCATCAGGAAGTTGTTGGCGCTTGCTCCGCCGTCCACACGCAGCGCAGAGAGCTTCATGCCGGAATCTGCCTCCATCGCTTTTAAGACATCATCCACCTGATACGTGATCGACTCCAGTGTTGCGCGGATCACATGGTATTTGTTGACGCCGCGGGTCAGGCCGAGAATGGTTCCTCTCGCATACTGATCCCAGTACGGTGCGCCAAGGCCGGTAAACGCCGGCACGACGTAGCAGCCGTTCGTGTCGTTCACCTTCTGCGCCATGTACTCGGAATCCGCCGAGGACTCGATCAGCTTCATCTCATCGCGCAGCCACTGGATTGCGGCTCCGCCGACGAAAATGGATCCCTCGAGCGCATACGTAATTTTGTCCCCGATGCCCCATGCAATCGTGGTAACAAGACCGTGTGTCGAAGAAACCGGCTTTTCTCCCGTGTTCATCAGCAGGAAGCAGCCTGTTCCGTATGTATTTTTCGCTTCGCCCGGCGCATAGCAGGTCTGGCCGAACAGCGCCGCCTGCTGGTCTCCCGCTGCTCCCGCAATCGGAATCGGGCCGCCGAAATATGTGGATGCCGTCTCCCCGTAGACACAGCTCGACGGGCGGACTTCCGGCAGCATACAGAGCGGAATGTTCAGCTCTTTTAAGATATCCTCATCCATTTCAGGGTATGGATATTGAACAGCATTGTACGGGACGCGTTGGTGTAATCGGTGACATGTATCTTTCCCTTTGTCATCTTCCAGATCAGCCACGTCTCCACTGTTCCAAAATAGAGATCGCCTCGCTCCGCCCGCTCGCGCACGCCCGGAACTTCATCTAGAATCCATTTCAGCTTCGTGGCTGAAAAATACGCATCGATCACAAGACCTGTTTTCTCCCGGAAACGGTCAACCAGTCCGCGCTCCATCAGGGAATCGCAGTATTCCGATGTTCTGCGGCACTGCCATACAATTGCATTGTAGACCGGCTCTCCCGTCTTTTTGTCCCAGACGATCGTCGTCTCTCTCTGGTTTGTGATGCCGATTGCCGCGATATCCTCGTAGGACGCGCCCGCTTTCTGCATTGCCTCCACGGCTACACCGAGCATCGTGGACCAGATTTCATTGGCATCGTGCTCCACCCAGCCCGGTTTCGGGAAACGCTGGGTAAACTCCTTCTGCGCAAGGCTTACGATCTGTCCTTTCTGATCAAACAGAATACAGCGGTTGCTCGTTGTGCCGGCATCAAGTGCCATGATGTATTTTCCCACGTTTAAAAATCCTCCTGTCTCACATTTCAAGAAGAGAGCCTGACAGAATCCACTGCCACGCTCTCTTCCTTTTCTTTGTATGTATCGTATCACAGAATTCTTTTTCTGTAAATCAAATCGTGTTTTTCTGCAGCAATTTATGCCGTAATGATCTCCAGCAGCGCACCGCGCAGATCATTTGAAAGTTCCATGCTCTGCAGCTCTGCAGCCAGAATTGCTACCTTTCCGTCTGCTTTGTGAAGAAGATTTGCGATCTGCTCTTTGGTGATGTAGCTGATTTCGGCGTGCAGCAACAGATCCATCGCACGTGTCATGACATCGTTCTTTGCAATCTCCGTATCTTCCGGCAGACAGATTGTCACGGTATCCTGCGGTTTTACATCTGTTACCGCGATCGTAAGAAGTCCGTCTTTCTCTTTGACTTCTGCATCCGCTTCCACGCCGTTTACAAAGACCTTCGCTTCTTTTGCCGTACTTCCGCCGAATTCTACGCAGTACATTCTGCTTTCCGGAACAAGGCTCTGATTGCCCTCAACCGGTGCAATCGTAAATTTCCGCGCACCCCAGTCGAGCGTCATCGATGTTTTTGCACAGTCATCCTTCTCATATGCCATGGTAGTATTGTCATCCTCGTACAGGACAAATGTATTGTCCGCGCCCGCGTAAACGCGTACCGTCAGCTCATCCGGGTTGGATTCTACATCCAGCGCACTGATCTTCTCTGTCATCGGGATAATCGCACCTGCTTTCGCAAGAACCGGGATCTCCTCGAGCGTACGGTACAGATCCATACTTCTGCCGCCCTCGTAAATCATTCCGTTGAAGAAATCAAACCACGTACCTTCCGGCAGCCACACCTTTGTTTTTGCACGCTTCAGCTCCGGAATGCATTTCGTTGTCACCGGTGTTACCATCAGCTCGCTTCCGAAGAAGTACTGATTCGGTGCCTGATTTTTGCCCCAGAAAACCGTCTCCGGGTAATCATAATACATCGGAACAACGATCGGTGTGTCTTCTTTCCATGCACGGTAGTTCATCGTGTACAGATACGGTACGAGTTTATGACGCAGACGAAGGAAATCATCCATTGTGCTGCGCACTTCCATACTGAAGTTCCAAGGCTCTTTTCCACTGAATGCACTGTTAGAGCTGTGCAGACGGTTGATCGGAGAAAAGACTCCGTACTGATACCATCTTGCTTCAAGCTCATCGTCACGGTAGCCGAGCATATGGCCGCCGATATCATGACTCCACCATCCGTAGCCGATGTTGGAGGCTGTGCTGGTAAAGTATGGCTGGAAATCCAGGGATTCCCAGGTGATGTGGGTGTCTCCGGAAAATCCGACCGGATAGCGGTGGGAGCCCGGTCCTGCATAGCGGGAGAAGGTCATCGGACGTTTTCCGTCTCTTCCACTGTCAAGAAAATGATAGTGATTCAGCATCCACAGCGGATCAAGACCCTCGATCTTGGTACTTTGTCCCTGCTGCCAGTCAATCCACCAGAAATCGACGCCCTCTTTTTCCATCGGATGATGAACTTTGTCGAAATATACATCAACAAATTTCGGATCCGCAATGTCAAAATTGACCGGCTCTTCTTTTTTTGCATCCACTCCCATAGCCTCTGCTACTTCCGGATAGCAGTCCTCATACGCACGAATTCCGTCTGCCGGATGGACGTTCAGTGTTGTCTTCATGCCGCGTGCATGGAGTTTTCCAAGAAAACGCTCGGATCCGGGAAGAGTTTTTTATTCCAGCTATAGCCGGTCCAGCCGCTGCCGTATTTTGGATCCACATCGTCTACACGGTGCCAGTCCATATCGATAACAGCAACCGAGAATGGAACGTTCTCTTTGTCGAAGTCTTCCATCAGTTTCATATAAGATGCTTCACTGTAACGCCAGTAACGGCTCCACCAGTTTCCAAGTGCAAATCTCGGAAGCATCGGAGTTTTGCCGCAAAGGTGGTAGAAATCCTTTAATGCCAGGCGGAAATTCCAGCCATAGCCGAAGAAGTACAGATCCTGCACTCCTTTCTTTCTCGGGGTCACCCAACCGTCCTCTGTCATCAGAAGCGACTTCGAATCATCCAGAACAGCGGAACCAAACCAGGACATGATACCAGGTTCCAGTTCGCATGCTCCGTTGACCTGATCAAGCGTACGGGCCGTTCCTCCAAGATCCTGTGTCGGATCTCCGTAATGCCATGCCGGTACAGAACTGATGCCGACTGCCGTTGTTTTGCAGGAAAGTCCGTTTGCAGAGAATGCCTTTTTGTTGTAATTCAGCTGCAGATACTTTGTGCGCAGCTCCAGCTCATCGCCTGTGTCTTTGACGGAAAATTCCACTGCTGGAAAATCACGGTTTACGACCGTCTGGGATGCTGCATCGATAAATTCACCGTCCTCACTGTATTCCAGCCGAAGAAGATGCTCCGTCAGCACCGTGATACGATATTTATCGCCCTTTACTACATTCTTCGGATCTGCAAGCGGATGTGTCTCCATTTTCAGATATGATTTCATGTTTTGTTTTCCCCTTTCTTACTCTTACCGGTTTTTGCCGTATTTTGAGAACGGGAACCTGTGGCAAAAATCCGTTCTGCCACAGGTTCCTCTGCATTTTTTATTTGGTTTCCAGAACAACTGCCTCATACGCACGCAGTTTTCGTGTCCCTGCTGCCGCGCCGTCCTGCGGATAGTTGCTGATCAGTACCTCTGCTCCTGCAAAGGTTTCCGGAACCGTGTACTCCTGCTCCTCTTTTGTAAAATTGCACATCACGAGGAGTTTCTGATCGCCTAAGGTTCTGGTATATACATACAGTGCCTCGTCCTCCGGATCGAGCAGCTCGTACGTTCCGTAAACCATGATATCCTTCTCTTTCCGGAGATGAATCAGTTTCTTGTAATAATTGTATACAGAATCCGGATCCGCCATCTCATTTTTTGCATTGACGGTCTCGTAATCCGGTCCGACTTTGATCCACGGGGTTCCTGTGGTAAATCCTGCCGAAGCGGTATCATCCCACTGCATCGGAGTTCTTGCATTGTCTCTTCCGCGCAGGTTCAGGTAGCGCATCATATCGTCCGGCGCTACTTTTCCGGCTCCGGTCAGCTCGTGAAACGCGTTGATGCTCTCAATATCGCGGAATTCGGACAGATCGTGGAACGGAACGTTCTTCATGCCGAGCTCATCGCCCTGGTATACGTACGGGGTACCCTGCATCATATGAAGGCAGGTTGCAAGCATTTTGGCACTGACTACGCGATATTCCGGTGAATCATCGCCGAAACGGGACAGGCAGCGCGGCTGGTCGTGGTTTCCAAGGAAGAGGCTGTTCCATGCCTTGCCCTCAAGCTCCGTCTGCCATGCTGTCATGACGCGTTTGAAATCTTTGAGCGGTACGCGTTTGTCCGTCCATTTGCCGTATGTTCCGCTTGCCAGCTCAACCAGCTCGAACTGGAATACCATGCTGAGCTCTTTGCCGTCTGCGGATGCATATTTTTCTGCCTCCTCGATCGTGACACCGGCACACTCACCGACCGTCATCAGATCATATTTGGAAAGGACTTCCTTGTTCATCTCCTGCAGATACTCATGAACATGCGGTCCGTTTACGCAGCCGGAGTCACCGTAGAGTCCGCCTTCCGGAATCTTTCCATCCGGCAGTCCTTCCGGCTTGGAGATCATGCTGATGACATCCATACGGAAGCCGTCGATGCCTTTCTCGCACCACCAGTTCATCATATCGAAAACTTCTTTTCTTACGGTCGGGTTTTCCCAGTTCAGGTCAGGCTGCTTCGTGGAAAACAGATGCAGGTAATACATCTCGGTCTGCGGATCGTATTTCCATGCGGAGCCGGAGAAGCAGCTTCCCCAGTTGTTTGGCTCTTTTCCCTCTTTTGCATCACGCCAGATGTAATAGTCGCGGTACGGGTTTTCTTTCGATTTGCGGCTCTCCACGAACCATTTGTGTTCGTCTGAGGTATGATTGACAACAAGGTCCATGACCAGCTTGATGCCTCTTTTATGCATCTCTGAAAGCATGCGGTCAAAATCCTCCATTGTTCCGAATTCCTGCATGATTGCCTGGTAATCGCTGATATCATATCCATTGTCATCGTTTGGTGACTGGTACACCGGAGACAGCCAGATAACATCCACGCCAAGATCCTTCAGATAATCCAGACGGGATGTGATACCATTTAAATCGCCGATACCGTCTCCGTTGCTGTCCATGAAGCTGCGCGGATAAATCTGATACACTACGGCTTCTTTCCACCATTTTTTGTCCATTTTTTTACCTCCTTTATTTCATCCCCAGAACGTGTCTGGTTCTTTGATTCTGTCGTTTGCAAGCACAGTTTACCATACTTCACGGTGATTTTTCAATAGTTTTGCGCAAAACCAGCAGTTTCTACAAGAGTTTTTCTGTAATTTTGGTAACTATTTACTTCGTCAGATCTCTTACCGACTCCCTCTCCACCAGCGTTGTCGGCAATGGCGGAATATCTTTTTGTACCGGCTCATCCTGGATCAAGTGCATCAGGACTTCTACGGCACGGCGTGCTTTTCCATCCACCATCTGATGCACGGTAGTCAGCTTCGGCCGCGCAAGTGTCGCATAGGTAACATCATCAAAGCCCGCAATTGAAATTTCCTCCGGAACCTTTATTCCCCTGTTCTGCAGAAGTTGGATGCTTCAAGTGCATAGTAATCCGATGAAAAAAAGAGCGCTGTCTGTTTTTTGAAGAACGGAAGCATCTCCTCATATGCCTTCTCCCTCTGCTCTGGATTCCACGGGATCACAATATGGCGGCTTTCAAAGTCCTCAATTCCCGCCTCCTCCATTGCCTGACGCACACCGAGCCACCGATAGTGGTCAACACCGAGATCGCAGTCGGATAAAAAGAGAAATTTTTTATGTCCCTTTCCAATCAGGTACTGACTCATCTGGTACGCACCGCCGCGGTCATCCATCGTAATGGAGCGGACTCCAAGTTCCGGCGGGAGATACTGATCAATGGTTACCAGCGGTTTTCCGAGACGTTCCGAGAGCTCTGCAATCTCCTTTTCCTTCAGAGCCATCGCAATCATGCCGTCAAAATTCCAGCCGAGCGCCTGCTGCATAAGATCATCCTGCTCATGGCGCGCAACCAGCATCATATAGTAGCCGTGTTCCCGGATCTGATACTCCAGATTTCCGAGCATTGCCGACACAAAGGGATCCTCAAAGGAAGATGCATTTCCTTTCTTCATGAAACCAAGCGCCACACCAATGAGACCGGAGCTGTTATTCGCCAGCATGCGCGCGCTGATACTCGGCACGTACTCCATCTCCTTTAAAATCCGGTTGATTTTCTCGACCGTCGCCTTTGAGACGCGCCCTGTCTTTCCGTGTATTACATTCGAAACCGTCGTCGGGCTGACCCCTGCGCGGTCTGCAATATCTTTGATTCTAATCATCGGTTCTCTGCCTTTCCTTTTTCTTCACAATTTTCTGAATTCTGTTATGTTTATTTTACCAAGACGGCAAAATGTTTACAACTACTTTGCATCGGCAAACACTACAAAATTATTACATTTTCTTAAACGATATGTAAGAAAATCTCCATCCCTCCTTCATTTACTTTCCGCCGGTTCCGTGGTAAGATAGGATGACAGAAAAAGTTCACCTTTTTTCTGTAAGAAAGGACCTACACATCATATGCGGCTTGCATTTACAAATTTTTCGATAAAATCTCCCACCGGCAAGAAATCCGGCCGGTTTTTTCTTGCCCTTTTTCTGGGCATTTTTCTCTTTCTGACTCACCCCATGCTCTGTCAGCTGGTTTTGCCTCCAGTACGCCGTTTACCGGCGCCTCCTGGGAATTGGTCGGGGAATATCCGATTCTCGGCAGCAACGGCGCGGTGCAGTCCGTCTGTGCGACGGAAGATTATATCATCTGCATCGAAAATTTTAATGATCTGACGACAGAGCCGGACGTAGTCTCTGCCTACTATAAAATGATACAGACGCAGACGGAAATCCCGTTACGCAGTATTCCCTCGCGCATCAGGTAAGGGACGCAGACTTTGCTCACGCAAACGGTATGGCATACAATCCCGTCACACATGAAATCCTCGTGAGCGGCTACAGCAGCCCGGATGCTTCCAATTACGGATGTATCTTCCGCCTCGACCCGGATACTCTCGAGCAGAAAGAGCGGATCCAGCTCTCGACAAGCTACAATATTCTCGGTATTGATTATCTTCCCTCCACCGGCGGCTATCTGATCCAGACCGATGCGGACGGCGGCTACGGCTTTAAACTCCTCGATGCCTCACTTCAGGTGATGGATGACTGGGGCACGTATCCCTTCGATTTTTACATGGAAAACTTTCAGGATCTCTGTGTTTCCGGCGATCTCTTTTTTCTTTTTCCGCTGACGATGCATCTCGGAATCGGAAACTTTATCCAGACATACTCACTCTCGCAGAAAACACTGCTTGCGGACGACACGGTTGATTTTGGCTTTTCCGACGATATCACCATCAATGAACCAGAGGGCCTCTGCGAGACAAATCCTGGGGAATTTATTGCGATTGTAAACGTAAAAAAGGCAGATGGTGGACGGTATGTGCAGTTCTACCGCACCCGGGTTCCGTATCTGTTCACGGTTTCCACTTCCGCGGCGGAGCATGGCTCAGTGTCCGAGGGCGGGGAATTTTCCCGCGGAGAGGAAAAAACCGTTTCCTACACGGCAGACGAAGGCTTCCGGCTCGCGAAGCTCTCGGTGGACGGCTTGTATCTGCCGGTGACGGAATATCCGGACAGCTACACATTTTCCGATATCCAGAAGGATCATACCCTTGCCGTAACGTTTGAACCGGTTCCGACGGCGACACCGACGCCGACTGCCACTGCGACGCCGACCGAAACACCGGCCATAACCCAGACACCGGAACCGGCCATTTCCAAAGCACCGGCATCATCCACGGTTTCCTTCTCATCTGTGGCTTCCCATTTCGCAGCGTTCTGGAAAAGCACTGTGCATGCCGCTTCCTGGTTCCGCCATCTTGCCTCGGCCGGTGCATCCCTTTTTGCCCGTATCCGGAAGGCAGATCCTGTTTTTCTGGCGATGCCGTTTGTCCTTCTCGTTCTGATTCTGCTCTTTGTCCTCCGCCTGCGGTATGTCCGACGCATCCGGCGGGAGCGGTCGCGGAAAGCGCTGGAACACAGAAGAAGAACGTACGAAGAACTGGTCAGAGAATTTACGGAAGATCCGAAGGACGAAGAGGTTTCCATCGATGAGCTGCTGCTTACAATTGACGAACTGCAGAAGGAAGAACAGAAAAACACTTAAATGAAACGTATTCACCAGATCAGGAATTGATCTTCTCGGCACAAAAAAGTATCCCGCTTCCCCAAAAGGACGGGATACTTTTTATTTACACGGGCAACGAGCTAAAGTCCGTGCTTGTTTTTACTCTTCGTAATCGAGTGCCGCACGCTCCGTTGTGTACGGACGTACATAGGTGTCTGCTACTTTTACGTGCTCCGGATGTTTTGCATATACAGCTACATCCTCTGCTTTTTCCAGGGTTGTGACAAGTGCCATATCATGGGTGGAAGATGCAAGCGGTGCTTCTACAAAGTCAACCGTCAACAGTCCCGGCACTTTGCCGACCAGGCTTTTCAGGTTCTCTGCCATCGCTTTTTTCAGCTCCGGTTTCTTTGCATCCTCTACTTCCGGTTTGAATTTCCACATAACAATATGATGTACCATTGTATTTTTCTCCTTTGCTTTTGTTTTATTGCCAATTCACACAGTTTCTGTGCAAATACCAGCCTTTTGTTACGGCTCTTCGCCTGCAATCCGCAGAATATCCTCAATCTCTTCCACGGACATGTCAAGATACGCGGAAAGCTCTGCCACACTGAAATCCATGTCATCGCCGTCGGAGAGTTCCTCGATGCGTCTTTTAAGCGGTTTACTTTATTGACTACAGTATTGTCCTTGTGTTTCTGAACTCTGTGTTCTTCCATGAAATCGCTGATCGTCTCACGCACAACCGCATCAATCGCCTGCTCCGCCGTCTCAGCTTTTACAACGGACTCCAGCGCTACTAAAAGTCCGACATTTCCCTCCTGCACCAGATCCATCAGGAAGAAATCGCGGGTGTGCATTTCTTTTGCGGTCTCAATAACTTTCGGAAGCCAGAGCTGCACGAGCATGCTCTTTGCAAGGGAATCGCCCTCTGCCGCTTTCCGGTAAAGCTCTGCCGTTTCTTCCTCCGACGGTGTTTCTGTCTCCGGCAGTTCGTCAAGATTACTGCTGTAAGCACGCAGGCTCCTCCTCGAAACGTACCGTTTTTCGTTTTCTTTTCGGTTCTCCTCCCGGCACGACGCCCGGCTCATAATCTGCCACATCGACCTGCTCCATCGTCAGATATTCGCAGACAAAGGTGACTTCTGCTCATCCAGTGCAAAGTCTTCAAAAAAGTCTCTGACTTCTTTCATCGTTACTTTATTTTCATGGTCTCTGGCGTATGACAGCAATTCGGAGAGCTTCTCCTGGAACTTTTTCTGTTCGTCCTGCATCTTTTTTACCCTCTCTTTCTTCCGTTTCACGATTCCATTTCTTCGTACATTTTTTTCAATTTGTCCATTGCTTTTTCTGCTTTGAAAAGCTACTATAAAAGCAAACGAAAAACCACATTCAAGTGGAAAGGAGAATCCTTATGAAACAATTTTTTCAGGATGTGAAAAACAGTTTCCTGCTTTCAGCCGCTGTCTCTATTATACTAGGTATCGTGCTGATCGTCTACCCCGTAAAAACGAGTTTGCTGATCTGTTATATCGCCGGAGCACTGCTCCTGTTTGGCGGCGTTGTTGCGTTGATCCGCTACATTGCAAGCCGCGGCGAGCCGTTTTTCTTCCGCTACGATCTGTTCGTTGCCCTGGTACTGATTCTGTTCGGCTGCTTCGTTATCTTTGAAAGTGACCTTGTAATCGCATTCATCCCGGTTGTCATCGGTATCATCCTTCTGGCAAACGGACTGCTCAGCATTCAGAAGGCGTTCAACCTCAAAAAAACAGGGCTGGAAAAATGGTGGCTTGAGTTCCTGCTGGCTCTTTTAACCAGCGTTCTCGGCATCATCATCTGTACCAATCCGTTTGATGCCGTTGCAACCACAAACATTTTCATCGGTATCTGCCTTGTCTACAGCGGCATTTCCGATCTTGTCACCACCTACTACATGGGCCGCGCAAAACGCCGGATCAAAAACGTCATCCAGACCGAGATCAACCAGCAGAAAATCCTGCACGATGACAATGTGATTGATGTGGATGAGGACGAGCTTCACTAAAAAACAGCTTCTTCCATAAAAATCTTCTTTCATACGAAAAACCGGAACCCGGCACCGCTTTCAAACAGCGGCTCCCGGGTTCCGGTTTTTCTCTGTATTTTCTTTTTTTATTTATTCCTCGTGTTTGCTCAGTACTTCCATGCCTTCTCTTAACTTCAGGCGGATCTTTCCAAGCTCCAGACCATTTGCGCCGAAGTACAGCTTCAGGTAGTGGTTCGGGCCGAAGAAGAAGCCAAGGTCTCTCGTCTCTTTGATCCACTCACCTTTTGTTCCGCGGATGCTGATCATAGTTTTTACGATATTGTCGATGTACACGGTTACCGGCAGCTGTGCGAGGTCTTCCAGATCGGATTTCATCTCGATTTCGATATCGTACGTTCCATCTTGTCAGCCAGAATCGTAACACCGCATACTTCACTGTTTCCTTTTTTCGTGTTCCATGCGGATGCGTCAATCACAACATCTCCCGTTGCCGGATCTGCCTCGTATGTTACAAGATCTGCTGCAACGAAATCGTTGTCGCCCATCTGCTCCTGTGCTTCTTTCTCTTCCTCGCTGATGCGGTCCAGGAACCGTAAGATGCTTGGAGTTCCAAGGATGAAATGCAGGACATTCATCGCATTTCTCTGCAGGTCGCCTCTTGTGATCTCGCCGTTTTCCAGTGCCTCTTTCACATCGTCCTGTCCCATATCGGAGCAGTCGGTGCATACCATGAAGACATCGTTTCCGGCAGATACCATCGGTGCATGGGTTGTTTTGGTTGCTTCATATCCCTCACGGTTTGACATTGCCCACCAGTCAGTCATAACGAAGCCGTCGTAGTTCCACTCGCCGCGCAGAATCGTGGTCAGAAGATCGTAATTTCCTGCAGTCCAGATGCCGTTGACCGGTCCGTAAGTGCTCATGATGGATCTTGCGCCGCCTTCTTTGACTGCGATTTCATATCCCTTCAGATAGATTTCACGCAGGGCACGCTCGGAAACAACGGCGTCCACATGATGTCGGTTGGACTCCTGGTTATTTGCACAGAAATGTTTGATGGTTCCGGTTACATCGGATTTTTCCATACCAAGAATCTGTACGGCACTGATCCATCCGGTCAGGTACGGATCCTCGGAGATATACTCAAAGTTACGGCCGTTCAGCGGGTTTCTGTGAATATTCATACCAGGTCCGAGCAAGGCATCGACACGGTTCTGTCTCATCTCGCGTCCTGCCATCTCGTACAGATCTTCTACCAGCGGAAGGTCAAACGTACAGCCAAGCAGGGTTCCGTTCGGCATGGAGAAGGCTCTCGTTCCGCAGTCAAAGCGGAGTCCGGACGGGCCGTCGGTACAGCAGGCTGCCGGAATACCGAATTCCTGCAGTTCCGGTGTCAGGGCCGCCGAATGCTGCTGCGGTTCCCGGAGTAACCTTCGGGCTGCACATGCCCTCGCCGCGGAAGATGCAGATCAGATCTTCATCGGAAAGCTGTGCCACGAACTCTTCCATCGTTACTTTCTTATCCAGGACATCACCGAGCTTGTAGCCTTTGTCACCGGTATAGGTGATCGGCTCCATGCGGTTTTCTTTCATGCGCTCGATCGGATCTACGGTGCGCAGAGGAGCTGCCTCATATCCCGGTTTTAACGTTCCGTCTTCGCCCGGAACAGCTTTCATGCGCTCAAATGCTTCTACCGGAGCCATAGCCTCGGTCAGGATCTCAACCACTTTGAACGGCTGCTCGTATGCACCGGCAAAGGCTGCGCTTCTGACATCGCTTCCGACGTAGAACTCATAACTGCCCTCTTCGAGTACGTAGCAGGATTTGTGGCCGGTTGCACCGCTGTCATCGTAGGATGCAAAGCTCTCTTTGGTCACATCGATCGTCAGCGTCTCTTTTGCGCCTGGTGCAAGAACACCGGTCTTTGCAAAACCGACGAGTGCGCGGGATGGTTTTCCAAGAACACCCTGCGGAGCTTTTACATAAACCTGAACAACCTCTTTACCATCGTTTTGCCGGTATTTTCAACGGTTGCCGTCACGGTTACATTGTCAACATCTTTCTCTTCTGCCTCTGCGGTCACGGCAAATGTCGTATAGGAAAGACCAAAACCGAACGGATACAATACTTTCTCTTTTGCAAAGGTCTCAAAGTAGCGGTATGACGTAGATATCCTCTTTGTACTCATTGCGGGTCAGATCGCCGAAGCAGCTTTGGGACGGATAGTCCTCGATATTCTCTGCAATCGTGTCGGTCAGCTTACCGCACGGATTGACTCTTCCCATCAGTACATCGGCAACACCGTTTCCGCCTTCCTGACCACCCTGCCATACATAGAGAACAGCTGCCGGATTGCACTCTTTCACCCATTTCATGTCGATAATGTTTCCGACGTTCAGCACAACGATTGTTCTTGCAAATGCTTTGCTGACTTTTTCTACCATCTCTTTTTCAGTATCGGTTAAGAGATAGCTGCCTGCCTCATTTTTGTTGTCCTGATCCTCACCTGCGGTACGGCCTACAACAACGATGGCTGCATCGGCGCCTTTTGCACTCTCCACGATCTCGTCGGTCAGCTCCATCTCTTTTTGGGACCACGGCACCTTGCCCCAGCCCTGTCCTTCGTCGTACGGATTTTTCTCGATCCATTTTTCGTATGTTCCAAGAAGATTCTCGTCGAGTGTAATGTCTTTTTCTTCTTTTAAGGCATCCAGAATACCGACAACGTATTTCGTATTGACAAGACCGCCGGAGCCAAGTCCGCTCTTATAATAGTGGAATGCAATTCTTCCGAAAACAGCCACTTTGTCTCCTTTTCGAAGCGGGAGTGCCTCATTTTCGTTTTTCAGAAGTACACAGCCTTCTGCCGCTGCCTGACGGGCCAGTGCTGCATATTTGTTGAAATCCAGTGGTGTAAATTTTCCCATTTTGTTCCCCTTTCTCCTGTATCCTTTCTGATCCGACAAGTGCCGGGACACCTGATACTTCCGGGTCCCGGCACCTGTTCTGGTCTCTTGTCTTTTATTATCTCGTATTCCTGGCTTTTTTTCCAGTTCTTTTCTTATCTTTTTTTCGTCTGATATTGACCTTTTTGTTCCTGTCTTATCCGATCAGTCCCTGGACAATTAATACCAGAAGCAGCAACGGCAGAATATAAGAAAGATAAACCGTACCCAGTCCGGCACTTTCAGGCCCCCGCCTTATTTGCCTCTGCCTGGTAGTTTTTGAAGCCCCAGCCCCATTTTGAAGTACAGAACAGAAGGTAAATCAGAGAGCCGACCGGCAGCAGAAGGTTGCTGACGATAAAGTCCTCAAGATCAAGAACGGTGCTTCCTGCGCCGAGCGGCTGGAATCCGGACCACACATTGTAGCCGAGTGCACACGGCAGGGATCCTAAGATCACCAGAATACAGTTGATGATGGCTGACTGTTTTCTGGAAACGCCGAAAATCTCAGAAAAACAGCACATGATATTCTCAAATACAGCGATGATGGTAGACAGCGCCGCAAAGAACAGGAACAGGAAGAAGAAGCTTCCGAAAATCCGTCCGCCCTTCATCGAGGTGAAAATGTGCGGCAGCGTCATAAAGATCAGCTTCGGGCCGCTGTCCGGCTGTACGTTGTAGGAGAAGCACGCCGGGAAAATGATGAGGCCTGCGGTAATCGCTACAAACGTATCGAGCGCTGCAATGCTGACTGCCTCGCCGAGCAGGGATTTTCCGCCGTTTAAGTAGCTGCCGAAAATCAGCATCGCGCCGATACCAAGGCTCAGCGTAAAAAATGCCTGGCTCATCGCGTTTGTGATAATGTGGAACAGTCCCACCTGTTCGATCTGCTGCATATCCGGCACCAGATAGAATTTCAGTCCCTCTTTGGCACCCGGCATCGTAAAGCTGTAAACCGCAAGGAAAATCATGATGACCATCAACACGATCATCATCACCTTTGTAACACGCTCCACGCCGTTCTGCAGACCCACCGAACAGATCAGAAAGCCTGCAATTGTAATAATCAGCATGGTAATGACAAGAATCGACGGAGATGAAAGCATCTCGTTGAATTTTCCGGTTACGGCGTCGCCTGTCAGGCCGCTGAATTTTCCGATTAAAAAGCTGTAGAAATAGTACAGCATCCAGCCTGCAACGACGGTGTAGAACATCATCAGCAGATAGTTTCCGATGAGGGCAACGTATCCGTGGATATGCCACTTCTGCCCTTTCTTTTCCAGTTCCCCATACGCGCGCACGGTACTCTTTTTGCTTCCTCTTCCGATGGCAAGCTCCATCGACAGAATCGGAACTCCCATGATGGCAAGGAACAGCAGGTAAAACAGCACGAAAATGCCGCCTCCGTTGTTTCCTACCATATACGGAAATTTCCATACATTTCCCGATGCCGATGGCACATCCTGCCGAAAAGCAGAAGAAAGCCAAGGCGCGATTGGAATGTTTCTCGTTCCATTTCTTTTTGTTCCTCCCTTTTTTCTTCCATACTCCCGGAATTTCTCCGCAAGTACATCTTCGTACAAAACCAAGACTTCAGACAGCACCGTTCTGCCGTTCTTTCCGGTATGCCGACGGCGAGATTCCCATATGGTGACGGAATACTTTTCCAAAATAGTTTCCACTGGAAAATCCGGTTTCTGCTGCAATCTCTTCCACACTCTTTCCGGTATTCAAGAGCAGCGTCATCGCTTTGCGAATTCTCGCTTCCTGAAGATACTGCATGGGAGAAACGCCTGTTTCCTCCCGGAAGCATCTCGTAAAATGGGCAAAGGAAACCCGGCTCTGTTCTGCCAGCTGTTCAATCCCCTGCACAGATGCGCAGTCGGTATCCATCTGCCGTATCGCTTCCCGAACAAAAAAATGTGTCTGCTTCCGCTCCGGACGCTGTACCTCCCGCAGAAGAGAACAAAAAAACTGATACAAAAACACACCGCATTCATACGGTTCCGACCGGTAACCGTTTTTCAGTTTTCGATGCATCTGCAGTGCAGTCCGAATTGGCTCGCTATCTGCATCCGCATAAAAAACATCTCCTGTTTTTTCAAACAGTCGTTCTGCCGCATAGGACACTGCACTTCCACGAAAATGAAAATACAGAAAAATCCATGGTTCTTCGGATTCCGGATGCAGATAATATCTGCTATTCTCCGGAATCTGACACAGAAATCCTCTCCCGGGACGCATTTCATACGTTTTTCCGTTTTTTTCAAACCATCCTGTTCCCGAAAGCGTATACTGCATCAGCCATCCGGAATATGTTCCGCGGTCTGTATTATGAAATGCATACGGTTCCTTCCATCTCTTTTCCACCCCGCCGTCCAGCAGCAAAAACGGAGCGTTCGGCCAGTGATCCAGATCCAGGATTCCATATACTCCGATCAGATCTTCCATCAAAAAATTACCTCTTTTATCCGGTTTGTCTTCTTGTTTTGCACTATGTCCTTTATTATACTTTTCTTATCAGAAAAAACAAGCATTGCTTTAGAAAGGAGTTTTTTCTTATGCATCTGACAAACAAAAATACATGTGCACCAACCCCACCGATGGGCTGGAACAGCTACGATTACTATGATACAACCGTGGACGAGGCTGCGGTAAAGGCAAATGCCGACTATATGGCAAAGCACTTAAAAGCATATGGCTGGGAGTATATTGTAGTGGATATCCAGTGGTATGCAAAAAAGGCCGGTTCCATGCGCGACCGGTATCAGTATATTCCATTCTCTGAACTGGAAATGGACGAATACTCCCGTCTGCTGCCGGATCCCGAACGTTTTCCATCTTCTGCAGACGGTTCCGGCTTTAAACCACTTGCCGACTATGTACACAGTCTGGGGCTGAAATTCGGAATTCACATCATGCGCGGTATTCCGCGAATCGCTGCACATCATCACGGAAAGATCAAGAACAGTTCTCTTGGTGCTGAACACGTTGCCGATCCTACGGTCATCTGCGGCTGGAATCCGGATATGTACGGTGTACGCGATCTTCCGGAAGGACAGCTTTACTATGATTCCCTGCTGGAGCTCTACGCTTCCTGGGGTGTTGATTACATTAAATGCGATGATATCTGTAATACCAACATGCACAAAAATCCGTTTGCAGCTGCGCATGAGATCGAGATGCTCTCGAATGCCATCCAAAAATGCGGACGGCCGATCGTCCTCTCTCTGTCTCCGGGACCTGCGCTCATAGAGAAAGCATGGTTCTATGAAAAGCACGCGAATCTCTGGCGCATCACCGATGATTTCTGGGACAACTGGGCACAGTTAAAGGATATGTTCCAGCGTTGCGAGCTCTGGCAGAGCCACGTCTCTGCCGGCTGTTATCCGGACTGTGATATGCTGCCGCTTGGCGAACTCGGAAAAGGTTTTGCTACAGAACATCATACGTATTTTACCCCGGATGAGCAGAAAACGATGATGACACTCTGGTGTCTCTTCGGCTCTCCACTGATGCTCGGTGCCGAAATGACGCTTCTCGATGACGATACACTGGCACTTCTTACGAACACGGATATTCTCGCGATGCTGCCTCCGTCCGTTCGTCCGCATCAGATCACGCGTACAGACAATGAAGCTGTGTGGTATGCAAAGGATGACACAACCGGAACAACCTACGTTGCACTTTTTAATCTTTCGGATGCACCGCAGACGGTTTCTTCCACACTTGCCGATGCAGACTGCCACTGGAGTCTGTTGCGGCGAAAGAACTCTGGAGCGGTAAAGCACTTTCTTTAAACGGCGGTTTTTCTGCTTCTCTTGCTCCGCACGCCTGCAGCGTATGCCGTTTTGAAACACGATAAAACGATCATTTCTTAAAACAAGCAGCAAATCATGTCCTGCCCGGGACCAAAACAATGGTTTTTCCTCCGGGCAGGGCATTTTTATGCTCTATTCATACCGCGCAATCTCTTTCCGCAGCCGCTTCATAATCCGTTTTTCCAGCCGCGAGATATACGACTGGGAAATCCCGAGAAGATCCGCGACTTCTTTCTGCGTTTTCTCCCGTCCCTCCGGCATATTGATGCCGAACCGGAGCTTCACAATCACCTGCTCCCGCTCCGAGAGCTTGCTGATTGCACTTCCGAGCACGCGGTGTTCCGCCTCCTGCTCGAGACCCTGGTAGATCACATCCTCCTCCGTTCCGAGGATATCGGACAAGAGCAGTTCATTTCCATCCCAGTCCACATTGAGCGGCTCATCAATCGAAACTTCCATGCGCGTCTTGTTGTTTCTCCGCAGATACATCAGAATCTCGTTCTCAATGCACCGGGACGCGTACGTGGCAAGCTTGATCTTTTTTTCCGGATTGAACGTGTTAATTGCCTTGATGAGGCCGATGGTTCCAATCGAAATCAGATCCTCCACACCAACTCCTGTATTATCAAATTTCTGTGCAATGTAGACGACGAGACGCAAGTTGTGTTCGATCAGCTCGCTCCTTGCCGTCTCGTTTTCCGGATCGGAAAGCCCCGCAATCGCATCGGCCTCCTCCTGTCCTTCCAAAGGCGCCGGGAGAACATCTGTGCCCCCGATATAAAAAATTTCTCCTGTCTGACGAAATACAGCCGGCACGGACCGCGGCAGCATACGAAGCCGGAATCCGTTTGGCAGTGCAGCCTGCAGCATACTTCATTCCTCCTGTCCTTCCATGAGATCTGGATGCAAAATTATTTCATAGCCCCTGGGAGATGAACTATTTTCTCCGCCAAGCGCAATCAGCGGTCCGCTTATGTGCCTGGCTGTATGTTCTGTCACAAGAATCATTTCCGAGATCCGGATCACCGGCAGAAAGCCCCGGCCTTCCAGTCCGCGAAACGGTATGTAACGGGGCTGCAGCGCAAGAAGCCGTTCCGGCTCCGGCACCGTCTCGTGCCTTGCAAGCGCCGCAATCCCTGTCCGCATTTCGTCCGGGAACAATTCGAGTATCACAGTGTACGGTACGACCGAGACCGGCTTTTTGGTTGTGGCATCCCGCAAAGTATTGCCCGTGTCGTACAGTCCTTTTACTTTTTTCCATTTCCCATTCTGCACAAGCTGTACCGTAACCTGCCTGGCGTGTTCCAGGAGCATCTCCTTTCGGATCTTCAGCAGGAGGAGTGTTCCCGCATATGCGGCACTCCCGGAAAGAAGAAAAAGAAAAATTCCCCTTCCCGGCATCAGCTCCCGGAACAGGCGGTATGCACTGCCGATCAGAAAACCGGACAGTATATACCTGCCATTCCCACCACAAGATCCCGTACTGTCGTGATTCTGCAGCCATGATTTCACCCATCCCTGTTGTAATTCCGATTCCGACCAGGGCGAG
>ENA-OQHY01000162-OQHY01000162.1-human-gut-metagenome-genome-assembly--contig:-NODE-162-length-38140-cov-6.400915_pt1 | contig 38140 bp, 32 predicted proteins | sample MGYA00242570_ERZ504733 | MGnify/ENA primary metagenome ERZ504733 (study PRJEB26092, sample SAMD00036219) | human gut metagenome | host: Homo sapiens | study: EMG produced TPA metagenomics assembly of... | reverse complement strand
TAACTAAGGAAGTACCTATTGAAATACATTGGAATTTCTAGGGTTCTCATATCTGGCAGCTAGTATGCCAGATTATCGGGAACTTTCTTTTAAAACCTCAATGTTGTCTTTATACAATCGCACCCTCTGCTGCAAGATCTTCATGAAGATCTGTAATCGGATCTCCCTTCGATTGGAAATACGTTGCAGTCCACGGAGCTCCGCTGGCTGCCTGTGGCCATAATGCCAGTGTATGATCAACATAATACGGTGCAAAACCGGAACGTTCAATTTCTTCCGGTGACAAATTCTTTGTCAGCTGATAGATAATTGCACAGATCATCTCCATATGGGCAAGTTCTTCTGTACCAATATCAGTCAGTATTCCTGTTACCTCTTTATATGGCATCGTATATCGCTGTGAAAGATAACGCATAGATGCAGCCAATTCGCCATCCGGTCCACCGAACTGACTTATAATGATCTTCGCCAGTTTCGGATTCGTCTGGGTTATCTTCACAGGATATTGAAGTCTTTTTCATAATTCCACATAAATCAGCATCCCCCTTCCTGCCACGGCCATGGTTCATTGATCCAATTCCAGCAGTCACTGTTTTCGCTGACTGTATCTACAGTTAAAGGTCCATATACCTCTGCATATTCTTTGAGTGCTTCCATACGTTTCTCTTTATATTTTTGAAAATAGTCAAGTGCTTTCTGATTTTCAGGATGTGTATCTAAAAATAATTTAACATCATCTACTGCAAAACTTATCTGATTTATATATTCAAAAAGTTCTCTTCGATTCATTTCATGACAATTGCAACTCATTTACAGCATCCTCCTTTTCCACGAAATGGTTTTTCAAGCTCTTGAAAAATAGTTCCACACTGAAATCCATAACCGAGATCGTGAAGTTTTCTCCACTGCTGCCATGGGACATAAGCCATCGCAACCGGAAACTCTTGCAAAACATCCGTTTTGCTGTAATCACCAACACACTCATCGCAACAGTAATTTTTCGACTTCTGCTCCGGAAGTGGAGGAACAGGAATATTGCAATGAAGCTGTCTTTCATTTTCTTGCCTTGTTTGTGGTCTGTAATTTCCATTCTGACAATAACAGTTCGTATTCCTATTAGAACAATATGGTGCCATAAAATAAATCCTTATATCTTTTTTGTTATTGTATGGAAGATAAGAAAAATTGTGAACAACAGCAAAAGGGATTGCCACGTGACAATCCCTAAACATAATACATTCACTTAAAAGTAGTTTTATTTCGCACCTAATGTTTCTTCCACTGTCTTCTCTTCATATTCTCCATTACTCTGTGGAATCTGAATTGTCAGTGACACCTTATCTCCTTTGGCATAATATTGAAGCTGTTCCTGAAGATCATCCATGCTTGATACGGTTGTTCCGTCAATTGCTGTGATAACACTTCCTTTTGTCATTCCGGCTGCCTCTGCTCCACCGCCTTTTGTGATTTCTGATACATAAACACCTTCCGGCATATTCAGCTGTTTGGAATATTCAGCCGGCACGCTCATTCCTTTGATGCCAATTGCGCCCTGATCTTTTTCTGCAACCTTTGTCTTTGTTGCCTGATTCATCAGATTCTGGATCAGATCGGATACATCACTGATTGGAATTGCATATCCGACACCTTCTACAGAATCACCAACCAGCTTGGATGAGTTGATTCCAATCACTTCGCCACTTGCATTTACAAGTGCTCCACCACTGTTTCCAGGATTAATGGCTGCATCTGTCTGAATCAGTTTGGCATCACTCTCTGTTGTCTCACCAGTCTGCTCGTTTGTTTCAGAAACAGAACGATTCAAAGCACTGATTACACCAGTTGTTACTGACTGTCCATAGCCAAGTGCATTACCGATTGCAATCGCAGGTTCTCCAACCTTTAGCTGTGTGGAATCTCCGAGTGTTGCTACCGAAATTTTTTTCATCGTATCATCTGAAATAGAGTCAAGCGGAACAGCCACAACAGCAATATCATACTCTGAGTTTGTTCCTTTGATATTTGCCTCAACACTTGTTCCATCATCAAACGTAACTGTTAATGTATCGCTTCCTGCTACTACATGATTATTTGTAACAACCAGAAGTTCTGAATCATTCTGGGAAATAATGATTCCTGTTCCAGCACTTTCGCTCTGTTGCTGTGACACACCACCAAAGAAATCCTGAACCTGCTGCACACTCATATTTGTAATTGATACGATTGATGGCATTACATTTTCCACAATACTTGAAACATCTGAAGTTACAACACTGGAAGATTTAGATAATGAAGCATTGCTGCTCACAGATTTGGTTGCCGTAGTATTAGTCTTCGTCACACCGGTCAATCCCAGCACTTTACTTCCAACAACATTTGATGCCAGAAATGTACCACTGGAAACAACTCCAAACAATAGTGCAAATCCTGTCACTGCCACTGCTTTGGGAATTTTCTTTTGCGGCTTCTTACCATGCGGTGCTTGATGCTTCTGACCACCATTGTCATCATGAAATGGTGTTTCGCTCTGTCCGTTTCCATTCATTCCATCTGAATTATAATAATTATATTGATTCTCCATAAAGATTACCTCTTCTCTCGTTTATTCTTTTTCTTTGATGTTTACATAGTAACTCCGCATTGTGATAAATCTGTGTATAATCAATTAATAAAGATTGAAAAGAACGATAGAAAAACAGGATCAGAACTTTCTTCTTGAACAGTTCTGATCCTGTCTATATGTTTTCAACTACCTAATCAGTATCTTTCATCCTTCTCTTAAACTTACAGATCAATGAAATCTACATCATAATCATCTGATTTTTTCCTTTTTTTGATTTCTTAGCGGATTTTCCTAAATTTCTTGTATTCCCTGTCGGCGCATCATAATCATCGTCATAATCATCATCGTAATCATCATCAAAATCATAATCAGCATACTCATCATCAAAGGCGTCGTAATCATCATTAAAATCATCATCATAACCATCGTCATAATCATCATCTTTTACTTTTTTACGTCCAAACGCCTTTCTGTCTGACTTCTTAGCAGCAACCGGCTCGTCATCTTCTTCATCTTCTTCATCTTCAAAAGGAATATCATACTCGTCATACAGATCATCAAGTTCCTGATTTCTATGCACAAGTTTTACTGCAAACATAATCATAAGAACAAGTAATACAACTACGATGAGTGCTCCTCCAGCCAGAAGAACAATTGGATGCTCTTTTACAAGCGACTCCAGTTTTCCAACAATCCCTTTTGCGTCCTTCTTTGTACTGTCTGTTGTCTGAACATCTACACTCTGATAAGTTCCATCCTGTGAATCATACTGATAGAACCCTTTTTCACCTGTTCTTGTATTCACTGCATACAGAAGATCATAACGATCATTCTCTGGATTTGCCCAATATGGATATGTCTGATCTGCTACTGTAAGTTCCCCTTCCTGGTATGAATCCGGAAGTTTTGCTCCTCCATTATCTGCTAAAAGAATAATCGATGTTGTGTCAGAAATCTTCAATTCTGTATATGGAACGAATGTAGAATCGTCCTCATTGTAGAGGAAAAACTTTCCTTCTCCGGAAGCATCTACCAAATATCCAAGTGTAACGCCAGCCTCATTAGCAACAAACTTGTGCTCTTCTCCATTGAATGTCTTTGTAGTCTCACTATATCCTACCGGAATCGCAGATGTTGCAAATTCTTCTGAGAAGTTATAATCTGTTCCATTCACATTTACCGTAATATCAGTAGCTGCGCCAGTTGATTCACTTCCATTTGCCTCAATCTCTGTTGAACCATCATCTGCCTGTCCAATCTTAATTGCGGAAGATCCCTGGTCTAATGTCAGTGTCTCATCTGAATACAGATAAGCCTTTGAGCTGTCAACTGTGATCGTTGTATCTCCCATCTTCAATGCTTTAAACGTCATTGTAGTACGAAGTTCTGTCGCTGTTCCGTCTCCGCTTCCTGAGTATGTAAGCTTGCCATCACTGTCTGCTGTTACACCCTCTCCGCTTTCAAACTGAAGTGCAGAAGTATCATAACTCATTGTAATATCTGCATCTCCAACAGCTGAATTTCCAGATCTCACAACAAGATCTACACTTACTTCCTCTCCAACCTTTGTCTGTGGATCAGAGAACATCAGAGAACCATCAGCTGCACTTACAATTGTGCTGAACATTGGCACTGTAAGACACAGTGATAATGCTACTGCCGCCAATTTCTTTGCTTTCATATAATTACCCCTTCTTTTGTTGTCTTAAACTTATATACTATCCTATTGTACACTGTTTGAGTGGAGTTGTCTACATGGAAGAATACATTTTAAAAACTTTCAAAACTATAAAAAGAAAGATAACAATGCATTAAGCACTGATATCTCTCTTTTTATCCTCTTACTTTTTCCTCTGTTTTTCATTTTCTTCCATAAATTTCTTTGCATCCTTCATAAAACTCAGCACAATCAACACAATAACTGCGCCAATTGGGAATGCTGCAATAATACTAACCGACTGCAGATTACTCATTGAACTTTCCGAAAACACAAGTGCAATTGGAAGGAGAATCAGCAGGATACACCACATCAACTGAATCAGTCTGTTTGGATTCTCATCTTCTCCCAGTCTGTGATAACTATAGCATGATGCTGTCAGTGCAATTGAATCAAATGAAGTTGCATAAAATGCAATCATTGTAATCAATACCAGAGCAAGTACAAACGGTGCACAAGGCAGAGAACGTATTACTCCAATGATCATTGTATACAGATCTCCCGTCTTCTCATAAGCAGCGATAAAATCCATCTGTCCACTAATCTGTTTTCCAAGAGAATAATTTCCAAGAACAATGAAGCTTACAATTGTTGATCCAACACCAAATACATATCCTCCAAGAATGGTCTGACGAACTGTTCTTCCTCTGGAAATGTTTCCGATAAAGAACGGAGCTGCCACACACCATACCATCCAGTATGCCCAATAGTAGATTGTATAGTTCTGTGGGAATGATGTTGTTCTTTCCGGGTCTGTAAATGTTGAAAGCTCAAAGAAATTTTGAACCACTTTTCCAAGAGATGCAAAACCATTTTCAATAATGAATTTTGTTTCTCCTCCAAAAAGTAATACAAACAAAAGCAATCCGAAGAACAGGTATACGCAGGCTTTCGCAAGAAAACTAATTCCTTTAAATCCATGTAACAAAGAATAAGTATAAATAACACATGTAATCAAAATAATTATAATCGTTACAACTGTACGGCTCAGTTCGATATGAAACAGTTCATTAATAATACTTGCCATCAAAGGTGTCGCAATACTAAATGTTGTTGCTGTTCCCGCAATCAGAGCAAATACTGCAAGCAGGTCAATGATTCTTCCCAGCATTCCATCTGTATGTTTTCCAAGAATCGGTCTGCAGGCTTCAGAATATTTCTGTCTTTCACGATTACGTACATGAAGCATAAATCCAAAAGCAACTGCAAGCACAAGATAGAATCCCCACGGAATCAAACTCCAGTGGAAAATCGGGAAAACGCCTGCCCATTCACGGATACTTCCAAGTTCTGCAATGTGCGGGTCTGTCGCATACATGACCCATTCTGAGAAAGAATAGAACAGAATGTCTGCCGCAAGTCCTGCTGTAAACATCATGGAACCCCATGCAAAGAAAGAATATTTTGGTTTTTCAGTCTGAGCTCCCAAAACAATATTTCCATACTTTGATGTTGCTACATAAATAGATAACAGGAATACACCTAATCCAATCACAAGATAATAAGTTCCAAATGTATCACCAAATACATATCTAATCTGACTAAGCACCTGATTGGATTGCTCCGGCTTAAAGAAGAATAAAATACATAAAACCACAATAAGCCCTAATGGCAATAATGTAATAAGCCAGTCAACCTTCTTTTTCTCTGTCTGTTTTGTCTGTTTCGTTTCCATTTGCTTTCCTTTCCGACTTACCTTGTCTTTAATCCTGATGTATAAGAATACTCATATTTCTTTCCATCACATAAGAACTCAAATCCAATCACATCTCCATTGGATTTCACCGGTTTCATCTGTATCATTTTCCCTTCCGGACAATTCAATTTCTCTGAAACCTCCCGAAGTACTTTGCTGCCCGTACATTCTTTGTACTTTACATCAAATTCCCTTAATTCATCAATACTGTCAAACTCTTCAATAATACCGGCATCATACTTTCTGATATACATTTCCATTTCATCCATATGCGCCATATAAAGATTTTCCCAGTATTCATCCCACAGTTCTTTTTTCTGAAAAGCTTCTTCAAGATACGGCAGCAACTGTGTACTGAATTTTTCATTAAAGAATACATGACCTTTCATCACCCATGCATTCTCGCCACCAATCTGAACCCCTATGATTTTCCCTGTATTATCAGTCTTGATACACCACTCTTCTGTAGCACCATCTGCATATTCAGAAGCATAAAATGCATTTTCACTTTCTTCCATAAATACATTTTCTGTGAAATAATTGTCTGCTGAGCAAATCCAGGTATTTTTCAAATATTCTCTCGCAACATACAAAGTAGAAAAATTATTCATTTGTTTGTAATATGGATTTTCAACAAGAATTACATGATATTTTTCTTTCAGATATTCAAACTTTTCTTTCAAATATCCGACTACGATAACAATTTCATCAATTCCTGCTTCTCTCAGCTGTCCAATCTGACGTTCAATCATAATTTCGTCTTTCACATTCAGAAGTGCCTTCGGTGTCTCCAGTGACAATGGTGCAAATCTTGAGGACATTCCGGCAGCCATGATAATAGCATTTCTAGTCATTTTCCATTCTCTCCTTTGCAAGCCTGTAAAATTCTTTTGCATAACGATACTGTTTCAGAGAATACTCACCAAACTCCACTCCGAGGATTCTCTTATATTCGCACCAGTTACTCCATAAGAAACCGCAGATTGCTATATAGCAATATATCTTTGTTCTGACTTCTTCCAGACACCCTTCTGTAAAATAAGCATCAATCAAACGATCAATCTGTTCTTTCTCATACAATGCATAAATTGCAAACATAGCAATATCTACATGTGGATCCTGCATTCCTGAATACTCCCAATCAATAAGATATATCCTGTCATCCACAAAGAGAAAGTTATCCGGAACTGCATCAATATGAGTTAATGTATACTCTTTTTCCTGCTGATCAACAAAGAATTTCAGTTCATACATTTTTTCCTTTGTCTTCTCATAATCGCGATAAATGGATTTCTCTCCATTTCTGTACTGTTCATATTTTTCAATCTGCTCAAACAAGTCAAAAGAATGATCTACTTTCAGATTCTGCTCATGTACATTTCTCAGATACTTCATGCATGCTTTCACATCATTTTCATTTTCTGCATCACAATTCCTTGCACCCTCTAAAAATTCTGTAATCTTATACCCTTTTTCTTTCGACATATATCGAACTGGATCACAGATTCCTTTCGGACCAATCACCTGATAAACATCATACTCCTGGCTTCTATTAATCATCTTATCCGTTCCTTCTCCCGGAACTCGCATGATATAACGCTTTTCACCACAACGGAAGCGGAACGAACGGTTAGTCATTCCTTTTTTCAGGGGTTCAATCTCTGTGATTTCTTTCTGTTCACAAGAAAGCGTCTCTGCAATAATATCAAGAAGTTCTGAATTCAGCTGATCTGAATTCTCATCAAGATCTCTCAACTGCTCCAATGTATTAATCTCCAGAACATCTCCTTTTTTTACTTCTTTCGGGAAAAGAATCATTTTCCCTTTCTCCATTGCTGCATCTTCCCAAAATGAATTGTAATATCTGCGATGTTCTTTCATTTCACTGATTTTCTGTTCTAAAGTTCTTGCACTTTCTTTATTGATGTAAGCAATTCCTACCATATGATTACCAGCTTCCGAATCACCAACTGCTTTTAATTCCATCTTTCGATTCATACGAATCGTACTATCCTCATCCGGCATCTCATCAATCATGTACCAGGAATACAGTTCAGTCTCTGAGAAAGGATTTGTTCTGCACCAAAGATCACACGGTACAATATACGCATTTTCCAATCTATCTTTTACCTTTTCCAACGAAAACAGATTGTTCTTTACTGCATATTCCTTATTATAAACCAGCTCTACTCCATACTCATCGATCAGGTATTCATACTGTTCTTTCATAAATCCAACAACGATAGTGATCTTATGGATTCCTTTTTCTTTCAACTGTTTAATCAGTCGTTCTACTAAGGTTTCACCTCTTACTTCAAGCATTCCCTTGGACACTTCTGTATTAATCGGTATCATTCGCATTCCCGCTCCAGCTGCAAGAATCACTGCCTGATTTGGTCTATTCTCTGTAAATAACTCTTTTGCCTGTTCGGTCAATCTATAATCTGCATTCAGATAACCGGCTTTCACAAGTTCTGCTAATGAAGTATTCACTTTACCAAGTGAATAACCAGAAGCTTCTGATAACTGTCTCTGATTTACATATGCTTCTTTTTTTATGATGTTCAGTAAATCAAGCTCTTGTTTGTTCATGTACTTATATTTCTCCTTTTTCGTGAACTACAGGTAGTATAGCACCTTTATTTTTATAATGCAAGACAATATTTTAAATATTTTAAATTTTTCTTACTTAACTAGATTCTCATTTTACTTAATGATATAATCATTTTGAATAACTGATTGATTTTACGTTAATAACGGGGAAACTGTATGCTACCCCTATGGAAAGGAGAACATATTTGCACAAAAAATATTTATTTAAAAAAGGATTCGCATTATTCACCTTGATATTTTTAACTGGTTCTTTCTCATTAACAGCACATGCCGAAGAAGAAACAGATACAGCTGGCTCTTCTCTTGGAAAAGAAGTCATAGATTCTTTTAATTTCTATGAGCTTGCTACCTGTGATTCTTCTTCTGGTCAATGGATTCAAGACAGTAAAGGATGGTGGTATGCCCATTACGATGGTAGTTATTCCACAAACGCCTGGGAATGCATTAATGGTGAATGGTATCGTTTTGATTCCAATGGCTATATGGTCACCGGATGGACGATGGTCTATAAAAAATGGTATTATATGGATGAGAATGGTGTTAGAACAACTGGTTGGAAGCTAATCGACGGACAATGGTACTATTTTAATTCCAGCGGAGTGATGCAAACTGACTGGACTAAGATTAATGGGCAATGGTATTATTTCAATAGTAATGGTTATTGGATTGACAATAATAGCTATGAAAGCGGGTCTTTAAAAGGGATTGATGTCTCTCAGTGGCAAGAAGTATCGACTGGACTGCTGTTAAAAAGGATGGTATTCAATTTGCATTCATACGAGTTGCTCATGGTTCAGAGCATAAACTAGATACCTATTATAATCAAAATATGACAAATGCAATTGCAGCCGGAATCCCCGTAGGTGTTTACTATTACAGCACGGCCACAACTGAAAATCAATCATTAAATGATGCACAGTTTGTAATTGATCAACTACAGGGATATAAGATTTCATATCCAATTGTTCTCGACTTAGAAGATTCCTCACAAAAAAATCTAAGTAAGGCACAGCTTGGGCGAATAGCGAAAACATTCTTTGATGAAATTCGTCGAGCTGGATATGAACCAATGCTGTATTGTAATGAAGACTGGTATAAAAATCATATCGATACTTCTTATCTGTCCGGAATTGATCTTTGGATTGCACGTTATAACTATAAATATGATTTATCCATTCAAAGGAACATATGGCAGAGCAGCTGCAAAGGAATAGTAGATGGAATTTCAGAAAATGTAGATCTTGATTTTGGTTTCAAGGATTATACTCAATATATCACTCCGCGAACTTACTCTGCTGAAGGATATACAAAGGATAACGGATACTGGGTTAAAAATAATACTGGTTGGTGGTACTGCCATTTTGATGGAACTTACCCTGCAAATTCATGGGAATACATCAAAGGAAACTGGTACTGGTTTAACTCCAATGGCTATATGGTAACCGGCTGGACATACATCAATGGTTGCTGGTACTATATGAACTCCAGTGGTGCTATGGTAACCGGCTGGACATACATCAATGATTGTTGGTACTATTTGAACTCCAGTGGTGCTATGGTAACCGGTTGGATTTATTATAATGGATACTGGTATTTCATGAACTCTTCTGGTCAAATGCTGACAAACCAATGGATCTCCGGAGTCTACTATGTAAAATCCGATGGACGCATGGCAGTTTCTCAATGGGTGGATAATTCTCGTTATTATGTCGGTGCTGATGGGGTTTGGATACCATAATGTTGTAATCGAAATTAATCCAACTAAAAATAAAAGGGGCAGTTTTTCACGACTGACCCTTTTTTATCCGAAAAATGTGCGGAAAACGTTGATTTTATAAGAGAACTCCTCACTTGGTAATATAAGAACTCCGATTGAGTACAACAAAGACTGGAATCATTTCAAAGCTTCCCCTATTTTTCTTCTATTCCTTTTTAATTATATCATTCACCCGATGTCTAAGTTGCATAAATTCATCTGGTTCAACCACATAATTTATCACCACAACAAAAAAACACTTGTCAGCCCCATTCCTATTGCATAGAGAAACCATGTAGTAAAAGATGTTATTTCCTGCGGAATAACATATGTTCCAACCGTACAAAGAATTGCCACTGTAAATACATTTCTCAAAATTCGAAACATGGATTTTTTTGCACATCCTTTTACCAGATGTCGACTTGTATAGAACACAATTTCAAAAGAACGATATCCATAAGAACATACTGTACCAAGAAGAACTCCTGCCATGCCGAACTTCCATACCAGTCCAAGAGAAACCGTAATATTTATCACAGCTTCCAAAATCGCCTGATATCTCGTTTCCTTATAATGCCCTGCTGCGCAAATAATCGTCAATCCCGGAATCCTTACATTTTGCATAAAAACAATTAATGTAAACAAAATTCCAAGAACCGGACGTACATACTGTACATCTGTCAGGTTAATGGTATATACCCCGACAAAAGGCAGGATCAGGACTCCCATGCAGGCTATCACAATAAACATGATTACAAAATACATATACTCATAACTTGAATAGCTCTTTTTTAGTGTCTCTTCCTCATTCTTGGCGATCACTTCTCCAAATCCTGCAGTCAGACCATTCGAAAAAGATGTCATCAGCTGATTCACGGCATTAACCACCATCATATAGATTCCATATACACTGACTTCAAGAAGAGACTTTGCTCCCAGACAGATTGTCAGCACTGTCGTATCAGTATTATTTACAATAATACCAACAACCTGATGAAGCAATGCCGCATTTTTTTGTTTCAAAGCACCTTCATTCGGTTCTGCATAAAAATCTAATGCAGGATATTTTCGTTTTACATAGATTTTAACCAATACAAGACGAAGCATGTATACACCGGTTGCAACTGCCTTTACAAAAAGAACACCTGCTCCAATATAAATCAGAAAAATAGAAACAACCATATTAACGATCGTTCCTGCTGCCTGAATCAGTGCAACCACATACCCTTCCTGATTTGCAGTCAATAAAACTCTGTATTTACCTAGAAAAAAGTAATCCACTAAAGTACTTCCTGCCAAGACAAGTATCATCCAGCGCACAAGACTATTCTCAAGCTGTCCTGAAATAAAAAACGGATAGACCCCTATAAGTACCAGTGTTAATGCCAGAAATAGCATTCCGGATTTATTATAAAATTTTCTTGTCGCCGAAAGAATTGAATTCACTTCTTCCGTCTGTTTCAACGCAAGAGGTGTATAGAGAGCAACAACTGTTGCTGTTCCTACTCCTGCTTCTGCCAGACCCAGATATGTTAAAAACTGATTTACTGAAGTGATCATTCCATTCACACTTGATCCATATGCCTCAAGAATAAAACGTGGCAATATCAATCCAGACAAAAGAACAATTACCTGTAAAAGCAGACTTGCCACCATATTTTTTAATGCCTGTTTTCCTCTCATGAGATTTCCTTTCCTCTACTTTTTCTTTTATTGATGCTGATCATGATAGGTCCATGCGTGAGGTGTATGGTCTAGATAAATCACTACGAAAGTAACACTCTCATTAAAGTGGCTCATTCCGTCTGGATAGGTGGCTCACGCCACACCGGACGGGCGGCTCTGCCGCACGAGAATATTCAGTTAACATTTATGCAATTATACGCTCCATTTAAATACAGTCTTAAAGTCTGTATCTATGTCAACGCTGAATGCTTTATGTATATCTGAAATGTTTTTTACTTCGTCTGTTTCATAGATTATTGATTTAAGTCTTCTCTGGATACTCTTATCCTCCATAAACTTAATGGCATTTTCAAAGTCAACGCGTCCTGAACGGCTGCTTCCTACAAATGTAAGACCTTTCTCAAGAATATCTCTTGTATTTATAGGTACCTTGTTTTCCGATACACCCATAAGCATAACTGTTCCCTGTGGATTGATATATTTAATAATATTATCAATAGCGTAGAAACTTCCCTCTCCACCTGCACACTCAAAAGCATGATCCACATTAAAACCTTCTTCAAGGTCATCAGCAAGTATTGTCTCATCAACAAATGAGAACTGTGAAAGTTTACTTGTATTCTTACCTATAACGATTATCTTTGTATCCGGATATTTCTTCTTAAGGATACTGCTCACAATAAATGCAAGACTTCCGTCTCCCCATATACCGATTGAATTTTTATATTCATGAGAAATAAGACTGAATCTTAAATAAGCATGCATTCCAACACTTATAAATTCTGTAATTGCTGCAATTCTCTTATCTATATCGTCAAAAGCTACTACTCTGTCTGCAGGAAGATTTACGAACTCTCTCATAAATCCGTCATGCCCGCTGCTTAAGAATCCACCGCCTTTTCCATAATTCTCGTAAATAACCTTCTCTTCTCTGTTTCCAGGTATATTTGGTATCATTACAACAGACTGTCCTACTTTAAAAGTTCCTGTAGGATCATGGATAACACGTCCGCATGCTTCATGTATAAGAGCCATAGGAAGCTTTTTCCTTAAAATCTTTATATCTCTTTTACCCTGATAATATCTCTGATCAGCATGACAAAGAGCAAGATATTCAGGTCTTATAATAACCTGATCTTTAGTATCAACATCTTCATGTTTTACGGATATTGTCTTAGGTGTGATCAACTGATAAACACTGTTTAACATTTTATATCCTCCATAATAAGTGCTGTAGCCGCTTTCATATCATCGATTGTAGTGATCTTCATATTAGAAACTTCACCTTTAACAAGTCTTACAGGAACGTTTCTAACAACACAGATTTTGCATGCATCTGTAAGGATCTCTTTTTCATCATCTGAAAGATCATTGTAAAGTTCTTTTAATTTTGAAATTTTAAATGTCTGAGGTGTCTGTCCCTGGAACATCTGTCTTCTGTCTGGAATAGATGTAATCTTTTCTCCATCTTCAGAAACAACAATAGTATCAACTGCGCTTATAACTGTATCAACAGCTCCGCATTCTTTAGCCATCTCAACATTTTCTCCTATAATTCTAAGTGTAACAAAAGGTCTTACCGAATCATGTGTAACGATAATATTATCCTCATCGTCTCCGTTTCTCTTCTCGATCTCATCAATAATATTAAAGATCGTTGAGTTTCTGTCAGTTCCTCCCGGAACAAGGATTATATTTTTATCTGAATCAATGTATTTCTTAATAAGATCTTCTGTATAATCAATCCAGTCTGGATGAACGCCTACATAAATCTCATCAATGTCAGGAGAAAGAATAAACTTTTCAATTGTATGAATTATAATAGGTCTGCTTCCTAACATAAGGAACTGTTTTGGCTTGTCAATTCCCATTCTTGTTCCTTTTCCGCCTGCTAATATTGCACCAAATACCATTTTTGTTTCCTCCCGCTTAAATAACTTTATAATGGAATATTTATAACTCCTGCAACTTCTTTGCCAAAGTTTTCAGCCTGTCTTAAGGCTTTTTCAAAGTCTCTGTAACGTGTTATACCACACTCTTCAATAAACATGATCTTATCTGCTGCAAGAACTGCATGTGTATCTTTTGCATTGACAATATCATATTTTACGCTGCTTTCGTCTTTTGCGAGTTTTTTATCAAAAGAAGTTTTAACTTTATCTGAAGTAGTCATAAGTGTAACTTTACCTTCATTTTCTTCAACGTATTTAAGAACTTCTGCAAGATCAGCTGTTCCTCTGTATTCGTAAATAAATTTAAGGCCGTATTTCTCAAATGCTGAAACACCATTCATTGAAGGGTTAAATACATAGAGAACAAAATTCATAAATAATACAAAGAATACTGCAAATATAAATGCAATAACTGCACCTTTGATAATTGTTCCCTTATTGATAGCAACACCTTTAACTGCGATCTCATCTTCATTTTCAGTATCTGTTGGTGAGCTTGTTGTAAATGAGTTTACTTTATTTATAGTTACATTTTCAAGATGAGTTTCTGCTTCTTTTACAAGAGCATCAACCTTTTCCTCGACAAGCTCATTAAACTCTTCACTTGCTGTTAAAAGTCTTACAGTTACAGAACCATTTTCCGCGGTACTTTTAACTTCAATCTTACCAGACCAGTAGTTGCTGTCTGTATTTCTAAGCTGTACTTTATCAATTGAAAGATCATCAGAAATCTTATCTAAAACTTTCTCGTCTACATCCTCAAAAATATATGCACCATTCATATTTGCATAAATAAGATTAGCGAAAAATTCACTAAATGGCTCTAATTTCTCACCATTCTCACCGACAGAAACTCTGTCTGATTCTACGTTATAAACAATATATGTAGAATAGTTTGTTCCATGTGAAGTATCAGCATCCTTATGCTGAACTGCTTTTAAAACAAATGGAGCAAGCACAACTAAAAATGCCGCAAGTGCAACAATAATGTTTTTCTTAAAGTTTTTGTAAGTGTTAGCTAATAAATCTGCTAATGAATAATTTTCAAACATTTTATTTCTCCTTTTTTAAATCAAAGTCCTCATAATCGCTTTTCGTATACCGCTCGAGCATGGTCGCCCCGAAGAATATAACAAACATAACTATCCAGAACTGAACTGTAAATAATGGCATGAAGCTTGACATAAAGCTGGCACGTGGTGTGAACAGTATGTCCTGAAGCATTACAAGACTTAAGGCCATTGGAAGGACCTTCTTTGCATACGCTAACTTCATCATAGCCACAAGAATGATTCCAAGTATTATACTAAATACAAATACTCCTATATATCTGTAATCAGTAAAAAGTTCCATAATATAACTACTTCCTATACCATGACCCTGAAGGTAATCATCTCCCATTACAATATAAGAAATGTTATGGGCATAACTATTACTTTCAAAAGCAAGTTCTATAGAGTTATTTTCAGGAAGCGGAGTTGTTCCAAACAACATTCCCCCTATATTTCCTCTATAGAAATAATCAATGATTGGTCCAAATGTATAATTTTTAAAAGCTCTTACCGGAAGATAGCATTCATATAAGTATCCTTTTGCAAGAACGCCAAAGCTTGTTCCCTGTTTGTAAATAAAATCTATAAGAAGCGCCATAATTCCGTTTGTTGCAACTTCCGCATCATCTCTTAGGTAGTTCATGGCACCCATGCCAAGCATAAGTACGGGTACTGATGCTATAATAAGAGTTTTTTCCACTTTGCCTATCCAGACTTCCTTCTTATCGCTAAACTGTCTCATACAGTAATATATTAAGGCAAACAGAAGACTTAGTATAAATGGGTTTCTAGTTCCTATAAGAAGTATATACCATTTGACATAACATACATTGCAAGTACTATAAACGCATGCTTTTTCTTAGGTTTAGTCGCTAGATATACACACATTGAGAAGAACATAAACACTGATATAAGATAAACTATATAAGGAAGTTTACTTGTAAATGTTGCATAATAGTCATAGTAAGTTGTAGTTCTTCTATACATATATCTTTCGACTATTCTTGCAAGATAGAACGGGAAACTTGCTCCAAAAAAACAAAGTGATGTAAATCTTATATACTTTATATGAACTTCATATTTTTGTTCTTTTATAACATCCACCCTTGGTGTTTTACTTCTAAGTTTAAAATTCTTTCCTATTACCCCGCCTATTAAAAGGCCTATCATACTTAGTATAATAACAAAAAACGAAAACTGATATGTATTTGCATTATATGTAGCAAAACTCTTTGTCTGTATATAATCAATCATTGGTCTTGAAAACAGGAACAACCATAAGGTAATAAAGAAAAATAACTGTATTAAATAACTTTTCAATTCCGTTATAAAATACATCATACAGGCTATCCACAACGTTACAAGAGCAAAGAATATAAATTTAGTCTTACCATTAACACTAAATATTATAAAAAATGCCCCGAATAAACCAAACATGATCCAGACGATTAAAGAATAAATTCTTTTAAAATTAATATTTTCAAAATACTTTTCCATTTAATCCCCCTTTTGATTACTAAACAGCTGCCTTTCGATCTTATCAATCTGGGATTCTACTGTAAATTCCTCTATAAACTCAGCCATTTCATCTGCATCAGGATACTCCCTGCCTGATATGTAGGATATTATGGCTTCTACAGCTTCTTCATCAGAAGTGATTATCTTTCCAAATTTTCCATTGCATGATAACTCTTTTGCTCCACCTACATCTGTTGAAACAAATGGTTTCCCAAGACTTATCGCCTCTACAAACGCTCCTGAAAACCCTTCCTGATAAGACATAGATACAAGTAATTTTGTACGACTTAAAAATTTATAAGGATTCGTCTGATATCCAAGAAAGTGAACATAATTTTGAAGTCCGTACTTAGAAGTACGCTCCTTAAGTTCATTATCCATATCACCTGTACCTATTAAGTATAAATGATATTTATATCCCATTTGATGAATCTTATTAAGAAGCTCTAAAGTTCTGTCTGTACCTTTAAGCTTTTCAATACGACCGATGCAGCACATGCTGTCTTCTTCCATATGCATACCACAGTCTTCCTTTGCGGGTATCCTTATATCATCAAAATTGTATCCGTTATATATAGTTGTAATTTTGTCTTTATATTCAGGAAAAACATTTTCTATAGACTCCCTTGTCTTTTCTGAAATAGCGACTATAGTATCAGCTGTTCCAAGATGTTTTCTATGGCAACTTAAATACTTCTCATTTTCAGGCATATTTTCTATGCTTCCATGTATCCATGCAATCTTCTTTACATCTTTTCTCTTAGAAAACTGTAAAGGTGGATTCATGATCGTAAAAGATATTTCAATATCATAGTTATCTTTAGCTACATGTCTTCTTACAAGTCCGGGGAACCAGAATCGAAGTCTCCATATAATTGCCTCGGCTATAGATGAATGTTTCTTACTCTTGTATGGCTTTAAGATATTGATGCCTTCTCTAAGTTTTGGCATAGGCTTATCAAAATGTTCCATCTCAAGTATATCAATATCATATTTATCCGGATCAAGATTATTAACTATAGTAGCAAGGATCTTTTCTGCTCCTCCGCCAAGCGAAAATGACCATAGATAAAATAAAACTTTTTTCTTATTTTGCATTGTAATCTCCATGATACTCACGATAACTTCTATCAAGATCAAGTAATAAAGCGTCGTGGTGTGCAACCTGTTTCTCTATTGGAGGTGGTGTCATATAATCTCCAAAAGCTGTTTTTAAATACGCATCATATCCTACTGGAATAGGCATCTTAGTATCCTCAAAAGGTACCATAATATTACTTTCAAATGCCTCTATAGGATACTTCTTCTTCATGTAGAACGGACCTGAGCAGAGTTCTGTAATACCATCGCTGTCTTCCTTAGTATACTTAGTCATTTCCTTCTCTGCCTTTTTCCATATCTTATAACGAAGTTTTTTCCTCTTATTACACCAAGAAGAACTTTACTTCCAAGACTCATTATTCCACCATGTTTTTCAGGCACTGTCTGTGCACAGAATAAAGAGTATATAAGTGCCCATATAACCTGTTTCTTTCTGTCGCTTTTCTTCTTTGGATAGTAATCAAGAGGAATAACATCAAGGGCAAGTCCGTGTGGAAGATCTAAGTCTACCTGATATGGTTTAACACATGTTGTCTCTCTGTCTCTTATAGTAATAAAAAGGTTACGGTCAACAAATTTATAATTACTCTTTGACATAAAATACTGATATTTAGCTTCCTGTGGCCATAACTTAGCAAGTTTCTCATAATCTTTTCTTGGCATAAAGAAATCAAGATCATCGTCCCATGGAATAAATCCGCCGTGACGAAGTGAACCTATAGCTCCTCCTCCGCATAAATAACATAAAAGATTATGTTCATTACAAAACTCTACAAAATATTCAGCCATCTCAAGACTTTTTGCCTGTATCTGTTCCATATTATTTTCCTTTCCTATTTCAAGTCGAACATCCGTGAGACTTGGCGCGTGATTCTGGTCAGCGAAGCTGACATATTCCTATCAGAATCACTGCGCATCCTCGCGGAACGTTTATTTCAGTCGGAGATTGGACTCCCACTGAGATAAAACTCTTACTTTTTCCAGTAAGCTTTTAAAAGGTGACTCTTATAAGCAATCTCTTCATCGCTTGGCTTTTGCATATAGTTTCCATAAAACTGAGTGAGGAAAAGATCATAGTTTTCCGGAATTGGAACAACCATATCCTCAAAAGGTACATCAATAAGTTTCTCAAATGTACCTCTTTTAAATACTTCCTTCATTCCGTCTTTACCAACACCAATTGCCGCTTCGTATTTACCATCTTTAACGCTGTATTTTTTTATAAGCTTGTCAATTTTCTTAGTAAAGAAGCGAGGGTTTACTGCTCCTAAAGCATACCAGAATATAAGTCTGCAGAAATCTTTTAATTTGCTGTCACCATACTGGATATACTGTTTCTGAATATAACAGATCTGACGAAGTGTAACCATAAGATGAGCTTTCTTAATAACCTTAGTATCATTAAATCGGTCAATTGGGAAAACATCTACGAAAACACTTGTGTCATGTGGTTTTCTTGTAACATGGTTTTTGATAACAGTATCCTTATCAACAACAACCATAAAGTTCTGGAAGTACCAGTCACATGTATCTTTATCAAAAATACCGTAGCGTTCATTTCTGTCATTTATAACAGCCGCTTTTAAACGTTCATAGTCTTCTCTGTACATTCCTATATCAATATCGTCATCCCATGGAATAAATCCTTTATGACGAACTGCACCTAACATACTTCCGTAATGAATAAAATATTTAATATTATTTTCTTTACAAATTTTATCTATATAACTTAAGATTCCAAGCTGGGATCCCTGCAATTCTTCTTTTGTTAACTGTTTCATCTCTAATTCCCTTACATAATTATTATTTACTTAAAACTACTTCATATACGCATCAAGCTCATGAGGGTTTACCTGTTTTTCAACGGGTGGAAGCTGCATATAATCACCATAATACTGTCTTAAAAGTTTGTCATACTCTTTTGGACCTTTAAGAGTAACACCCTCAAACGGCATATCTATTATTTCCTTAAAAGGATCAAAATCAAGAACTTCTTTTTCCTTAAACTTAGAAGCAAGAAGACCTATATATTTACCATTGTCCTTTGTATACTTAGCTGAAGCCTTATCTATCTTCTTGGCAAAGAATGTAGGTGATACCGGTTTTAAGAAGAACCAGCATACGCTTCTTATCATATCTTTAATAACACTATCACCGTAAACGATATTGCAGTGCTTGCTAAAAGATAAAAGCTTAAAGCTCTCAAGGTTGTAGGTCTTATCTACTGCCTTCATATCATCGAACCTGTCCATTGGGAAAATATCGATAAATAATCCTGACTCGTAAGTCTTATCATTACGGTTATCAACTATTTTAGTATTAGTATCAATAACTTTTACAAAGTTGTTAAAGTAGTCCTTACTTGTTCTGTGATCAAGAATCTTGTAACGTCCGTTCTTTGGAAATGATGCAATAAGCTTTTCATAGTCAGCTCTTGGCATTGAAATATCAATATCATCATCCCATGGAATAAATCCCTTATGACGAACAGCACCAATAAGTGTGCCGTAGTTCATAATATATTTAAGGCCGTTTTCTTCACAAAAGTTGTGAACATACTCTAATATATCAAGTTCAATCTGTTTTACTTCTTTATCAGTAAGTTTTTTCATTTAATTAATCCCTTTATTCTTCTTTAAATCCTGTAACATAAGAGCTCTGTATATACCAACATTTACTTTTAAGGCAAGAGCGCAATACGTCTGCCTTTTCTGAAAATATGGTTATCTGCGATCTTAAAAGCATTCTTCTTTAAAAATCCAACAACATCTTTATAGTCAGGAAGTTTCTTATAATCATCTACAAGAAGCATACTGTCAAGAACTACAAAATGAGCATATGCTAATCTGAAGAAAGCTTCATCCTTAAGAGATGGAAATTCATTATTGATATAATCAATATATCCTGTATAAGCTTCTATCATATGAAGTTTTCTAGGGTTGTATTTCTGAGTTGTTATACTATCCCCTCTGTGGAAATAATAGTAATAAGGCTTTGTAATAACAACATATGATTTAGCTGCCTTAACAAGGTCAAGGTGATAAAAAGCATCCTCATATATCTTGCCGACAGGAAACTGTAATTTATCTGCAATCTCCTTTTTAATAAGCTTATTACAAACAGATCCCGGAATCTTTTCACCTATAAGAAGTTCCTTTAAAAACTTCTCTCTGTCACACTCAAAAACAATTTCTGTGTCACTGCACTGTGGAACTTCCTTTGTATTGTAAACATTCATGATTCCGCATACTGCAACATCAGAATCAGTTCTTTTTATCTCACTGTAAAGAGAACTTATCATGTCAGGATGAATATAATCATCGCTGTCTATAAATATAATATAATCACCAGTGGCATTTAAAAGGCCGTGATTACGTGCTGATGAAAGTCCTCCATTAACTTTATGGCAGACTTTCACTCTGTTATCTTTTTTAGCTAGTTCATCACAAAGCTTACCACTTCCATCAGTGGCTCCATCATCAACTAAGACAATTTCAAGATTATCATATGTTTGATCTGCAATAGATTCAAATGATTTTTCCAAATATTTTTTAACGTTATATACTGGAACAACAACACTTATCTTATCCATGTAATCTACCCTTTACTTTATTAAACATTTCCATGAACACTTCATCTTTAGTAACAATAAGAGCTATACCGTAATATACACAGCATACAATAATAGTAACTGCAATATTAAGTATAAATGGAATACCCATATTCATATCTGTAGGTATTAAATGATTTACCAAAAATGATAAAGGTAAAAATCCTACAGTTATAAAAGTATATTTTCTAAATGAATGTATAACTATTTTCAAATCAACAAGATTATTCTTTTTAATGAAGCTGTATTCAATAAATAATAATATATATTCAGATAGTAAAGTTGTCATAATGTAATACTGTGGTGATGATACGCCAAATGCAAATAATATACTATCAAATATAAGATTACATATACCACCAATAATATAGAATATAGACAACTTATTCTCAAATCCCCTTATAAGGATTACCTGTGTACCCATGACAATTTCAAGAGCCCATGATATAGCTCTAAAAGCAAATACCTGTGTTACGATACCACCAGCCATATAACGTGTTCCATACATTATAACAGTTGCGTGAACACCAAGAGCAACAAGTCCCATACCAATAGGAGCCATAAAGAAACTGAAAATACTACTGCTCTTATTTATAAGATCCTGGTAAGATTTCTCATCTTCAAGACCTATATAGTAACTCAAACGTGGAACACTGACACTTATAGCACCACTAATAACACCCGATATAAGCATGATCATTCTCTGACCATTGGCATAGTATGAAACCTGCTCAGGCGCACCTATCTTAGATACAAAAGTAAGATCAAGGTTAGTGTAGAGCATTCCAGCATTGGCAAGAAGGAAAAGGCCAATAAGTGGTTTAATAAGATGTTTAAAGTTCTCAAGAGGAACCTTAACAAACTTAACATCCTTCTTTATCCATAAATAACTAAGAAAATAGTTAAGAAACTGGCTTGCTGACATAATTATCGCATACTGAACAATATCATCTGCTTCTTTAACGAATGCAAATATAGATACTAACATAAGAATACGTATAAAAAGTGTCTTATAGAATAAAAACGTATAATTTTCGAAAGCTTCATTTATCCATTCAATATAGAAAATCTGGGCAATAAGCTGAACACCAAGAATAAGCATAAGTAAATGCACACTTGGACTCTTGCTGTAAATCGGCATTATAATAATATAAAAAACTGTTGTTACAGCTGTACAGAAAAGAGATATATAAAACAATGTAGAAAACATTGTATTAAGTTTTTCTGCGTTATCTTTAACCTTACTTATCTCCCTTATACCATAGTTATAAACACCAAGTGTTGCAAATGGTATAAACCAGTTAAGGTATGTATTAGCTATGTTAAATTCACCATATAACTGTTTACTTAAAATACGTGATAAATAAGCAGTAGTTATAAGTGGAAAAAATATATTTAAAAGTCTTACAAGTGTATTGGCTAACGCATTAAGCCTTATATCTTTCATAGAGTCTCTCCTATTTAAACCCCTGTTCTTTTTTCATATTTCCAAAATGGAAGTTTCAAAAATCCCACAACACTTCCTATTCCATAACTTACATGTAACAAGAAAAATAGAATCGGTAGCAACAATTGCTGCCAATATTTCTTCTGCCCCTTCACTGCCATAAATGACATAAGGATTGCCAGACAACTATACGCTCCCCACATGAGTTTAGCTAACAAAGAATGGTGACAGACTGCAAGCGCAGATGTCACAACAATGCCTCCTACAAATGCAAAAGGCACAAAATGATAAATTGCTAAACACTCTGGGCACGCCTTTAATGTCAGTGCAACCCAATATCCATTTCCATATTTCTGTTTTAACATTCCTGAAAGGGTACTTCTAGCGTGCTGATAAGATATAATCTCTGGTGAATAGCAAATCTGATAACCGGCTTTACGAATTCTATAATGAAATTCATTATCTTCTGTCCGTCCCAACTGTTCATCAAACCCACCTACTTTCTCCAAAACTTCTCTTCGATACGCACCATGAAAAAGAGATTTGACATACTGTTTCTTTTGACTTCTTCTGTAAGAAGCCATACTACTACCAAACATCGACTGTTCCGCAAGAAGAAGTGTTTCCTTCCACGGTGTACTCTCATCAATCATATTTGGTCTTGGACCACCTGATACCATTTCTCCAGATTCCAAAATTTCTACGTTTTTCCTCACAAATTCAGGCGGAATAGACGCATGTGCATCTACACGGATCATAACATCCCCTGAAAAATTTTTGATTGCAACATTCCATCCTGAAGCCTGCTTTTTTCCTGGATTTTTCAAAACCTGAACATTCTTGAAATCAGTCATCTGCTGTTGAAATCTATCCATGATCTCTTTTGTGGAATCTGTAGACATACTGTCGATCAGAACCACTTCCATCTTCCCATGGTCATAATCCTGAGCTTGGATATCTTCCAAGAGTTTTCCCAAAACTTTTTCTTCGTTATAAGCAACAACGCAAACAGATACTATCATCTTACATTTCCCCTACTTCATTACTTGATCACAGCAATCACGGTTTTAATCATTGTACTAATATCACGTAAGAAACTGAACTTTTCAATCTCTCTCAAATTATACACCATCTTTGCCGGTAATACTTCATTTATATATACTTCATCAGCATTCTCTGCATTTTCAAGAAGTTTTTCTTCATCTTTGTATTCAATACTTGTACGGGAAGTTACTCCTGCCGGTAAAAGAAATGTTGCCATCATTTCTTCTGTATAGTGAGCTGTATACTTCGGTACTTCCGGTCTTGTACCAACAAAAGTCATATCCCCTTTCAAGACGTTAAATAGCTGTGGCAATTCATCCAGACGGACCTTTCTAAGCAGATGTCCCATTCTTGTAATACGTGCATCACCTTTTGTTGTAACCTGTGTTCCAAGCCTATCTGCATTATTAACCATTGTTCTGAATTTCCAAATTTTAAATTTTCTTCCGTAGGTTGTCACACGAACCTGTTTAAATAAAACAGGTCCTTTAGAATCCAATTTAATCATAACACTAAGTATGATAAGAACTGGAGATAAAATAATGATCATAATCAAAGAGCATATAATATCAAATGCTCTTTTCAATTTCAACTCTTTTTCATGCTCCTGTAAAATATCATAATAGTATTTCACTTTATCATTCTGCATTACTTTTGGCAATTCATTCCATTTTTTCATATATACTATCCTTATAAGTATCCGTAACTTTCACTCAAAACTATAGACATTCTTTAAATGATTTAATAATATACTCCACATCTTCATCTGATAACTTCGTGTGAAGTGGAAGTGTAATTTCATTTTCAAACATTGCATAAGCGTTCGGGTAATCTTTAATATCAAAGCCAAGATTCTTATACGCTGTCAGAAGCGGCAGTGGTTTATAATGTACATTCGTCGCAATTCCCTTTTCTGCCATCTTCTCAATAATCTTGTTGCACTCTTCTCTTGTCTTTCCATTCACACGAACAAGATATAAATGACCGCTTGACTGACTATTCTCTGTATAATGCTCAAGAACTGTAACATCTTCATCCTTCAAAGCTTCGTTGTATTTCTCAATGATTTCTCTTCTTCTCTCAAGGAGTGCCGGATATCTTCTCAACTGCGCAAGTCCGAGTGATGCCATGATATCAGTCATATTACATTTAAAATAAGGTGCTACAATGTCGTATTCCCAAGCTCCAAGCTGAGTCTTTGCCAAAGCATCCTTAGACTGACCATGAAGTGAAAGAAGCATAAACTGCTTGTATAACTCTTCGTTATCTACACCATCAATATCTCTCCAAGTCGCTGCACCACCTTCAGCTGTTGTAAGGTTCTTCACTGCATGGAAAGAAAAGCTTGTGAAGTCAGCAATACTTCCGCACATCTTGCCATTCTGCTTTGCACCCATTGCATGTGCAGCATCTGAAAGAATTGCAATACGTCCCATCTTCTTCTGAATCTCTGTTTTTGGCTGAAAAAGATGTTTCTTTTCTTCTGCAATCTCAAATACTCTTGTATAATCACAGATTCGTCCACCCAAATCTACCATAATGATTGCTTTTGTCTTTTCCGTAACAGCTGCTTCTACCTGATCCATATTCATCTGATAAGAATCTTTGTCTACATCGACCATGACAATTTTCGCACCGACATGAGCAATCACACTTGCAGTTGCAGTATATGTATATGCGGTTGTGATCACTTCATCGCCTTCTCCAATTCCAAGCACACGAAGAATTAATTCTGCTGCAGCTGTCGCAGAATTCAGACAAGCCACCTTGCTTGTTCCCATGTATTCTGCCAATTCATTCTCAAATCGCTTTGTCTTCGGTCCAGTTGTGATCCAGCCACTTTTCAGCGCATCTACAACTTCTGCTATTTCCTCTTCTGTTATATCCGGTGGTGAAAATGCTATATGTCTGTTTTCCATTGTATTAATCCTCCATTACAGGTTTTTCATGACTGATTTTTCCAAGTTCACGTAATTCCTTATTCACTTCTTCATCTCGTTTTAAGTCTTCCTGTCTGATATGATAAGTTGGAACGATTTCAGATACGATCTGCTTTACACTCAAGCTTTCATTCATTGCTGCCTCTTCCAGTTCGCGTAATCCACTCAGGAAATGCACTTCATCAAACTCAAGTGGTTTTCCAATATAGATCAGATTATTCTCAGTCTTCTGAATTCCTTCCTCTTTTACCAGAAGTTCCTCATACAATTTTTCTCCTGGACGCAATCCTGTATATTTAATATCCATATCCACACCAAGTGTATATCCTGAAAGACGGATCAAGTTTTTCGCAAGATCTGCAATCTTTACGGGCTCTCCCATATCTAATACGAAAATTTCTCCTCCCTTAGCAAATGCACCTGCTTCGAGTACAAGCGATACTGCCTCCGGAATTGTCATAAAATAACGAATGATGTCAGGATGTGTAACTGTAAGTGGACCACCTGCAGCCATCTGGCGCTTAAACAATGGAATAACACTTCCGTTACTTCCAAGAACATTTCCAAAACGTACTGCTACATATTCTGTCTTGGAATATCTATTGAATGTCTGAATGATCATCTCACACATTCTCTTAGATGCACCCATGATATTGGTTGGATTTACTGCCTTATCTGTTGAAATAAGGACAAATCTCTTTACTCCAAACTTATCTGCAGCTCTCGCTGTCTTATAAGTTCCAAATACATTGTTCTTAATTGCCTCGTTCGGACTATCCTCCATCAGCGGAACATGTTTATGTGCAGCCGCATGATAAATCACGTCCGGTCTGTATGTTTCTATAACGGATTCAATACGGCTTGTGTTTCTTACAGATCCAATCAACACGGTCAAATTCAACTCTGGATGGTTTAATTTCAACTCCTGCTGAATATCATACGCATTATTTTCATAAATATCAAAAATGATCAATCTTGATGGTTTATATTTTGCTATCTGACGGCAAAGTTCACTACCGATAGAACCGCCACCACCAGTTACCATGATGCATCTACCTTCAATAAATCCGCGCACACTTTCCAGATCTACTTTAATCGGATCTCTCCCAAGTAAATCTTCGATAGAAACATCTCTTAGTTTTGAAACACTCACATCCTCTGTGATCAACTGGTACATACCCGGAAGGATTTTCAGCTTACAAGTTGTCTGATTACAGATGCGAAGGATGTCTCTTGTTACTTTCGGAGATGCAGAAGGGATTGCAAGAATAATCTCATCAACTTCATATTTCTTTGCTACATCTAAAATGCACTCTCTGCCACCAAGAATACGAACACCGTGAATCAGTTTTCCTTTCTTGTGTGGATTATCATCAATAACGCCTACTACCTTACTGTTCAAATGTGCACTGTACTTCAGTTCCTGAATGATCATACTTCCGGCTTCACCAGCTCCGATCACTAATGTATGATATACGTGACCTTGAGGTTTTCTTAGTCCACTTTTCAATACCCAATAAATTCTATATGAAAATCTTGTTAAAACTGTAGTGCTGAGTAGCAAAAAAAAAGTAAAATACATGAAAGCTTCTCGGAACAGGAAGAACTAAAAGTTGCATTCCAAACCCTTGGCATACTGTTGACAAGAAGCAAGCAACGCCTATCATCGTCAATTCTCTTAATCCTGCAAAAGACCAAACACTATTATACAAATTTAAAATCATAAATATTACAAGTGTTGAAATTATTCCAATAGGCAAATAGGATTTCATACTATGAATATATTCTTTTGGAATCCACGAATAATGTAATTCATATCGAAGTATTAATGACAAATATGAATGAATAATAATTGTTAATATATCTACTCCGCATAGTAAAATCATTCGATTTCTGGAATTATGCAAATTAAGTATCTTTTTCATCTTTATATCCTCTTTTATAAATTGTTACGATTTTTTTACATACGGTTATATAATAACAAATTTTGTATCATTTTACAATACATCATCTTATCTCTTTTTTATGACTTTTGATGATTTTTTCTTATTATACTCTTATTTTCTCAAAAAATACCCCAAAATAGTTGAATAATTCCTCGCTGACTCTCCATTCATATGACCATCATAATCTGTATATTTTGTAATATCATGTGAAAACAAATCATAGTATTCCGTATTAAAATTCAGATATTCTACCTCTTCCTTTTCAAAAAGCTCTCCAAAATACTCCCATGCTTCCTTGTAGCTTTCCTGATATTCGTTCAGTGTTTCTTCCGGAATAGGTGTTGTTACAGCTACAAACTCAATATTCTCTTGTTTACAAAGTTCGATTAATTTCTGCAAGTACTCTATACTCTGTTTATTTGCAGTTTCTTTTGCGAAGAGCTTTGGCTGTGTCATTTTCAGTTTTGACGTATCTACTGCATATCTTTCAATAAACCCATTTTCATGATACTCTTGCGATTCACTTTTTAGATTAGAAATATCATAATCCTTATTCCATTTCAAAGAAACCGTCTTCGGTATTGCTTCAACTTCATAAGATAAAGAATATTCATACCACGGAAACAGTACTGTTCTAAAATCGCAATCTAATAGTAAGGATGAAAAATATTCTGCTTTCGCTATTGACATTGGAAATTGATGATAAAACAGCAAATAATTATTTCCCTCTTCTTTTTGTGTTGCAAAATATCCAGGATCAATTTCATAGATAATACGCTCCGGTTTTTGTTTTTCTATCAATAATTTTGCAAGGTAATATGCATCAATTCCATATTCCCCTCCGACACATAGATTATGTCCACTTCTTCCTGTTATAGAAGAAATCGAATTTGGATCCAAATTCATCTTTCCATGCGATGTTCCAAGAAATATGTCCTGATGTGCCTGTGTAGTTACTTTATGAATATCGTTTCTCATAAAAGTACATGGATATAAAACAAAGTCCAACCCTAATATAATGACTAACATTAAAATAATTGCTATAATCAATCTTCTTATTCTTTTAGAACTGTGCATAGATAAACCCTCTCACTGCTGCGGTGGAACCAAAAAAGCCAATGCAAAGCACAAGCCCTGCATAAATAAGAAACTGAACTGCAAAGTTTCTCTTTGCAATTGTTTCTCGTATTTTCACTCCACGTTCCTGTAATAAACTCACTGTAAATAAAATCATGCTTCCTACCAAAAGAATGACAAGTGCATACGGTGTAAATGCTACTCCCTCTCTTCCTGCTGGTATCAGAAGAAGTTGTCTCGGTGAAAAAGAAGTCACTGCATTTTTCATCATTCTGACAGCCTGTCCAACGGTATCTGAACAATCAAAAAACCAGCTGATATTTACTAAAATAAATGTTCTTACGATCATAAAAATATGATACCATTTTTCTTTTCCTGTAACATGCAGAGATTTCTTCCACTTTTTATATTGATCACCCATCAACCACTGAATGCAATGATAATTCCATTAAACATTCCATACGCAATGTATTTCCATGCAGCACCATGCCATACTCCGACCAGAAAAAATACAATTAGATTCGATACGCAAATTGGAAGTTTTACTGATATTTTCTTACCAAGTTTTTTCTTAGCCGCTTTTCTAAATTTTACCATACCTTTGGAAAGTGTCAGTGGATAAAACACATAATCTTTCATCCATGTTCCAAGCGTAATATGCCATCTATGCCAGAAATCAGTAATCGATGTAGAAAAATAAGGTCTTTTAAAGTTCTCATCCAGCACAATCCCAAACATTTCAGAAATACCGATAACAACATCCATACCACCAGAAAAATCGGCATATAACTGAATAGAATAAAACAGCACTCCAAAAAATGCCAATCCGTTATATTGATCTGGATTTCCAAATATCGCATCCACAAACACCGCTGACCAGTCTGCAAGAATCATCTTCTTAAAAAATCCCCACAAAATACGCTGAATTCCTCTGCAAATTCTCTGTAGATCAAAGGAATGTCCTTCGTATAATTGTTCTGCTAATCTACTATGTCGCCCAATCGGTCCCTGTAAAATTTGTGGGAAATAGGATACGAACAATGCATAACGGAAAATATTTTTCTCTGCATGATCTCTTTTCCAATATATGTCAAGCAAATATCCTGATGTTTGAAACGTGTAAAATGAAATACCTAACGGCAATAAAATCTGCATTCCAGGTAATTCAAGATGAAATGCAAGGTTTATATTTTCCAAAATAAAATTTGTATATTTGATAACACCAAGCATTCCAAAATTAAGAATCAGCCCTATGATCAGATATCGTTTTGCTTTCTTTTTATCTTGATTCACTCCATGTTCTATCGCCAATCCACAGAGATAAGTGATTATCGTTGAGAAAAGTAAAAATGGAAAGTACTTTGTCCCTGCAGCAAGATAATAAATGTAGCTTGTTAAAAGAAGCCCCCACCATCGCATCTTTTTTGGAAGCAGGTAATACAAAAGCACAGCCCCGGCTACAAATATAATAAATAAATTTGATACTAATGACATATTTCTTCTTATACCTTAAAAGGGATGGGAACACACGGCCCCCATCTCTTTTTCTCTTTCTTAATTAATTATTCAAGAATACTTTCTGCATTCTTACTGTTCTAGTATAACAATCCATCATCCAAACATGCATCATCTCCTGATGAATCGGAAGAACCTGCCCCCGCATCACTGCTTGGTTCACTTGCAGACGAACTGCTTTCTGATGAACTGCCACTTTCATTAGAAGAATTGTTGCTGGAATAACTATTACTTGAAGAACTTCTACTTTTCTGTGCTGCTGCAGCTGCGGCTGCTTCTTCTGCTGCTTTCTGCTCCGCTGCTGCCTGAGCCGCTGCTTCTTCTGCTGCTTTCTGCTCCGCTGCTGCCTGAGCCGCTGCTTCTTCTGCTGCTTTCTGCTCTGCTACCTTTACTGCAAGTTCAGCTTCTTTCGTGTTTAGCTCTTCTTTTGATGCAACACTCGTATATGTAAGATATGCTACATCATCCTCATAACAAATTTCGCCCTTTTCAATGTCTTCAAATGGAAAAGCATGTAGCTCTGCCGTGCTGTCATCTTCAAAAGTAAGTTGAATGTCATATCCCTGCTCCAGCTCTTTCTCCTGTGCTTTTTCACTTTCTGCAGCCATATCTTCTGTGTTTTCTTCTGTCTCTTTTGTTGTATCTTCAGGTGCTTTATAATAAAGATTTCTACTTTCCTGATCAGTAAAGACATCTCCATCCTCCAGCATATTCTCAGGATAAGATTCTTCATCCGTCTGCTTAATTGCTATTCCTTTAATAGTTTTTCCTGTGGCATTCTTGATTTCTACCTTAAATGCTTCTTTATCTTCCTTGCCAATCGTCTTCAATTCTGGTTCTTTTTCTTCAACAACCGGTGTTTCTTCCTTCTTATCTCCACATCCTGATGTCATACCGGCCACACCAATCATACAAACACATAATGCAATAAGTACTTTTCTTTTCATCATTTCTCCCTTTTTCTCACTAATTCATTCTGTAATAATTTGAATATCTCCATGTTCCGGACATACCATATGTAATCTGATAACCATTTCTTTTTGTTTCATGAGTAAAATCCGGGTCAAACACGTATGTCGATCCATCCATGTCTATCTCCACCCAGGAATGTACTCCCTGTCCGCCTCCGCGCAGCGGAACGTATCCTGCAATCTGATGCGCATCATATCCCAACGCTTTTGCCATATAATAAAATGTAGCTGCCATCACATAACAATCTCCTGTTTTTGTCTGAAAACCATGGATTGCAAAATCTCTGCTTCCCGGAGATGGATCATTTGAATAATTCACATAGGGAAGATTTGCTGACCAATTATATGCTGACCAAAGATTCCAACCCACCTGATTCAACACACTATACGCACCCTGATAGGCTTCATCATTTATCCAAATACCATCCTGTGATATAAAATAGCCATCAATTGTTGTATTTTGAGCCATCACACCTACAGACTTTCCAGCATTATTGTTAGCCGGATATAAATAATACCAATTTCCATCATATAAAAACCAGCCTGTTTGCATTATTCCATTTTGATCAAAGTGATACCAATTTGAATTGATATAATCCCATTCATTCACTAACATATCACCATATGGAGATAAGTAATACCAATTGTTTTTATAATATGTCCACCCGGTCTCCATTACTCCACTGTCGTAGAAATGATACCATTTTGAATTGATATACTTCCATCCTGCATCAAACATTGCTCCGTCTTTTTCTGCATCCAAATAATACCAGCCTTCGTCCTGTAATAACCATCCGGTACAACGCTCCCCATTTTCATCCAGATAATATTTGGATCCATTCTCGGATACCCATCCCTTTTCTATGGTATTCTCTTCTTTCACCTGACTATTCAAATCTTCGGTATTGTCTTCCACAGCCTCTGCATCCGGCTTTTCAACCCTCTCCGGAGTTTCTACTGTTTCTTCTGTTTCCTCTGTCTCTATAAAACTTGTAGCCTCATCTTCTACGATACCGACTGTATCACTTATAACCACTTCATCCTGATCCACTATTTCTTCAGCTTTTACAGTATAACTTGCTGACATTGCAAAAACTGCGGCACCTATTACTCCCAGCAAAGGCTTCTTCCATTTGTTTCTTTTCTTATACTCTTCCACCTTACTCCACCCCATCTTTCATTGTTTTCATCTTTTGTATCATCTTTACGATGTCAACTCCATAGCCATTGGCAGCTGCCCATCCTTTTTCTTAGGATTGTTAGGTATACTTAGCCATTCTACATAAATTGCACTTCCTCGTTCAACATACTTAAAACGATTATCTACGCATGTCTGATTTAAAGATTTTGTTGATCCATATGCCTTCAAATGCTGAATTTGTGCACGTACACCCTCTCTTACATCTTTAAATGATTCACCTGAAACACCATTTCCTGTTGCTCCCATGCCCGCAAAATTATACTGCTCTGCTTTCACAACACCTGTAAACTGCAGCCATCCTGTTTCCTTCATAGCTTGTACAAACGCAACTTCTGCTTTAATGCCTTCTGCTACAGCTTCTTCATAATAAATCTGACAGAAATCTCTGATTGTAGCCGCGCCACCTTTTCCCATCACATCTTCGGGATAAGTCTTCTTACTTGCCTTAAAATAAGCTATCATTTGATCTACTGTGACTTCCGTATTTCCCTCGATCAAATATGTCCCCTCAACAACACTATCTTTATTTGAATTGTCACCCCCAGCATCTCCATTTATCTTATCATCATTAACGCTTGGTGTTTCAACATATATCTTTGTAGGGTCATACACGCCATCATTATCAAAGAAATACCATATTCCATTAATTTTCTGCCAACCGGTCTTCATTACTCCGTCATTATTTTCTCCGAAATAATACAAAGACTCTCCGATTTTGCACCAACCAGTCTTCATTACTCCGTCATTATTTTCTCCGAAATAATACCAGTTCGTCCCAATTTTGCGCCAACCAGTCTTCATTACTCCGTCATTATTTTCTCCGAAATAATACCAGTTTGTTCCGATTTTGTACCAGCCTGCCTTCATCGAGCCATCATCATTTCCTCCGAAATAGTATCTGGCTCCTCCTAGTTTGCACCAGCCTACTTCCATTGAACCGTCATTTTCTCTGAAATGATACCAGGCTCCTCCTAGTTTTTTCCAGCCGGTCCTCATTGCTCCATCATCAAGGCCTCCAAAATAGTACCATTTTGTTCCGATTTTGTACCAGCCTGACTTCATTGAGCCATCATTAGATCCGCCAAAATAATACCAACTCGTTCCGATTTTGTACCAGCCAGTCTTCATTGTTCCGTCATTGCTTCCACCGAAATAATACCAGGCTCCTCCTAGTTTTTTCCAGCCGGTCCGCATTGCTCCGTCACCAGAGCCGCCCAAATAATACCAGTAATTTCCTATCTTCTGCCATCCTGTCAGCATGTATCCGTCAGAATCAAAATAATACCAGTTTCCGCCAATCTGCGCCCACTGATTTTTTAAATAGCTTGTTCCAGATGCATACCACCAACCAGTATAATCCTTATACCACTGTCCCTTTGACAGACCAAAATATTTCGCAATTCCAGTCGCATCGGCAACACCAAGTTTCTTCAGTCCAGCTTCATTATTTAGAAAATTATTTACATCCGATGTATTGGTCACAAACGCATGTTCCACTATAATTCCCGGAATTCCATGCTCCTTTGCAGAAATCTGAACTGTAAAATAATCTGAAAGAGAGCCATCCTCATAACGTTCATTCACAGTTGTATTTTTTGAATAAATTTTTCTTTCTTCCAGTCCCAGCCCAACAAGTTCTGACTCGATCAGTGTAGCCAGTTTCTTTCCGTCATTTCCGACCTGTGGTTTCCAGTTTGTGTTCGGAATGATTATTTCTGCACCTTTTGCTGCTGAAGATAGAGATGAATTCAAATGAAAGCTGACATAGACACTTGCTCCAGCTGCCGCTGCATCAGCTACTCTCTGATCAATATCGTGAGCAGAACTTCCGCCCGGATGCGGACAGTCTGCTGTTGTTCTTGTCATGTAGACTGATACGCCTGCATACTCTTCCAGTTCTGCTTTACAATACTGTGCAATCTTTAATGTAAGGACTTCTTCTCGTACGCCGTTTGCTGATGCGCCAGCGTGTGTTGAATCATGTCCTGGATCAAGTGCTACTACAATATTAGATGACTGTGTCTGAACTCCGTCATCACTCATCATTGCTGGAATTTCCTGTTCTGCCTGAACAATTGCCTCCTCGATACTTGACTGCTCAGTAACATTTCCGGATTCATCAATATTGTATGCCGCAATATCTGCTGATACCTCTTCCTCACTTACCGGCTGTAACTCTTCGATTCCTTCATATTTTTCATCTACACCAAAGAGTGCTTCTATTCCAAGATCTGCAAGGGAATAATCATATACATTTCCCGCAATTGCAACGTGCAGTTCTGTAACAGAATAGACTCCCCTTTCCTGCTCTGTATAAGCTCTTTCAAACAGATATATATCATCTGTTTCCTGTGCTGCAGTCCACACTTCTTCTCCTACTGGTCCCTGCACAGTTGCGGTCATCTGTTCAATCCCCTCGGAACCATCTCCCCAGGATACCACTACCTTCTGTGTATTCGGTGTTTCCAGATAAGGCTGATCTATGTACATATAATTTAGGCGCTGTTCAGTACCGGCTGCCTGTTTTTCATCTACTGCATTCTCATCTACATGATCCGTAGCTGTCTCCGCTCCCATCACTGCTGACTCTGCCGGAGTCTCAGCCCATGCCGTCACCGGTAGCGCTGTAATAGACATTGCCGCTGTCAACAATAATACCGTACATTTTTTTAATAATTTTTTCACTTTTTTTCACATCCCCGCTTCCTATTGCTTTGTCATATAACCTGCCAGAACTGCACCACTTGTCTCAAATGTACGTCCTGCTTCTGTTATCTTGATCTTCTCACACTGGAAGCTGTCCAGATACGTGTTTACAACACATGCAAGCACTTCCGTTTCTCCTGTTGTTCCCATGGAACGAATATAATTCCCAAATCCTTCATCTACATCAAGATCTATCGTCTTCTCTTCTTCGTTCACTTTGAAAGAATTCATCCCACATTCTGAAGTGATCACTAACTTTTCCTGAAGTAATGACCAAATCTTTTCTTCATTTAAAGAATCTGTCTCCACATCTTCTGTCTGGATCTCTCCTGAACTCATATTGATAGAATAAATCTTCATGACACTTTTTGTTTTCTCTGATTCTTCTTTCTTATCGTCTGTCTGTTCTGTATCGTTCTTTGTATCACTCTTATTTTCATCGTCTGTCTTCGTAGTATCCTGACTTTCTATCTGTTCTGGATTCTTTGTATCCGTACTGTCTTTCTTTCCACAGCCTATCGCAAGTACCGCTGTAAGGCAGCACATCGCATAAAATAACTTCCTCTTATACATTTTTGCTCCTCCTCCACTATCGCAAAGCAATCTGTCACGATTATCATTCTATCGCAATCATCCCACTTTGTCTATATTTCTTCAATAGTTTCAGCAATATTTCTATAAAAATCACGATACTATTCTCACCACCAAAAGGGGCAGCCATTAATGACTGCCCCTAAATTATTCAACTATTTTTCACCACTTTAACTAATTTACTATTTTACCCAAATACCATCATTTGCGAACCAGTATGTTGTACCATTAATCTTTCTTTCTCCGGTATATGCTCTTCCTTTTGCATCTGTATAATACCAAACGCCATCCAGCTTATGCCAACCATTTTTCAGAAGATAACCATTGTCATCATATACATAAATTTCATCTGTACCTGTCCATATGCTTCCAGTATACATCTCACCATCCCAACCGAAACGATGACCATTGTACCAACTATCTCTGACTGGTTCTCCATTCTTTATATAATACCAATAAGTCTGACCGTCAGATTTGATAGAAAACCATCCGTCATTCGGTTCACAAACTGCTCCGTCCTGATCAAAGAAATAATACTCGCCTTCTCCGGTATCTTCATCCCATACTTCTCTATATCCTGTCCTTGTCGACGGTGAAAGGTAATATCTCTTTCCTCCATAGTTAAACCATCCGTTCTTCGGAATTCCGTTTTCAAGATAATACCATTGGCCATATTCTCCTAATTGCCAGCCATTTGCTTTTGAAACTGTACCATCCGATCCCACAAACACTACTTCATGATTAATATCATCATATACTGTTGTGTTTGCATACATTTCATAATTCCATTCCTTAAAGTAATATGTTTTTCCTCCGATTACTTGTCTTCCTTTTAACAGTGACCCATTACTATCAACGTAATACCATTTATCACCAACTTTATTCCAATCCGACTTTTTCACATAGCCAATAAATTTTCCGTCGTCTGCAAATTTACATAAGCCATAGTATCCTGTATCTACAATTCCATTTGAAACCATGTAACCTGATCCATTAATGTAATAATCACCGACCCACACATTTTTCAAAATTTTTCCGTCTGTTCCAGCATATCTCCAACTATATTCTCCTTCATATCCTGGTATTTTAACCCAGCTATTTCTCTGATAACCCCCCTGGTGATCTACATAATAATCTGCGTTATTGTCATCGTCTTCCTCTATATAAGTATTTGTGCACATTACACCATGACTGATATAGTAAGATCCAACCCATCCTGTATATGGCTTGCCCTCACTGTAATAATACCACTTGCCATCAACCAATGACCAATCATTCTTTTTGATAGGATTATTTTCCTGCCAAATACCATTATCATCAAAGTATTCATACTTGCCGTTATCATAATCACCCTTATTATAAACCCAGCACATTCCTTTAGCCATTGCACCTGATTCATTTAAGTAATACCAAACGTCACCTGCACCTGATTTCCAACTATGTGTCAATAAAGCTCCATCTTCTCCTGCATAATACCAATCATATCCTTCCTGATACCAGTCATTTTTCAGAATAACTCCATCGGAATCTGTATGATAGCTGTTCCCATTAAAGTAGAAATCTCCAGTCACCATTTTACCTTCAGAGTCAACATAGTAAAGATCATTTCCATACTTTATGAACTCATTTTTACGTACACTTCCATCTGCATTCATGTAATACCAATTATTTTTGTACGTATTCCATTCCGGCGTATTTATAAGAGCTCCTGAAGAATCTGTCAGGTACAATGTATTACTATCATGAACCTCAATTCTTCCTACTTGCATCTCTCCATCATAGTTAAAGTAATACTTCTTTCCCCAAATGTCATAAATGCCATTTTTCAATATATCGCCATCTCTCCAGAAATACCACGCACCATCATACTTAACCCAGTCGTTTGTTTCCTGGATCACTCCAGAATCATTTGTCATATAATGAGTTTCACTGCCGTCATGATATGTTTCTGTAAGATACCCTGAAAGCATCGTTGCATTATACATGAAATAGTATTTTTTACCACCAATTGTTTTAACTCCATCAGCGTACAACTTTCCGTCTTTTGAATAATACCATTCTCCCTCATGGTGAATCCAATCTGACTTTTGCTGAATTTCGCCACTATTATTGGCAAAGTAATAATAATCATCATCATCTTCCTGGGCTTCAAATACTCCAGTTGCCATAACACCTGTCCAATCGAGGTAGTATTTTGAACCACTATATGAAAGGAATTCCCCTCTAAGAAGATAAAGATTACCGTCACTATCTTTTTTATAATAGCACCATGTTTTTCCGTCTTTTGTTTTATTCCATCCTTCGGTTGGTGTAACCAGTTTAATCTGTTCCGGTCTGATTCCTGCCTGACGCAGTGTTTCATGAGATGATACAAGAACACCCATATCAGCCCCCTGTCCATGATCTTCCCATGCAGCATACATCGTAACGGTTCCATC
>ENA-OQHY01000161-OQHY01000161.1-human-gut-metagenome-genome-assembly--contig:-NODE-161-length-38250-cov-4.008866_pt1 | contig 38250 bp, 40 predicted proteins | sample MGYA00242570_ERZ504733 | MGnify/ENA primary metagenome ERZ504733 (study PRJEB26092, sample SAMD00036219) | human gut metagenome | host: Homo sapiens | study: EMG produced TPA metagenomics assembly of... | reverse complement strand
TTTTGTTTTTCTTCATCTGCATCACCTCTGTTTACTATTAGCATATCAGGAAACTCTTCTTGTTATTTCTCAATTCTGCTTATTTTTTCTCTTTGATGATACCTTTTCTGTAAGCTTCCAGAAGCTGGATCAGCTCACTGATCCTTCCTTCAGAGCAGTTCCGGTATCGGTATCACCGACCAGAGTACGTTTGTTATTGTAGTGAACTGCCACCCTGTTGGAAACAATATCCTGCTCCTTGGCTACCGCTTCTTCCGCAGAAGTAAAAGGCTCATGAGCAGACAGGATCAGCCCGTAGGAGTTATAAACCAGTGTATAGCCGGCAATCCCCGTAACCTTCTGATATGGTCTGGAAAAGCCGCCGTCGATCACAAGAACTTTGCCATTGCATTTTACAGGACTCTCTCCCTCACTCTGGTGAACCGGCACATGCCCGTTGATGATGTGACCCTTTTCCGGATCCAGTTCGAATTCACGGAGCAGATCATCTACACATCCTCATTTTCCAGAAGATGATAGTAGGCATTTTTAGTTTCTTTATGTGTTTCCTTATCTTTAATAAAATAACGTTCAAAGGTGGTCATCTTGTCTTTTCCGAACAGCGGTGAATTCGGAGCTGCCCAGATATACCACATAATATCCCTGCCTTTACGCTTTTCATCCTCATTTACAGAGAAAAACGCCCGGCGCACATAAGTCTCAAGAACATCGTACAATTCTTTTCCTTTGTAGGTTTTTCCATAAATCTGGACTTCTTTCAGACTTCCATCCTCATTAAGCGGAATACTTCCATGGAACAGAAGATTTCCATTATAAGTTTTATAAAGGCCTCCCTTGTCCAGAAGAAGCCGGACATGATTCTGCAGTTTCTCGCAGTTTCGGAACGCGGAATCCAAGCGTTCCATTACATCCTTTTCCTCTGTAGTAAGTTCATATGGCTTTTTCCAGTCAATAGTAGGAAAATATGTATCGGTCAGCGGATATTCTTTTCCGTCCGGAAGTGTGATCATTCCCTTTTTCGGATCGATCCTATGAAGCAAACAACGCTTTTCCATATGGAATTCTTTGTGCCGGCGGATCAGCTGACCCTCCAGCTTAAACTGGATAATGGCAATAGCTTGTGCATTTTCCGTCCAAGCTCTTCTTCCAGAATACTATAGTTATTGGCATCTCCCTTCATCTCAAAAGCAGTACATGGATCATCCTTATAAGCCTCCATTGCAAAGGTTGCCAGAGGCATGAGATTGATTCCATATCCATCCTCAAGAATATCCATATTTCGGTAACGGATGCTGTTCCGGATCACCGTTGCAATGCAGGCTTTCTGTCCTGTAGCAGCTCCCATCCAGACCACATCATGATTTCCCCACTGGATATCCAGCGAATGATATTTCATCAAACGATCCATGATGAAATGCGGGCCCGGACCTCTGTCATAAATATCTCCCAGCACATGAAGATGATCCACAACAAGACGCTGGATCAGTTCTGCCAGGGCAATGATAAAATTCTCTGCCCGGCCGATCTCAATGATCGTATTGACGATGGCATCGTAATATGCTTCTTTGTCCAGAACTTCCGCTTTCTCTGTGATCAGCTCCTCGATCACATATGCATAGTCTGCAGGAAGTGCCTTACGGACCTTGGAACGAGTATATTTGGATGCCGTTGTCTTGCATACTTCGATCAGACGATAAAGTGTGATCTTGTACCAGTTCTCCATGTCTTCTTCCTGTTTTTTTACAACCTCCATCTTTTCCTTCGGATAATAGATCAGTGTGGCAAGAGAACGTTTGTCGCTGTTGCTTAAGGTATGTCCGAATACATCATCGATCTTTTTTCGTACAGCCCCTGATCCATTCCGAAGAACATGGGAAAACGCATCGTATTCTCCATGAATGTCCGACATGAAATGCTCGGTACCTTTCGGAAGGTTTAATATAGACTGCAGATTGATGATCTCTGTTGAAGCCTTTGCTATAGTAGGATACAGCTCCGCAAGTCGCTGCAGGTATCTTAATTCTTCTTTTTTCATAGTATCTGGTATCCTCCTGGGAGTTCTCACTGCCAGATCAGCCTTCAGGATAAACGGCAGTATTTTTTATTTATTGTAAGCCCTTCCGGTATCATATATCAACCCGTAAAATCAAACAGTGACATCTGATTGGACTGCGGGATATCTCCGAAAAGATCCATATCATCCATCAGATCGATAACGGTCTTGCTGACCTTGGTACGATCACGGAAATCATCCTTGGAAAGGAATCTGCCTTTTGCGGCAGCATCCACAACTGCCTCTGCTGCCTTATCTCCAAGACCCTCTATGGTATCCAGAGCAGGCATCAGTTTATCTCCGATGATCTGGAACCGGTGTGCCTTTGCCTTATAAAGATCGATCGGCACAAAATCAAAACCTCTGGCGTACATTTCCTGTACGATCCTCATATCCTTCAGTGTATCCTGTTCCTTCTTGGATGCCTCATCACCTTTTTTCCGGATCTCCGCCATATAATATTCCAGACGTTCTTTTCCCATGCACATCAGTTCATAGGAAAAGGAAGTGGCACGGATACTGAAAAATGCTGCATAATAAGCCAGTGGATGAAACACTTTATACCAGGCGATACGATACGCCATCATAACATAGGCTGCCGCATGGGCTTTCGGGAACATGTACTTGATCAGCTTACAGGACCAGATATACCAGTCCGGAACATCATGCTCTTTCATAGTCTGGATCCATTCCTCACGAAGACCCTTTCCCTTACGGACACTCTCCATGATGGTAAACGCCAGACCACTTTCCACTCCTTTTCCGATGAGATAGATCATAATATCATCTCGCGTACAGATTGCTGTGGAAATGGTAGCTGTACCATTCTGGATCAATACCTGGGCATTTCCAAGCCATACATCCGTGCCGTGGGAAAGTCCAGCAATACGTACCAGGTCGGAAAAATATTTCGGCTTGGTATCGATCAACATCTGCATGGCAAAGTCTGTACCAAACTCCGGGATCCGAGGCATCCCAGCCTGCAGCCGCCGATATCCTCCGGGCTGATCCCCAGAGCCTGCGTTCCTGCAAACAGGGACATGACATCTCTCTGGTCCAGCGGAACTGTTCTTGCACTGATGCCGGTCAGATCCTCCAGCATACGGATCATGGTCGGATCATCGTGTCCAAGTATATCAAGCTTCAGAAGATTTCCGTCAATGGAATGGTAATCAAAATGTGTGGTGATGATATCACTGTTCACATCATTGGCCGGGTGCTGCACAGGTGTAAATTTCTCAATCTCCTCACCCATAGGCAGTACGATGATACCTCCTGGATGCTGGCCAGTGGTACGGCGGACACCGGTACAGCCCTTCACGATACGGTTGATCTCACAGTAACGCTTGTGCTGCCCCCGTTCCTCATAATAGTTCTTCACATAACCAAATGCGGTTTTTTCCGCAAGGGTACCAATGGTTCCCGCCTTAAAGGTCTGCCCTTTTCCGAAGATAACCTCTGTATACCGGTGGGCATTGGCCTGATATTCACCGGAAAAGTTCAGGTCGATATCCGGCTCCTTATCACCTTTAAAACCAAGGAATGTCTCAAAAGGAATATCAAAGCCTTCCTTGTTCATCCTGGCACCGCATTTCGGACAGATCTTATCCGGCATATCACATCCTGCCATACCCGCGTATTTTTTCACCTCAGGGGAATCAAAATCACTGTATTTACAGTCCGGATTCGGACAGAGATAATGAGGCGGCAGAGGGTTTACCTCCGTGATACCGGACATGGTCGCTGCCAGAGAAGAACCTACAGAACCACGGGATCCAACCAGATAGCCGTCCTCATTGGACTTCCACACAAGCTTCTGTGCAATGATATACATTACCGCATAACCATTGGAGATAATAGAATTCAGCTCCCTGTCCAGGCGGTCCTCCACGATCTTCGGCAACGGATTTCCGTACATTTCGTGGGCCTTCGTGAAACAGATATTCTTAAGATCCTGCTCGGAGTTCTCAATGACCGGTGGAAATTTATCCGGATGGATCGGTGATATCTTCTCGATCATATCCGCGATCTTATTGGTATTGGTGATCACCACCTCTTCCGCCTTTTCACTTCCCAGATAGGAAAATTCCTCAGCATTTCCTCCGTTGTACGAAGATAAAGCGGGGCCTGGTTATCTGCATCAGAAAATCCGTTTCCTGCCATGATGATCCGTCGGTAAACCTCGTCCTGAGGATCCATAAAATGCACATCACAGGTGGCAACCACCGGTTTTTTGAACTGTTCTCCAAGTTTTACGATCTTCCGGTTTATCTCTTTTAAGTCTTCCTCAGAATTGATCATATCATGTTTTTCATCCGCAAGCATAAACGCATTGTTCCCAAGAGGCTGGATTTCCAGATAGTCATAAAAATTTACCAGTCTGGCGATCTCCTGATCCGGTGCATTGCGAAGAAGTGCCTGATAAAGCTCTCCTGCCTCGCAGGCACTTCCCACCAGAAGGCCTTCCCTGTATTTTTCCAGCACACTTTTGGGAACCCTTGGTCTTCTGTGATAGTACTTTAAATGGGACTGGCTTACCAGCTTGTACAGATTGATCCTTCCAGTCTCATTTCTTGCAAAAACAATAGCATGGTATGTGGGCAGCTTTCGGATGGTATCCGGTGAAACCGCACCCTGCCTGTTCATCTCATCCACATCAAAAATATCTCTTTCTTCCAGCATCTTTACAAACCGCACAAAAATCTCTGCGGTACATGCCGCATCATCCACAGCTCTGTGGTGATGATCAAGAGAAACACCTACTGCCTTGGCTACCGTATCCAGTTTAAAACGGTTCAGGGCAGGAAGAAGGAATCTGGCCATACCAACGGTATCCACATAAGTAAAATCATCCGAAATCCCCTGCCGTTTACAGTTTTCAATAATAAAGCTCATATCAAAGTCCGCATTATGGGCCACCATCACGCAGCCCTCACAGAATTCCAGGAATTTCGGCAATACTTCTTCAATGGTAGGCGCATCCAGAACCATAGAATCATTGATACTGGTCAACTGTTCGATTCGGAACGGAATGGGCACTTCCGGGTTTACAAAGGTGGAAAAACGATCTGTGATCTGTCCTTTTTCCACTTTTACCGCACCAATCTCAATGATCCTGCAGGTTAGTGCTGAGAATCCCGTAGTCTCAATATCAAAAACAACAAAATCTCCATCCAGCCGCTGCCCTTTGGAATTGGTGACCATACCCTTCAGATCGTCTACCAGATACGCTTCCATTCCATAGAGCACCTTAAAATCAGACTCCTTTGGAACACAACCGCCCCAGGCATCAAAGCAGTGATTTGCCTCCGGGAAGGACTGCACCACGCCATGATCCGTGATAGCGATAGCCTTATGTCCCCACTCATAGGCACGTTTTACCAATGCCTTTGCATCGCTGACACCATCCATATCGCTCATCTTGGTGTGACAGTGAAGCTCCACACGCTTCTGAGGACTGGTATCCATTCTTGTGCTAGTAAAATTGGCGATTTTCTTGATACCTGTAATATTTCCAATAGTAAGCTCACTGTCAAAACGGTCAATGGTGGTAACTCCCTTCAGCTTCAGGAATGCGCCTTTTTTTACACTTTCCGTCACTTCCGGAACCTGCTCGTTACGTAGAAACATCTTCACAACAATACTGTCCGTAAAATCGGTCACAGGGAAGATCAGAATCGTTTTCTCATTTCGGATCTCACGAGCTTCCACATCCATAACCTGACATCGGATGATAACCTCACCCATCTCACCGGTAATGCTCTCCAGCGGAATCGTTTCTCCCTCAAAATCTCTGCCGTAAACCACATCCGGATTGCTGTCCCTGCGGAATCCGAAGCTGCCGCGGAAATCCCCCTTCTGAACCTTCTGCTGTTTTTTGTCAACGGATTTCTTCTCGTTTGTCTTTTCGCCGCTCTTATCTCCAGAGGTTTTCTTTGTCTCTTCCCTGGCTGTATCCTCCTGCTTCGGTTCGCTTTCCTGATCCCCGCTGAGTTTGGCATGCTTCAGGACATTTTCCACTTCCTGTTTGATCTGAAGTGCAGCATTTTTCCGGTATTTACTCTCTTTCACTTCCACAAAATCCAGTTCCACTTTCAGATCCATACCGCAGCGTTCACAGAAAACCTTATGAAAATATTCAACAAGTATTTCGCTTTTCTGTCTGGAAATAACCGTATCCGGAAGCTCCATACGCAAGGTATCTTTTCCTGTAAAAGTGATTTTTGATCTTCGGAACAGATTGTACTCCAGCATGTTATAATTGCGCAGCTCCATCTCCATACTGGAACGGTAGCTTTCCAGAAAATTCTCCGGTGTATACTGCTCGGAAAGATGAAATTTTTCCACAACTGTTACAGTCATGGGAATCCCCGGAAAGCACTGCCGTTCGATCTCATCCTCCAGCGCAAAAATATTCTTCTTGTGTATCCAGCGGCTGCTTTCGATATAAACTCTCAGATGAGTTCTTCCGGGGTTCATGGAAACCTTTGTCACAAATACCATGTCCAGAAGTTCTTCCAGCTCTTTCTTCACTTTAAGATGCGGAAATACATCAAAAAAATCTTTCTCCATTATGACTCCTGCTCATTCCAGGTAAGAAGTTCCTGACGAAGTGTATCCAGAAGATCCGTTTCCGGTACTTTTTTTACAACCTCTCCATGCCGGATCAGAAGACCAACACCATCGCCTCCTGCAATTCCAAGATCTGCTTCCTTCGCCTCTCCCGGTCCATTTACCACACAGCCCATAACCGCAACCTTAATATCAAGAGGAATATCCTGTACCATGGTCTCTACCTGGTTTGCAAGGCCGATCAGATCGATTTTTGTTCTTCCGCAGGTCGGACAGGAAACAACCTCCACGCCTCCTTTGCGAAGTCCCAGCGTTTTCAGGATCCTTTTGGCTGATTTCACTTCTTCCAGCGGCGCGCCTGTCAGAGAAACACGGATGGTATCTCCGATTCCCTGATACAGGATGATCCCAAGTCCGATAGCTGATTTGATATTTCCCGAATACAGAGTTCCTGCTTCTGTAATTCCCACATGAAGAGGATACTGTGTTTTTTCTGCGATCAGTTCATGGGCTCTGGCGCACATGAGAACATCAGAAGATTTGATGCTGATCACAAGATTGTCATATCCCATCTCTTCAATGATGTGCACCTTATCAAGAGCACTCTCCACAAGTCCTTCGGCTGTAACACCGTGATATTTTTCTACCAGTTCTTTTTCAAGGGAACCGCTGTTTACTCCTACACGAATAGGGATATTCCGTTCCTTTGCTGTATCCACAACTGCCTGGATTCTCTCTTTGGAACCGATATTTCCCGGATTGATACGGATCTTGTCCGCACCGTTCTCCATGGCTGCAATGGCAAGGCGATAATCAAAATGGATGTCCGCAACCAGCGGAATATGGATCTGTTTTTTGATCTGGGATAAAGCCTTCGCAGCTTCCATAGTAGGAACTGCGCAGCGGATAATATCACAGCCTGCTTTTTCCAGTGAAAGGATCTGCGCAACCGTTGCTTCCACATCTTCAGTTTTCGTATTGGTCATGGACTGGATAAGGATCGGATTTCCTCCTCCGATAACACGATTTCCAATTTTTATTACTTTTGTATGATCTCTGTACATAAAAATCTCCTTTATGAATCCTGAAAGGCAGGTGTCTTCAAACGCCCTGCCTTTCCTTTCCGAACTATCTTTTTACTCTTACTCCTAACGTCGGATCTCCAGCAGCTTTGTTTTCAGTTCGTTTTCCATACGTCTCATATCTGCCTCTGCTGCCTGACGTTTTTCACGGCCTTCCTGCTGGATCTTCATCACATCATCCAGTGTCTGGATCAGTTCCTGATTGGTTTTTTTCAGAGTTTCAATATCTACAATACCACGCTGGGATTCCTTTGCAGTTTCCACAGATGCCAGGTGAAGCGTTTCCGCATTTTTCTTCAGAAGTTCATTGGTAAAATCCGTAACCTGCCGTTGTGCCTGTGCGGCTTCTGTGGAGTGCGCGATCCCTAGAGCCAGCACCATCTGGCTTTTCCAGAGAGGAATGGTATTTACAATGGTTGTCTGGATCTTCTCGATCATCGTCGTATCATTGTTCTGGATCATGCGGATCTGCGGTGCAGTCTGCATAGAAATGGTTCTGGTAAGCTCCAGATCATGAAGCTTTTTCTCAAAGCGGTCACATTTGCTTTCCAGATCATTGGCAGCCTGTGCATCTTCCGGAAGTCCGCTTGCCGCTGCCTTCTGATGCAATTCGTTGAGCTTGCCTTCTCTGACTTCCCTAAGCTTCTTTTTACCCGCAAGAATGTACATGGAAAGTTCTTTAAAGTATGCAAGGTTCTGCTCATACATTTTATCCAGCACGGCAGAATCTTTCATCAGACGCATCTGGTGCTGCTCCAGAGCTTCCGTGATCTTCGTCACATTTCCCTCGGCCTTTGTGTAACGGTTTTTCAGAGTTTCCACCTTCGCTGTCTGTTTTTTGAAAAAGCCGAAAAATCCCTTTTCCTCTGTGGCATCAAAATCCTTCAATTCTCCTACCACATTTGCAAGAAGCTCCCCAGCCTCCCCAAGATCCTGTGTCTTCACATTTACCAGCGCTGCATCAGAAAAATCTGCCATCTTCTTCTGAGTGCCGGCTCCGTACTGCAGGATCTGGTTTGTATTTTCAATATCGATCTTTGCTGCAAAATCTTCTACGATTTTCTGTTCCTGGGGAGATAACACCGGTTCCTCTACTGCCGGCTCCTGGGGTTTCTCCGGTTCTTTTTTTGTAATTTCTTCTTTTTCTTCCGTGAGATCCGGTTCCAGAGTCAGCACCGGTGCTTCTACCTCAAAGTCTTTAAATTCTTCTCCCATAAGCATTCTCCTTGATCAGCTGTACCTTCCGGCAGATGTCTGTATTCCAGCTTCTTATCTGCTCGTTGTACTTATTTCATTTCCGCATTCTGTTTCATTTTTTTGAAATCATCCTCTGTCAGCCCCTCCTGTGCCAGAACCGTATGCAGCACAGAAATATCGGTGGATACATCCCACGCGGTATCCCGGAATATGGAATCCAGAAGTTTCTCAAATGCAATATTCAGTGTATCAATGGTTTCTTCAATTTCTTTCTTGGAAGCCGTGATATTCTCACCCTGTACAGGCTGTCCATCCATATCCTCATAAGCATCCAGAAGCTTCACAGTCATAGGCAGATAGTAGTCCATCATTTTCTTAAGATCCGGAATCACCTCCGGATGCTCTCCTGCACGCTCAAAAATTTTCTGAACGATCATTTCCATCTTGGAAATCTTTGCAGAAATTTCTTCTCCGGGAATGGCGTCATTGCTCTCACGGATCTTTACCAGAAATTCATTTCCTTTTCTCAGGACTTCCTGGGCTTCCGGACTCATATTCTCCTCCAGCTGAACCTTAGGATCTGCTTCCTGTTTACGAAGCTCCAGCTGCTTCTGTGTTTCCAGATACTGCTGATAGGTCTCATTACTGGTGATCAGACAGGTTCCCTGCTCATCCACATGGCCTTCCAGAAACCAGCCCTTCTGGATCATTCTGCTGATATCTTTTTTTACAAATTTCTCGTTCTTTCCTGCTGCCTGAGCAAGCTTCTGAAAATTACAGTAGGTGTGGTCTCCCAGCGCACGGATATATTTCTGGAAACGTCCCAGTCTTCCGAGACGGCTTGTTCCTGCTCCCAAAAGAGCACCGCCACCTGCTGCGCCTGCACACATCACTCCAAGCACACCTGCTGCAAGTGCACCGCTGTGTCCAATGCCCATCCAGATCAGAAGCACCATGGCTCCAAGCCCCATGCCACTTAAAAGTATCCCACCGGAAACTGCCATCATCATGCCTTTGAGATTCTCACCGGTAGTCTTTCCGTAAAGCAGTTCCGACTGTTTCCTTGCAGCCTGCTGCTTTGCTTTTCTGCTTCTTCCGTAATAAGGCTCTGGTATGTATAGCTTTTCTTACGGAATTCCGGATCAGCACCCGGATCAAACACGGAATTCAGCGCATTTTTCAGCGCTTCGCTTCCGGAATCAATGGCCTTATTTACTGTCTGGTTGATCGTATGGCTTAATTCGTGATAGCTGTTTGAATTCACTGCATTATCTACAATATCCTGAATCTTTTTTCCAAGGTCTTCAAATTCGTGATTGTCCATTTTTCCCTCCAGTCCATAGATAATTTTTATTATATCGAAATCATATTAAAATTACAAGCAAATGAAAAAAAGGAACAAAAAACTATTGAAGTCATCACGTAAAAGTTTTACAATGGTAAAAAGTAAAAATTGTAAACGGAGGAATCGTTATGGAAAAAAGAACATCGACTGGTCCAGCATCGGATTCGCTTACATGCCAACCGACTACAGATACGTGTCTAATTTTAAAGATGGAAAATGGGATGAGGGTACTTTAAGCACAGACCCTAATATCGTACTCAACGAGTGTGCTGGTGTGCTTCAGTATTCTCAGAGTGTATTCGAGGGTCTGAAGGCATACACAACAGAAGACGGACATATCGTTACTTTCCGTCCTGACCTGAACGCAGAGCGTATGGCTGCATCTGCAGCAAGACTTGAAATGCCGGTATTCCCGAAGGAAAGATTTATCGACGCTGTTGAGCAGGTTGTTAAGGCAAATGCTGCATGGGTTCCGCCATATGGTTCCGGCGCAACACTTTATCTTCGCCCGTACATGTTTGGTTCCAACGCCGTGATCGGTGTTAAACCGGCTGACGAATATCAGTTCCGTATCCTTACAACACCGGTTGGTCCGTACTTTAAAGGCGGCGCCAAACCGATCACGATCCGTGTCAGCGACTATGACCGTGCCGCACCTTGCGGAACCGGTAACATCAAGGCTGGCCTGAACTACGCAATGAGCCTTCATGCTATCGTAGATGCTCACAAACAGGGCTTTGATGAGAACATGTACCTTGATCCCAAGACTCGTACAAAAGTTGAGGAGACAGGCGGAGCAAACTTCATCTTCGTTACTAAAGACGGCAAGGTTGTAACACCGAAGTCTGACAGCATCCTTCCTTCCATCACACGTCGTTCTCTGATCTACGTTGCAAAGGAGTACCTTGGACTGGAAGCTGAAGAGCGTGAGGTCTACTTCGATGAGGTTAAAGATTTTGCAGAGTGTGGTCTTTGCGGTACTGCTGCAGTTATCTCTCCTGTCGGAAAGATCAATGATCACGGCAAGGAAATCTGCTTCCCAAGCGGAATGGAGAAGATGGGACCGGTTATCCAGAAGCTGTACGACACACTGACCGGTATCCAGATGGGACGCATCGAAGCACCGAAGATGGATCCACGTAATCGAGTAATTACCGGATTTTCGTCATTATACATAACATTAAGTACAAAAAACAGACCGCCGTATTTTTTTCGGTGGTCTGTTTTTTATTATTTCTTCATTGTTTTTCTGTACAAAGCGGGCATTCTCATTCTGCTTTATGATCTGTGCTCACATTACCTATCTTTTCTCTCGTATTTTACAAACGCATATTCCAGATCAAAGTATGTCTGTTCTTCACTCTCCGCTGTGATCTCCCAGTCCGGGTCCTCATCCAGGTTTGGAAAATACGCATCCGCTTCATATGCAAAATCGATTTTTGTCACATGAGCTGTATCACAGTACGGGAGCATCTGTTTGTAAATACTGTCTCCGCCGATACAGTACACATCCTCTGCCGGATATTTCTCCACTTCCTTCAGTGCTTCCTCGATGCTGTGAACGATCACCGCACCTTTTACCTGATAATCCCTGTTGCCGGTGATCACAATGTTGGTTCTGTTTTTCAGAGGAAGTCCGTTTGGAAAAGACTCCAGTGTTTTTCTTCCCATAACAACCACTTTTCCTGTAGTTTCCTCACGGAACATCTTCATATCTGCCGGAATACTTACCAGAAGTTCATTATTTCTTCCGATTCCCCAGTTTTTATCTGCTGCAACAATAATATTCATTCTTTCTTCCTTCTTTATGCAATTATACTGCAATGGGAATATTTTTGATCTGTGGCCATGTCTCATAATTCTCCACGATCAGATCATCGGTGGTGAATTTATAAAAATCCTTTATCTCCGGATTCAGTTTTACTGTCGGTGCAGGATACGGTTTTCTGGAGATCAGTTCTTTAATTACCGGAATATGGCGATCATAAATATGGCAGTCTGCGATCACATGAACAAGCTCTCCGGCTTCCATATCGCAGGCCTGTGCGATCATCATGAGAAGAAGAGAATACTGACACACATTCCAGTTGTTTGCAGCCAGGATATCCTGCGATCTCTGGTTCAGCACCGCATTAAGGACCAGCTTGTCTTTTCCGGGTTCCTTGGTTACATTGAAAGTCATGGAATAGGCACATGGGTAAAGATTCATCTCGTGGAGATCCTGATGTACATAAATATTGGTCATGATCCTTCTGCTGTACGGATTGTTCTTAAGATCAAAAAGAACTCTGTCTACCATATCCATCATTCCCTCTTTATACTGATGCTTCACACCTAACTGATAGCCGTAGGCTTTTCCGATGGAGCCCTTCTCATCTGCCCAGCTGTCCCAGATGTGACTGTGAAGATCATGGATATTATTGGATTTCTGCTGCCAGATCCATAGAATCTCATCCATCGCACTCTTTAACGCTGTTTTTCTTAAAGTCAGTGCCGGAAACTCCTTCCGGAGATCATAACGGTTCACAACACCAAATCTCTTGATGGTATAAGCCGGAGTTCCATCCTCCCACACAGGACGTACCTTCTCACCTTCTGTGCTGGTTCCGTTTTCTATGACATCTTTGCACATGTCAATGAATATATTATCTGCAAGACTCATTTGTTGATTTCCTCCTGTAATTTTCTTCTATTCGATCCCGGGCTGCTTTTTTCTTAAAAATGCCCTGAAATTTATTTTATATTCTAACACATTTCAGTCCTTACTGTCCACTTCCCCTTTAACCTCCTATCCCATTTAACCTTCTCTCCCTGTTTTTCCTTTTCCCTGTTCTTTTTCTGTATTTTTCTGGACTTTTCCATGCGGGAGTGCTATATTAAGAGCCATGAAAATACTGATTACCTTATTAAAACCTTTTTCTTTTGCACCTGCGATCCTGATGATGTGCGTGATCTACTCTTTTTCCGCACAGACCGGAGATGTTTCCGGTGCCCTGAGCTATAAGATCAGCTACCAGATCGTAGAAACCAAAAACGAAATATTAGCTTCCGGCAAAAGCCTGGAACAGCTTTCCCAGGAAGCTGCAGATATCGAATTTTATGTCCGTAAGGCTGCTCACATGACAGAATACTGCCTGTTGGCCATATCTATTTCCTTCCCCCTCTATGTATACGGAGTTCGGGGAATCTGGCTGATGCTCCTTGCCGGATTTGTATGTGTGGGATTTGCTGGACTGGATGAATACCATCAGTCTTTTGTAGAGGCCCGCGGACCTTCCGTAAGGGATGTAGGGATCGACAGTTGCGGAGCAATGATCGGAATTTTGCTGGTACAGGCATTCTGCTGGTCTACCTTACATACCCCCAACAGAAAAAAATCTCGAAAAAAACGCAGAAACGCGCAAAGACGCAGATAACTGTTTTGCGATCTGCCTGATCTAAAAAACGGAACATAGATAAGGATTTTTTTGCCTTATGATGTTCCGTTTTTGCTATTACTAATCGTCATATCTCAGCAGGCATTTTACTCTCACCTGCATCCAGTTTTATTTTTCGTCTTTCTCCTCCGGTGCGTCATCCAGATTTTCCGCAAGATGCGCCCGCTCCGCAATTGACATTTTTTTCTTTGCCACGGTTTCCGGATTTTGAGAAGCTTCCTCTGCCGCTTTTTTCGCAGCAGCTTCTTCCAGCTCATGTTTCTGTGCGCCAGCCTTTGCAAGATTACGGATCGCCATGATCAGAAGCACTGCTCCGATCACAACAAAAATACCTCCCGCTGCCAGAAATACCACACCGGAGTCTTCTGCTCCGCTTATGACACTGGCGCAGAGACGATATCCTGTATACACAAGATAGCCTCCTGCAAAGATCCACAGAAGACTGCTTCTTGTGGAAGAATTTCCCTGTCCGGAATTCTTTTCCTCAGCAGTTTCCTGCTGCAGCTCTTCCTTATTTTCTCTTTTCTGTTCTTCCATGATGTATTTCTGTCCTTTCTGATATCCTTATATTTCTCTATTTGTCAGATATCTTTTCCCTGTCAGCTTCTGTTTTTTCCTTCTCTTCCGTTTCTTCTTTTACAAGTCTTCCATAAAGCTTTGTCATTTTATAAATCTTCTGAATAATTGTTTCATTGAGCTGGCCTTTTTTCATACGCCACTTCCAGTTGTCACCAAGAGTTGACGGTTCATTGATCCTTGCCTCATTTCCAAGGCAGAGATAATCCTGTACCGGGATCACACAGCGATCTGCAACACTGGACATCGCCGCACGTATCATGCTCACACTGCCGCAGTCTCATGCTTGCCCTCACAGCCAATATAGGCCCTGGCAAAATTTCGATCATGCTGGCTCAGATTGCGGAACCATCCTCTTGTTGTCTCATTGTCATGAGTACCTGTGTAAACAATGCAATTCCTTTCATATCTGTGCGTCAGATACGGACTGTCCTCATTCTCGTCAAAAGCAAACTGCAATACCTTCATTCCCGGGAATCCGGATTCTTCCACCATCTCGATCACACTGTCTGTAAGGAGACCAAGATCCTCTGCGATCACATCCAGCTTTCCAAGATTCTTTTCAAGCGCACGGAACAGATCCATTCCCGGTCCCTTTTCCCAGTGACCGAACTCCGCAGTTTTATCTCCGTACGGAATGGAATAATACTCATCAAAGCCTCTGAAATGGTCGATCCTTACCACATCATAAAGCTTCATACAATTTGCCATTCGGCGTATCCACCATGCATAGCCTGTTTTCTTGTGATATTCCCAGTCATAAAGCGGATTTCCCCAGAGCTGCCCTGTGGCGGAAAAAGCATCCGGCGGGCATCCGGCAACGCCGATCGGAATATTTTCCTTATCAAACTGGAACAATTCCGGCTGTGCCCAGGCATCCGCACTGTCAAACGCAACGTAGATCGGGATGTCTCCGATCATCTCCACTCCCTTAGCATTTGCATAAGCTTTCAGTGCTGTCCACTGTTTAAAAAAGCAGAACTGCTGGAAGCAGTAAAATCCCACTTCTTTTGCAAGCTTCTCTCTTTCTTCAGCCAATGTAGCTTTTTCTCTGTTTTTGAGTTCCGTAGGCCATTCGATCCAGCTGATCCCATTCAGGCTGTCCTTGATTGCCATATACAGGCTGTAATCTTCCAGCCAGGCAGCATTTTCTTTTACAAACTTCCGGTACTCCTGATCTGTCTCACAGTCATAATTTTCAAAGGCTTTTCTCAAAAGCCGAAATCTGGAATTATAAATCTTCTCATAATCCACATAGCTCTCGTTTGTACCCCAGTCACAGTCCTCGCAATCACTTTTATCCAGATATCCCTCTTTTACAAAAGCCTCCAGATCAATAAAATACGGATTTCCCGCAAAGGTAGAAAAAGACTGGTATGGTGAATCTCCATATCCGGTAGGTCCGAGAGGAAGAATCTGCCAGTATTTCTGTCCTGCTCTTGCCAGCTGGTCTACAAACTCATATGCTTCCTCAGAAAAGCATCCGATCCCATATTTCGATGGCAGACTGGACACTGGAAGTAAAATCCCACTTGCTCTCATAATTTACGAATCCTCCTGTTTTCTCAGTAGTTGCGCCCTCTCACAGATGTCTGCAGGAGCACTCAGATTTTTATTATATCACTCTGTCACAGAGCGTTCAAAGTCCTTTTTTGCAGATATATGTAAATATATCATGATAAACCTTTTCCCTGTCTTTCTCATTCAGGATCTCGTGGCGCATTCCCGGATATAATTTTCCCCGGACATCCCGGTATCCTGCACAACGCATGGCACGGACAGACTTCGCAAACTGTCTCACATTTCCCATGCAGGGATCCTCCGCCCCACTGATAAACAGCACCGGCATTTCCGGCTTTGTACACTTCCAGTGCTTCACATCATAGGCTCTTTTCATCAGGTCAAAAAGTGCCAGATATGCATCATCCGTAAAGGTAAATCCACAGTATTCTGAATCCGAATAATCCTGTACAACCTGCGGATCAGAGCAAATCCAGGAAAAAACGGTTTTTTCTTTTTTAAAGTGCATTGCATAGCTTCCAAAAGACATCATCTCGATCAGACCCGCACTGTGTTTAGACCCGAAAACAGTCTTTCCCACTTTTGCCAGAGCTACTCCGACCGGACGAAATACATTATAGCTAGGTGAGCCGCAGACGATCAGCATATCCATACAACTGTCATGATGCGCTGCATAGGCACGAACTGCCAGAGAGCCCATGCTGTGTCCGAAAAGGATCAGCGGGATACCTGGGAAATGATCCTTGATCAAGCAGTTCACCGTATGGATATCCTGCAGCATGGCATCCGCCCCACCACCGTACATATACCCAAGATCCTCTTTACTGCGTACGCTTTTCCCATGGCCACGGTGATCATGGATCACACTTATATATTTTCGCTCTGCCATATATTCCATAAAAGGAATGTAGCGTTCCTTGTACTCACTCATTCCGTGAACGATCTGTATGATCCCACGGTATTTCTCATTACGTTCCAACTCCGGCACTACTGCCAGGCAGGAAATTTCCAATCCGTCTGCTTTTGAAGGAAATGAATACTGAATTGTCCGTAACATATATTTCACCTCACCTTTTCTGCTGCATAAAGCGGGCATTCGCATTCCGCTTTGTCACCTGTACTCAACCACTTTTTCTGTGTCTTCCAGTATATCATAACACAGGGGGTTTCTCAAACAGTAAACCTATGATATAATCGTTACGGTAACACAGGGTGATGCTGTTTGCCCGCAAATGCAAACAGATATCCTCTGACTTACCCACCCGAAAACCAGAATGACTTATTGTAAGGAGGAATAATGAATACAGAAGACAATAATGATTTTTATGACGATGAGCTCTCCAGATCATTGATCTCCAATGATTTTGAAGGCGACACTCCCCACAGAAAGAAAAAAAGCAAAAAGCCTCTCGTGATCTGTCTGATCATCCTTCTGATCGCTGCCGCAGCCGGCGGAACCGCCTGGTATATGATGCAGCGCCATAAACCGGTAGAAGCCACAGAAAAATTTCTCACAGGCATGCAGAACATGGATTTTACCACAATGGAGAACCTTCTCCAGAGTCATGATCTCAGTGCTCTGGATGATGCAGATATCCGTGATTCTGCTTACACAGATTTCTTCACTACCGTCAACAAAAAAATGACCTACAAGATCACCAAAAACAAATTTGACATCCAGAACGGAACTGCCAAGATAACGGTTCACATGAAATATATTGACGGAACCAATATCTATGCAGCAACTATTCAGGAATACACCCGTAAGGTTGCTGTCGCAGCCTATGCCGGAAAGGAAATGACACAGGATGATATCCAGGAAATGCTCGCTGCACTTCTTGCCGAAAATGCTTCCACAGCTGATGAGAAATACAATGAGATCGATATTACCTATCCTCTGATCAAAATCGGCAGCGACTGGAAGATCGTTTCTCTGGATGACACCACAGTCAAGGTTATGTGCGCAAACTTCAAAAGCGTAAAAGACGAAATATCATCCCAGCTTACGGATGACAGCACAGATAGCAGTTCTGCCGCTGCAGAGGATTCTTCCACCCCAGGCAGCACGGCCTCTGCTGAGGGCACAAGTGCATCCATTGATATTACAACTGACAAATTCTCCGTCCGTTTCAAACAGTTTGCGATTTCCAAGGACTACGGCGGAAATCCCTGTCTGATGATCTACTACGACTATACAAACTCCGGCGATTCCCAGTCCAGTGCATTTGTAGACTTCACCCTGCAGGCTTCCCAGAACGGAGAAGTTCTAGAAGGAACTTATCCGGAAGCCAGCGATGATGCTGTAGATAACTACATGAGCACCATTGATCCCGGAAAAACCGTCACTGTATGCCAGGTATTTCTTCTGAAGGATACTACCAATGATGTAACGCTTCAGGGCAAAGAAACTCTGAATGTAAGCGGCGGACAGACAACCTCTCAGATTCTGAAGCTGAAGTAAGATATCGGAATCGCCTGGCGGATATTTACGATCCAAATTCGATAAACCGGAAATTTACATTTTATCTTGCATATGAAAGGAAAACGGAAATTTCTCCTTCATGATTTTTTCATGGCTGGCAGAAATTTCCGTTTTTCTTTTTCTCATTCCTGTGTATATTTTTTTGATTCCATGAAAAACTATTTCCTGTATAACGAAAGGATGGTGACTTATGTCAAATAAATATCTGCAGTACTTCACCCTGACCATTGCTGTGGTCGGTGCCATAAACTGGGGTCTGATCGGCTTCTTTAATTTTAATTCTGGTAGCATTCCTGTTCGGAAGCATGAGCTGGCTCTCCCGGATCATCTACGGACTTGTAGGCTTATGCGGGCTTTATCTTCTGACCTTCTATACTCTGATCGATCAGGGTGAAACAACTGAATAAGCTACGCAGTAACACATAACGCGAAAAATCCTCTGCTGCATAAAAATAAAGCAGAGGATTTTTCGCAACAAAAAAGAACTCTGATCATCCTCAGAGTTCCGAAGAGCGATAGACGGGGCTCGAACCCGCGGTCTCGACCTTGGCAAGGTCGCGCGTTACCAACTACGCCACTATCGCACAAGCGGGTGATGGGAATCGAACCCACGTATCCAGCTTGGAAGGCTGGTGTTCTACCATTGAACTACACCCGCGCATCGTCGCTTCGGTGATTACCGATCGCTTGACCGCTGCAACGATGATTAGTATATAGCATACTGTTTTATTTGTCAACAGGTTTTTTGAATTTTTTTAATTTTTTATTTATTGGATTTTTTATCAATAATCCCATACATTTGTGGCAGAAACCTGGCCCTTCGGTTTCTTGATCACAAGCTCCGGACTCTTGGCACTGACCTTGGTATTCGCAGGAATGGATTCTGTGATAAAGGTATTACCGCCTATAATAGTATTCTCTCCTACAACCGTCTCACCACCGAGCACTGTGGAATTAGAATAGATCGTTACATTATCACGAATAGTCGGATGACGTTTTACATTGGCAAGCTGCTGTCCCTTTCTTGTGGAAAGCGCTCCCAGTGTCACTCCCTGATACAGCTTTACATTATTTCCGATCTCTGTAGTCTCACCTACAACCACACCGGTACCATGATCGATAAAGAAATATTCTCCGATGGTCGCTCCCGGGTTGATATCGATTCCTGTACGGCCATGAGCATATTCCGACATCACGCGCGGGATAAATGGAATTTCTTCTTTATAAAGAACATGTGCCAGGCGATACACGTAGATAGCAAATAATCCCGGATATGAAAAAATGATCTCTTCCTTGCTCTTGGCTGCAGGGTCACCATCAAAACCAGCCTGCACATCTGTCAGAAGCAGTCTCTGAATCTCAGGAAGCTGCTCAAAAAATCCACAGGCAGTTCTGTCTGCATGAGTTGCTGCTTCTTCCGGTTCCTCTCCGTGATAAAGAAGTGCGATCTCAATCTGGTTCTTCAATCTGTCATAAAGATCATTCAGTCTGTGTCCCACATAATACTCCGGAAATACGGTAGCACTGGTATCCGTACTGAAATATCCCGGAAATACAATAGATTTCAGATCTCTTACTATATCAATGATCACCGAACGGTTCGGCAGACGTCTGCCGCTCTTCGGCATAAAAAGTTCTTCTGAAGCATAATTCTCAGTAAGACCCTTCGCCGCCCTGAGAATCGCAGATTTCTTATCGCTCATAATTCCCTCCATTTCTGCACATCCACTTCTGTCTGTACACTTTATCTCATTATCATATTATAGTCTGGAAGATTCGTCAATAATACAAAAAAGAAAAGTTTTAAAAAAGATTGACCTTTCTTCGGATACCTTATATAATAATAAAGGTTTTCACGAAAGCTACAAAAAAGCTCTGAAAGCATCCGGAGATGTACCAAGTGGCTGAAGGGTCCGCACTCGAAATGCGGTAGGCCGGGCAACCGGTGCGAGGGTTCAAATCCCTCCATCTCCGTTTACTGCCGTTTTTTCACCAGTTAAAAATATGGTGGTATTTATATTTTGTATAAAAAAGCACTCTCATCTCTTGACAATTGTATGTTTTATATGTATAATTGCAACAGTGATGAAAACACAATTGGATATAGGGGATTGGTCAAATGGTATGATAGGGGTCTCCAAAACCTTTGGTGGGAGTTCGATTCTCTCATCCCCTGCTATTAAGAACGCTGAAAAGTCTTAATCAAAGATTTTCAGCGTTTTTTGTTTTTCCATAAAGTTTAAAGGAAACCCATATTGAGACTGTATAAAGAAAAAGTGACCGCCCGGCCTGAAATATCATCGTCTGGGTGATCACTTTTCAATATTTTACTCCGCACTGCATTCATATCGTGAAAATTTCTGCATGTATCCACCTGCACTTATCACTTCAGTTACTCCAGATTATCCGGTCCAAATCCAATTGGCAAAAGTTCCTTTAGCGTAAAGATATCATAATTTTCTCTGCTGACTGCCAGTATGATCTGAAAAGTTTCCGGATCACAGAACTCCATCATAACCTGTCTGCATACTCCACAGGGTGCTGCATACTCTGTGGGAACACCATCCTTGCCGCCAACGATACAGATTGCCTGAAAGTCTCTCACGCCTTCACTGACTGCTTTGAAAAAAGCTGTTCTTTCCGCACAATTTGTTGGCGTATAGGCAGCATTTTCTATGTTGCACCCTGTATAATAAGTGCCGTTTTTGGCAAGAAGTGCCGCCCCTACATGAAAATGTGAATATGGCACATAGGAATAGTCCATCTGTCTGATCGCCAGATCGATCATTTCTTCAATCTGTTTCTTTTCCATGATTTTCCCACCTTTCCTGAATCAGGCATGTATACGTTATTCTTCTTTTTTCTGTGCCTGATCTGCACGGATCAGTTCACGGATTGCCTGTACTGCAACCTGGATTGCTTTATCGGTATCATGTACACAGGATTATCCAGGCCCAGCTTCTCTCTTTCCTGATTTGCAAGCACCAGGAAACAGGCGCCCACTCTCACCTTTAAATAATTTGCCACCACAAAAAGAGCAGCGGATTCCATCTCCGAAGCAAGACAGCCGAGGCGTTTCCATGCTTCCCATTTATTCATCAGTTCATAGCTGACCGGTTTTGTTTCCGGCTCATGCTGACCATAAAAGGCATCCTTAGACTGTACCACACCTGTGTGAAATTCACATTCTTCTTTTTTTGCCCCTTCCACAAGTGCATTGATCACTTCCAGATTTGCCACTGCCGGAAATTCAATAGGTGCATACTCTTTGCTGGTGCCTTCCATACGAATCGCGCCCGTTGCAACAACAATATCACCGCTCTTTACCTCCGGCTGCATCCCACCGCAGGTTCCGATCCTCACAAAAGTATCTGCACCACATTGATAAAGCTCTTCCATTGCAATAGACGCCGACGGCCCTCCGATTCCGGTAGAAGTCACACTTACCTTTACTCCATCCAGTGTTCCGGTGTACGTTACATACTCACGGTTATCTGCCACAAAAACCGGATCATCAAAATATTGAGCAATTTTTTTACAACGCTTCGGGTCCCCCGGCAGGATAACGTAACGTCCGACTTCACCTTTCGCCACCTGAATATGATACTGTCTGCCTGCGTCTTCTGAATAATTTTTCATGTTGTTCCCCCATTTCCACATCTGTTTTTCTTTCATTCATAAGATATGATGATCTTCTTGCAATACTCACATCGGCAAGCACTGATCCGATCACCATATATCATTTTTGACAGACCTTTCTCTGTATTTAACCGCATGGATTCACCTTTTGATCTCCATTCCATTCCTGAATTGAAAGAATGTATCTGTCCCTCACACATTTTTCTTCCGCAGTATGGACATTTCACCTTGATTTCTTCTTCATCTGTGCTCTCGTTCAGCATTTGCGCATCGTAACGGTGTACAACCTGATCATCCTCTGCGTCAATTGAATTTACTCCCATGTTTTTCTCCTTCATTATATTTTTCTCTGGCATTCCTTAAATGCCGCCATAAGTTTTTTCTCTTCAAGCGGTTTGGTCAGATGCTGGTTCATTCCGGAAATGCGGCTGTTGATCATATCCTCAGCCAGAGCATTTGCACTCATAGCTATGATCGGAATCGTTCCCGCATCACTCCGTTTCATGGAACGGATCTTTCTTGCTGCATCCCATCCGTTCATATTTGGCATCATAATATCCATAAAAACTGCATCATAATACTCTGGTGCAGATTCCTCAAATTTTTTGACCACTTCCATACCGTCAGCAGCACACTCTACATAAACACCTTTATTTTCCAGCATAAATTTTACAATTTCCATGTTCAGCTCATTGTCTTCTGCGACCAGAGCACGTTTTCCCTCTAAAGATATCTCCTCATGACTTTCTGCCTTTGCAAGCTTTTCCGGATTTCCAATCTTAAACGGAAGTGTGACACGCACAGTAGTTCCGATACCTTTCTGGCTTTTTATCTCGATTGTTCCGCCCAGACTCTCCGCCATTTTTTCTGATATTGCAAGACCCAGGCCGGTTCCTTCATATTTCGATCTGCTGGTTATATTTTCCTGTGAAAACATTTCACAAGCATGAGGAATAAACTCCTGGCTCATACCGATTCCATTGTCCGAGCATTCAAACTCATATACTACATTCTCATCATCTGCTGATTTTTCTTTACACCATACATGTACACTGCCGCCTGGCTCAGTAAACTTCACTGCATTATCACTAACTGCATCCAGGATCTTTTTCAGATAAACAGGATTTCCCTTCAGACATATATGTCTTAAATCAGATTTTTTCCAGTCTACCACATAATCAACATCTTTTTCTTCTGCCTGGACCTGTTTATCCGTATTAGCCTTATTTAACAGTTCTGCCAGGTCAAATGTCAGCTCCTTTTCTGAAAAATCACCGCTTTCCAGTTTGTTCATCTCCAGAATATCGCTCACGATCGAAACAAGATATTTTGAGAATTTCATGATCTGATCTCTGCATTTCTGCTGGACTTCCACATCTTCAGGATAACAGTTTGCCAGATCGAGCATACCCATGATCCCGTTCACTGGTGTTCGGATATCATGGCTCATATTGGACAGAAACCTAGATTTCAGAGCTGCGTCCTTCCTTGCTTCTGCCACCTGATATATAAGATTCTGCTCTTTTTTCTTCACATCGCTGATACTTCGGATCGCACAAAGTACATGGGTCAGCTGTCCGTTCTCATCTCTTTTCTTTTCAATAAAGCGAAGTTTATGCCAGTTTCCATCCTTCATCTGGTATTCCATCGCAATGGTCTCTTCGTTTTTCATTCGTTCTGCCAGTGTACTCATATCTGTAAATTTTAAAAAAGCATCCTGATATTCCTCAGCTACAAACTGTCTGCACAGTTTTTCATTATTAACCGATAAAATACCTGCTTTTATATATTTCAGATTTTTCGCATCTCTGTTTGATATTTCTTCAAACCAGTCTTCCTGGATATCAATCCTTGAAATATAATGATAGGTCTTGGCAATGGCATCTATGATCTCATTATTCAGCCTTGTTTTTTCCAGTGCTTCTGCCAATTTTTGCTGGATTGCTTTTTCCTTATAAAGAATACTGCCAACATTACGATATCCTAAAAAAATAGTAAATGTTTCATCATCAACTTTTCCTTTTGCAGCATAAGCTTCGTAATAGCTGTTGTGTCCATCTTCCGAAATGCTCTGATAATGATATGTAATTTTCTCTGTATGGCGAAGTCTTTTTTTCATGTTCCTGCATAAATGCCAGTCAAGAAATTCTGCCTTGTCTTTCTCCGAAATAAAGGTATCTGCATATACTTTGGAATATTCATCAAAACTGTTAAATATCCCCGACGTCTTATCAGCAAGCTTCTTTGCATTGGTATTTGAGACAAGTCTTAAGATTTCGTATTTTCCGGAATTGAGTTCTATACGATACAGCGAAACATATTCCGGAAATAATTTTTTTATGATGTAATTCTCATCTGGCATCGGATCATTTATTTCTGTATTCTTATTCTCCGCTTTTTCAGACTCATAGATCATACCTGAACAGAAACCCGTTTTTCCAACTGGTGCAATGACCACATGATAGTTTTTTCTTTTCGCACGTCTGTCTCACTGGACCGGTTCTCATATGCCGCTTCATAACAGACATGCAACCATTTATTATCTGCCTCCGGAAACAAACTCTGAAATGAATGGTCCAGTATTTCCTCCAGGCTGTGATCTTTTATATCTGCAAAAGCCTGATTACAGTAACGGTAGATCCAGTCCACCGGCTGTCCCTTATCGTCCAGCACAAGTTCCAGCACGCAATATCCTACAGGACTGTAGTCAAAAATACTCAGGTTAAACTGTTCTTTATATGAAGGCATAGCATTAACACCCCCTTTTACTGTCAGAATCTGCTGATAGCCACCCTCCGCATACCATCTTTTTGTCAGAAGATATACTGACTTTTTCTGTATTATACCATCTCATGAATTGCAGGAAAAGAATATTTTGGCAGAAGCTTCTTTCATAATGATTTTTTTCATCAGCCAGAAATATATCCTGGCAATCGAATCTCGATTCCATTCTTTTCGCAAAAACAGAACATACCGCCGTTTACCGACAGTTTCTCTGATTTTCCGGTTATCTTTATACATATTTTTGTTCAATTATCCCTTGACGTAAAGCTATCTCCAGGGTGTATCATTATCCTGTGTTAAAGGAGGTATACTATCATGTTTAAGACATTAGAAGAAAAGACTGAAGAGAAAGCAATGGTGCAGTTCCTTGAACGCTTTACAGATTATCCATTTCTGGTAAAGTTCAAGAATTCCGAATATCTGATCGGAGAGGGTGAACCTACATTTACGGTTAATTTCAAAAAAGCAATTCCTATCGCAGATCTGATGAAAAGTACTTCTCTCGCACTGGGAGAAGCTTACATGCGTGGTGATCTGGATATCGAGGGAAATCTTTATGAAGCTCTTGATCATTTTCTTGGACAGATGGGTAAATTTTCCACCAACGAATCTGCCCTGAAAAAAATTATGTTCAGCTCTACATCCAAAAAGAACCAGGAAAAAGAAGTAACCAGTCACTATGATATCGGAAATGATTTCTATAAATTATGGCTGGACGAAACCATGAGTTATTCCTGTGGCTATTTCATTCATGAAGATGATACTCTGTATCAGGCACAGGTAAACAAAGTAGATTACATTCTTAAGAAATTACATCTTGAAGAGGGCATGTCCCTTCTGGATATCGGTTGCGGATGGGGATTTCTGCTCATCGAAGCTGCCAGAAAATATAAGATTCACGGCACAGGCATCACATTAAGCCATGAACAATATGCTGAATTCCAGAAACGTATCAAGGATCAGGGCCTGGAAGATTATCTTACAGTAGAACTAATGGATTACCGTGACCTGCCGAAATCCGGTTATCAGTTTGACCGTGTTGTCAGTGTTGGTATGCTGGAGCATGTCGGCCGTGACAATTATCAGCTCTTCCTTGACTGCGTAGAAAAAATCCTCAAACCAGGTGGATTATTCCTGCTTCACTTTATCAGTGCCCTGAAAGAACATCCTGGCGATCCATGGGTTAAAAAATATATTTTCCCAGGTGGAACTGTTCCAAGCCTCCGTGAGATCCTGACTCATATGGCTGAAGATAATTTCCACACTCTGGATATTGAAAATCTCCGCCTGCATTACAATAAGACATTACTTCACTGGGAAAAGAATTTCCGCGACAATATCGAAAAAGAAAAGACCATGTTTGATGAAAACTTCCTGCGTATGTGGGATCTTTACCTTTCTGCATGTGCAGCAACCTTCCACAACGGAATCATTGATCTTCATCAGATCCTTATGACAAAAGGAATTAATAACGATCTGCCAATGACCCGCTGGTATTAATTGTTTCATCAATTTCATAAAAAATATCGTACAGAACCTTCTCTGATAAAATTCAGAAAAAGTATTTCTGTACGATATTTTTGTTTCTGTTCCAATATCCGGAATTTCTTGCCCATCTATGCATAATCCCCGATCAATAATTTTCTGATAAGCTTGGTATAAACATTCTCCACAAACCACGGTTCTGTTGATTTCTTTAATGCTTCTTCCGGTGAAAACCAGGCTACGCCACTGTTTTCATCTGCTTTTATGGAAACAGTCTCTTCTGAATCTGCCTCAAGGAGATATGTTATATTAAAGTGCAGATGGCTGGATACATATTTTCCTTTTTTCACATGCCCGTCTACAGTCAGGGATTCCATGGAAAAAATTTCTTCTGACACAGGACGAACATTGGAAATCCCTGCTTCTTCTTTTACTTCTCTGACAGCAACAGACAGTAAATCAGTCTCTCCATCTGCATGTCCTCCAAGCCAGGACCAGGAATTGTATATGTTGTGATATACCATAAGGACTTTAGTCCGGTCTTTGTTTACTACCCAGGCAGAAGCTGTCATATGGCTACTGCATTCTCTCTGGAAAAAGCATTCTCATTGTTTCTGATCCAGTCCAGGATCAGGCTTTTATCTTTTTCTTCCTGCTCATTATTGGGCTTGTATTTTTCTATCTGACCGATCAGTTTCTGGCGTGTTATCATTATGCACTCTGCCTCTTTCTTAAATATCCTCCAATGTATTTTTATTAACAAACACATTGTATTTTATCATCATATCCAATGCTTGTAACTATCTTTTTTATTTAATACCCATCCTTTAACCGAACAATATTTTTAATTCTTTTCCATTCAGATATCGTTCCAGATTTTCCATGCAGATGTTCCAGATCATATCCTGAACTTCAGCGTTTCCGCCGAAGCTCGGGCCTGCAATGTGTGGGGTAATGAGGACGTTTTCCATATTCCAAAGAAGTGATGTCTCCGGCAATGGTTCTGTCTCAAATACATCCAGGATCACTCCTTTTAAGTGGCCTTCCTCCAGTACTTTGAGCAGAGCTTCTGTTTGAATGAGACTTCCTCTTCCCACATTAACCAGAATTGCAGCTTTTTTCATGGAATGCAGCCGTTCGTAATTCAGAAGGCCTTTTGTTTCCGGCGTTCCCGGGAGACAGCAGATCACAATGTCTGCTTTCTGAAGCTGCTGATCCAGCACTGTCAGATCATATACCTCATCAAACTCTTTCATCTGCTGCGAATGCTCCGGGACTGCAGTTCTTTTTATTCCAGTCACATGCGTTTCAAATGCTTTCATTCTGTGGGCAATATTTCCTCCTATATCCCCGGTTCCCAGAATAAGGATATTTTTTCCATATATGGTTTCTGATGATTTATTCTGTGCCCAGAGATGTTTCTGTTTGTTCTTCCAGTAGTTCGGAAGTCCACGGTACAGCGCAATGATATTCCCGATCACATATTCTGATATGATCTTTCCAAAAGCGCCGGAAGCATTGGTTAATGTAACTCCTGTCGGGAATGCTTTCATTTTTGTATATTTGTCCGCACCGGCCCAGGTCAGCTGGATCCAGCGAAGATTTTCTGCTTTCAGGATTTCTTCTTCCTCTGGCTCTCCGATCACTACTTCTGCTGCTGCGATCGCATCCTCAGTTTCTTTGCCCTGAAATGTAAATTCGCACTGATCTCCGAATTTTGTTGCAAACTGATTTTGAATTTCTGCATTGCATTGTGGTTTTAGTAAAACTTGTATTTTTTCATGTTTTTCTCCGCAAATCATCTTTATCAGCTATATCCTACCATAATTAACAGCCATCTGCTATTATTTTCTGTTATTTCTGCCGCTGATATCTGGTCACTGCCAGGATCATGCAGACAAAAACTACCACAAACATAGCTTCCAGTCCAATGCCTTTCCACACCGATACAGCTGCCTCACCTGTTAGGTGACTATAACTTCCAAGAGTCTCATTTACGTTTTCATACCAGTACACAGGAAGAAACTGAGACACCTTCAGGACGTTTCTGTCCATAATATTCATGGGAACAAACACACCACACAGAAAGCACATTCCAAGAGACAGGATATTTGCGATCCCGCTTAACATGTTACTATTTTTTACAAAAAGACCGATCAGATAGGAAAGTGAAAGTGCCACTGCCATCATTACCAGAGTGTTCAGTACATAGTATCCGAAATTTTCTGAACTGAGAAATGTTTTTCCATACATAAGGATAGCTCCAGCCATACCGATTCCCCATAAGCCCCCACCCATCACAAACATGGCCAGAAGCCCTCCAGACTCTGTCGTCTTGCAGAGATCGCAGATGCCTGCATTCTCTTTGGTATATCGTCTTTTTTGAAAGCCATCAGAACATATCCCATCACATAGCAAAGTAATGCAAGAAACAGATATGGAATATATCGGAAATAATAGAGCCATCCGGACGTACCACTGTTTTCATCTGTATCCAGCATGGTGACTTCTCCTCTTTTTTTATCCAGGATCGCTGTTGCCGCTTCCTTCTGGGAAAAACCGGCTTTCAGATATGTCCGCATTGTATTCAGGCAGCTCTCAAGTTGCTGATCCACATAATATGCCGAATAAGATCCGGGCACCTTGGTCACAGAAATACTTTCGCCGTTTACCATACAGTTCTCATAAAAATCCTCAGGAATCACCACGATGTATTCTACATTTCTGTAAAAAAGCTCTTCCTGAAGCTTCTCCCTGTTATCCTCCAGCATGGTCACGTGATGCGTACCTTCAAGCCATTTTACCAATCCTTCTGCAAGTGGTCCGTTGTCTTTATCCACCACTCCGATCTTTATTTTTTCGCTTTCATAGCTGGTATAAGTTTCCTTACCGGCCGCTGCCTGAAGTGCCATTGTCACTCCGAAAAAATGCCCAGATACAGGAGGATCAGACCTGTATTTTTTTTCATGATCCTCATATAGCCTTTAAATACTGTCATAACGTTCCCTCCTGACCATGAAAAAGGATGCCATCATCAGCACCACGCACATTACCGCCAGTGTGATCAGATTTCTATAGTATCTGGTCATATCATCATATACATTGATACAGTAAAACGCATCTGAGATCAGTGATGCAGGATTGATCCGGTTCACAAACGGAACACTGTTTTCCACGATATCCTTCATATTTCCGTTCATCAGTCCGGCAAGAAAGCTGCTTACCATAGAGATTCCAAGCATGAGCCCGATTCTGACGCCTTCCTGCATTTTTCCGAAGCTGCCTATAAACATTCCCATAGATACACCGATGAGACTTCCGAAAAAAGATACCACCAGCATTTTTCCCATCTGTCCCTGAAAATCCAGATTGAGAATATACCGGAGATACAGGATCAGAATGATCACGTCCACATAGCCCAGAGCAAAAGATGTCAGCTGGTCTGTAAGGATCAGCTTCAGCTTGTGGGTCGGCGTTACACACCGTCTGGCTGCCAGAGGTGTGATATTAGCCTGGATCCCGATCGCAGAGCCAAATCCGATAAAGCATCCATACAGCAGGCCATGGCGATCAGTGCGTAAAAGAACTGCACATTTCCGTCAATGGTCCGGCCACCAAGAGAGACTTCCCTTACCAAGCTGTCGGAACTTAACAAGGATTTCATGGTTTCCATATCCATCTGCGGATTTTTTTTCATGATATTGGTGATAGTCGTTCTGGTGTTTTCACAGCTGTCGAGAACTGTCTGAAGGATACTTCTTCTATTCCGGTTCCTGCTACTGTAAGGGAAGGCTCTTTTCCCACATAATAAATCCCTTCTACTTTTTTATCCTGCAGTGCTTCCAGCGCTTCCTTTTCCGACATTTCTTCTGCTTTTAAAAGATCCGGACTGCTTTTTTCCACTTCATCCAGATAGGTCATAAAAAACGTATCCGCAGAAGTTTCCTTCACCACTGCCACCGGAACCGTCTGAAAATCTGCTTCATTGATATTTCCGAATGCAAAGTAAAAAAAGGTTCCAAGCACAAGCGGAAAGACCAGCGGCCAGAATACAATGTTAAAATTCCGGATCTTGGAAATAAAACTGTATTTCAGTAAATGTAAGATCTCCCATCCCTCCTAATCTCTTAGCTGTTTTCCGGTGATCTCCAGAAAGACATCATTTAATGTAGGCAGTTCGGAAAAGACTCTTCCAAAAGAAATATCCTGGCTTTGCAGATAATTAAGAAGACGGATCAGGTTATGCTTCGCATCGGTACAGCGCACGACCAGCACCTGTTTTTTATACTGCACATCAAACACATGCTCCAGTGTGCGGATATCCCGGAGATTTTTTTCTTCCAGGGCAATGGCTTCTACGGTGATGGTCTCTCCTGTTTTGATCATCTGCTTCAATTCTTCCTTTGTTCCCTGAGCGATGACTCTTCCGTGATCCATGATGGCGATCCTGGTACAGATCTGCTCCACTTCTTCCATGTAATGGGATGTGTAGATAATGGTGGAGCCTGGTGGTTCAGCGTCTGGATCCCTTCCAGGATCTTGTTTCTGCTCTGTGGATCTACAGCTACCGTCGGCTCATCCATAATGATCAGTCTTGGCTTGTGGGCAATCCCGCAGGCAATGTTCAATCTTCGTAAAAGGCCCCCGGAAAGCTTCTTTGGGTACATTTTGCGGAAATCTTCAAGACCTGTAAATTCAATGGCATCCTCCACCAGCTCTTTTCTCCGTTTCCTGTCCCGTATGTAAAGGCCGCAGAAATAATCGATATTTTCCTGCACTGTCAGCTCATCAAAAACGGCTACATTCTGAAGCACGATCCCAATCTGTTCCTTGAGCTTATAGCTGTCCGGCTTCATCTCTTCTCCGAATATCTTTATTTCACCTCTGTCATATTTCAGAAGTGACAAGAGGCAGCTGATGGCCGTTGTCTTTCCCGAGCCGTTGGGACCAAGTAATCCGAAGATCTCACCCTCCCGGATATCCAGTTCCAGATGATTCAGTGCGGTAAGATCACCATATCGTTTTACCAGATTTTCTATGTGGACCATACTCTGTGGCATATGTTTTCCTCCTTTTTTACAGTCCGTTAAGCAGGACTTTTATGTCTTTTTCGCAGAAATTCATATTTCTTCTATGATGCCATTATATCCTTTTCTTCTGTCTGCTCCAAGTGTTGAATGTCACCACCTGCAAATGACAAATGTCATGTCTTTTTCAGAAGGATAGATTTTTCTTTGCAGGGAAGGAACCGGTATATTATAATAAAGGCACATTGATTTCAGAAATTTGTGCAGCAAAAGGGGTTCTCCCGGAACAGGATACGATAATTTTAGCCGGTTATCTGCCTGACTTTCGGAAAAGGCTGTAATTCTGAGAAAGGAGGGTATATTTTTTATGCGTTATTTTACAGATTCCATACTATTGCTTTTATACAGTACTTTAACATTTTTTTATGTGCCTGCAGATCAGGCTCTTGTGTTTGCCCTCCTTTTTGCGGTGATCCTTTGCTGCATTACTTATCTGGGCAGGGTATGTAAAACAGAATCCTGTTCACACAATTCTTTGCCAGTATTGAAACCCGCCGGAAATATCATTCCGGTTCTTGCAGGAAGCTATGTGATCTTTGGATTATGTTCCCTGTGGTTTTCGGATCTTCTTCTATTTTTCCCGCTGCTGCTGTATCAGACCTTATCTGCTGGGCTTTTTCCTCTGGCAGTGGCTGCGCTTCCACTTTGGGGATTTCTGGTTTTTCAGATCAATAGATTTCCGGCAGTTCTTTGTCTGCTTGGGATTTTTGGTTTCGTTCTCTCATTTTTTCTCTGGCTCTATGCCGGAAAATATCAGGCTCTTTACCAGGATTTTCATCAAATCCGGGATGACAGTGAGGAACATACGCTTCTTCTTTCTGAAAAAACAAGGCACTTCTGGAAAAACAGGATTACGAAATTTATGCTGCTACATTGCGCGAGCGAAACAGAATTGCCAGAGAGATCCATGATAATGTGGGACATGTACTATCCCGTTCTATCCTTATGACTGCTGCCTGCAAAACCATCAACAAAAATGATTCTCTTGATCCTCTGCTTGGAAATCTGGAAGAATCCCTGAACGGTGCTATGAACAGCATCCGTTCCAGTGTACATGATCTTCATGACGATGCGATAGATCTGGAAGATGCCATAAAAGGACTTGTAAAGGATTTCACCTTCTGCCCGGTGAATCTTACTTATGATATGTCCAGGCAGATTCCAAGAGAGGTGAAATACAGTCTGATCAGTATTACAAAGGAAGGGCTTTCCAATGTAATGCGGCATAGCAATGCGGATTCTGTGGATATTCTTCTGCGGGAGCATCCTGCACTTTATCAATTGTGCATTGAGGATAACGGGACACCGGAAAATGGAATTCCGGATATTCAAACTGGATCAGACAGCAATAAGTCCAAAAATACTTCCGGTGGTATGGGACTGTCCAATATCCGTGACCGTGCAAAGGCGCTGGGCGGTACGGTCCAGATTACGCAGGAGAATGGTTTTCGGATCTTTGTGACGATCCCGAAATCTTTTTCTAATTGAATCAGACAGATATTTCTCACTTTGCCGGAAACCTTCCTGATTTGATCAAAGTACTTTCCCGGCATATTGGATCCGTCTGTTTTTTCTGATCTGTAAATTTACTTTTTATAACTCATAAACAGGAGATTTTGACATGAAAATTATAATCGTAGACGACGACTGCCTGGTTGCAGGAGCACTAAAAACCATTCTTGAAGCAAACCCGGATATCGAAGTGACTGCCACCGGCTCTGATGGTGAAGAAGCCTGCTCTCTGTACAGAGAGTATCTTCCGGATATTCTTCTGATGGATATCCGTATGAAAGGAATGGACGGACTGGAAGCTTCCAGAAAGATCCTGGGCGAATTTCCGGAGGCAAAAATTCTTCTTCTGACTACTTTTTCCGATGATGAATATATTGTAAAAGCCTCCGCCTCGGCACAAAGGGTTATCTTCTGAAGCAGGATCATACCAGCATTCTTCCGGCCCTTCAGGCGGTTTACTCCGGTCAGACCGTATTCGGCACAGAGATCATATCCAAAATCCCTGAACTCCTGCAGTCCTCCGACGGATTTGATTATGCTTCCAGAAACATCAGCGAACGGGAGCTGGATATCATCCGGCTGATCGCCAACGGATACAGCAATAAGGAGATTGCCGCAGAACTGTTTCTCAGTGAGGGAACGGTACGAAATTATCTCAGTTCCATTCTGGATAAACTGCAGCTGAGGGATCGGACTCAAGTTGCTGTTTTTATTATCAGCATAAGTAAAAATCTCCTGCATCCAAATTCCTGTAAATATTTATTAATTTAATAGAATCGGAGGATTCCTCACAATGAACCGCTATCTTACTATCTATATCCCGAAAACAGCTGTTCCGGCACCTGTCTCCCGCTTTCTTCGCACGCAGGCAGGTCTTACAAAAAAGCAGATCAGCCAGGCGAAGTTCCGTCCCGGTGGTATCCGAAAAAACGGACAACAGTGCCGGGTAACGGAAACCGCTTATCCCGGGGATCAGATCATAGTATGCCTGGAAGCGGACGATGTGGATTCTGCCCAGCTGGAATCTTCATCCTTTACCGTCTATTCGTCCAATCACAATTTCCAGTTCTCCGCAGACGCAATTTCATATTCTGATTCCGCAGCTTCAGAATTTGCAGGTTCTGATGTCAATTCTCACATTTATCATTCACTGGCTGCAACGTCACAGATTCTTCCTGAGTTGGCGATCATATACGAAGACCAGGATATCCTCGCCATAAATAAACCTGCCGGGATTGTCACTCATCCTTCCGGTTCTCACTACAGTGACAGTCTCGCCAACCAGGTGGCTTCCTATTTCCGTTCCAAAGGAGAGCCTACCAAAGTCCGGTCTATCGGACGATTGGATAAAGAAACCTCCGGTATCCTGCTCTTTGCCAGGAACCAGACTGCTGCCGCCAGATTACAGAACCAGCGTGAAGAAGGGATTTCAGAGAAAACCTATCTGGCTGCAGTTTCCGGTTTCATGCCTGTGGATGAAGATGGAGCTTTTCACAGGATCTCCGTTCCCCTTGCACCTGACCCGGATAACCGTCTGAAAATGGTCGTATCCACAGATGGCACGCTTCCCGGAAGCAAACATGCAGAAACCCTTTATTCTGTTCTGAAATCTAACGGCCCTGACGCAGCAGCTCCGGCTTCTCTTGTAATGCTCCGTTTGAAAACCGGCCGTACCCATCAGATCCGTGTACACATGGCATCTCTCGGGCATCCTCTTCTGGGTGATTCTCTGTACTGTTTATCGGACATATCGAATCCGTTTTCCCGGGCTGCACTCCACGCATGGAAGCTTAAATTTCAACTTCCATTTTCAATTGATGAATCTGCTTCCGACACCCGGGCTTCCATGCATCATGACAAAAATGCCAAAAAAGAAATCTCCCTGGAAGCACCCCTCCCGGAAGATTTCAAAAAATTCTATGAAACGATATTCTGAAGCCATACGCCTTTTTTTACAAGGATAAATCCAATGACACATTTCATCATATCCGCTGCCTGGACCATTGCGTAGATCACAAGTACAGGCAGACCTGTAAAACGGCTTAAGGTAAATGCGATCGTTACACTTACCACCCAGATAAACACACTGTCAAACAGAAATGTAACGATGGTCTTTCCACCGGAACGCAAAGTAAAATATGTTGCATGCAAGAATGCATTCTGCGGCATGAAAAATGCTGTGAGCATAATAAAATATTTCGCCAGAGTACGTGCCTCAGCATTGGTATTGTAAAGCCTTGGAAACAGTGGTGCCATTACAAACATCACAGCTGCCACGCAGGTACAGCAGAACACAGAAAATGCGATCATCTTGTTGTCCGTATCTCTGGCTTCCTTCATCTTACCTGCCCCCAGAAGCTGTCCTACAACAATGGCTACCGAATCTCCAAGTGCGATAAATATGATATTAAATACATTGTTGATGGTATTGGAAATATTTAATCCCGCAACCACGTTCAGTCCACGGACTGAATAACATTGTGTCAGCATGGCCACTCCGGCTGCCCATAAAGTCTCATTCAGAAGCAGCGGGGTTCCCTTAATAAGTATCTTCTTTGTCAGGTTCGCCGGAACCTTTAATGTTGAATACAGACCCTGTGCAAAAATATTCTTTTCTGTATGCTTATGTGTCCAGCTCAGGACAATGCAGGCTTCCACATATCTGGAGAGCACTGTGGCAACAGCCGCGCCTCTTACTCCCATTTCCGGGAATCCGAATTTTCCATAGATCAGAAGATAATTAAATATCAGATTGATCAGCACTGCCACGATCCCGGCCTTCATTGGAAGTACGGTCTCACCGCATTCACGTAAAGTACTTGCATAGACCTGCACCATCATAAATGGCGGAAGTCCCAGAAGCATGATCCATAAATACTGTTTCCCATAAATAAGAGTATCCCTGATCTCCTGTGCAGTCCCGTCACCTTTTAAATACATGCTGATCAGTGAACCCCCTGCTGTCAGAAACAGTATAATGGTGATTGCTGTCAGAATCACTGCCATCCACAATTTATAACGAAGTGTCTGGCGGACACCCTCATGATCCTTCTGTCCGAAATACTGTGCTGTAAAAATTCCCGCTCCGGACACCCCGCCGAAAATACATAGATTATATACAAAGATCAGCTGATTGACGATCGCCGCTCCAGACATCTGTTCGGTACCGATACGACCGATCATAATATTGTCCAGAAGACTGACAAAATTTGTGATCCCGTTCTGTACCATGATCGGTACTGCAATAGACAGGACCATCAGATAAAACCTCTTATCTCCTACGAACTTTCGGAAAAAAGAAGATTTCTCTTTTACCTTCTCCATAAATTCTTCCCCCTTGTTTTTCGTTTTCCTTCATCCAAAATTCTCCACAAAAAGGAGACTGCCCACCTGAAACATTCTTCCCTTTCGTAAGCGTTGTAGCTACTACCTTACTACAAACTTCTTTTATTTTCAATAGTCTTTATAACGATAAATCTCCGCTTTTTTTGTATCTTTTTACTCCACCATACGACTCTCGTCTGCAATATCCTGATCTTTGAACTTTGTTCCAGCTGTGTCACAATTTCAGTGTCAAAGTTTTTCAAAGTGATCTAAGCCGGCTGAAAAAAGATCTGGACCGGCTGAATCTGGTGCTGAATTATATTTCTGAGAATTACAAACGGCCTATTTCTCTGGATGAGATCGCAGGTGTTGCTTATCTCCAGCTGGATATTTCTGCCGTTTTTTCAAGAAAAAGATGGGGGTTACATTTCTGGAATATCAGAATGAATACAGACTTTCTTTTCTCTACAAAGATCTGATCAATACGAAAGACCCTGTGCATGTGATTCTGGAACGCCATGGATTCAACAATTATAAGCTGTTTCGACGGATGTTCCAGGAGCACTTCGGGTGCACACCTAAGAAGGTGCGGGAGAATATGCGGAAATAACAGTACCTTCTCTTACACCATCCAGTCTTCCCGCAAATACGAAGGAAAGTACCGCAGCAATCACTGCCATGGATACGTCAAAACAGATCTTGGTTGTTCCAAAATTTGTTTTCCATGTGAGGATAACCATATAAAAATGATCCTATACCCGCATAAAAAAACAGCGAAATGGATTTTACTTCCATTTCGCTGTCTTGTGTTATTTCTTGTTTTCTATTATTTTTTTAGTATGTCGTTTTACGCAACCTGTTTTTTGTTGTTGGTAACTGTGATCAGATGACTTTTGATCAGTACCGGACGTACTGCATTATAGATGATCGCTACCAGAATTACAGATACAACTGCATTGATAAAGGTTGCCGCCGCACTCATTTTTGCAAGTGCTGTGCCAGTTCCTGTGGCTGTCCCAGAATGTACTGTTTGTAGAAATATCCTACGATAGGATCTGCAATTACGTTAAATGCAAGTCCTGCGACAGATGCGATCACACTCCATTTGAAAACATATTTTTTATCTGTACTCTCATTGATCTTTGCAACCTTGTGTGCCACAAGACCTACGATCAGACCGATACAGAATTTCAGTACAAAGGTTTTCGGTGCGCCTGTGATATAAACAGGGTCCATGATATCTGCAATTCCCATTCCGATAGCTCCGGCAAGTCCGCCATATACGCCACCCAGAAGCAGTGCTGCAAGTACGCAGAAAGCATTTCCGATATGAATGGATGTTGCGTCTCCGCCCGGCACCGGGATCTTGATCTGCAGAAATGTGAAGGATACATAACATAAAGCTGCTAATAACGCAGTTTCTGCAAGTTTAACTACTGTGTTGTTCTGTGTGTTCATAATAATTCCCCTCTCGTTTCGTTATTACCTTTGTTATTACTTTAATGTATGATTGTATTAATGTAGGAATGTAATAACTTGGATGTTATAGTACCGCTTGTTTGGGTATATTACAAGGGGCAATTTTTATGTTTTTTTAGGGGACAGTTTTTATGGGTAATAAAAAAGTGGCTGTTTAAGCCACTCTTTCATGATTGTATATTCAAAACTACATACATGTTCTATTGATGATCGTTAATCTTTTTTTGAATCAATTTTTAACCTGCGTACCGATCAGCCTTTTTTTCACGGGCTCGCAGCCAAAGCTGCATCGCCTGTTCTTTTGGCTACTCCAGCGGTGGTCATCTCACGACTCCGTCGTTCGATGTCATTTGCTTCACAAATATTCAGTCTGTACCATAAATGGTTCTCCACAAGCAAGCTTGTTCCGCCCCATCTCTGTTACATCCTGCCCGCTTCCTCGGCTTTTTGGTCAAGCCCTCACCCGATTAGTAACAGTCAGCTCCATGTGTTACCACACTTCCACCTCTGCCCTATCTACCTCGTCGTCTTCAAGGGGGTTTACTTCATAAGAATGGGATATCTCATCTTGAGGGGGGCTTCACGCTTAGATGCCTTCAGCGTTTATCCCTTCCGGACTTGGCTACCCGGCCATGGCTTTGGCAAGCCAACCGGTCCACCAGCGGTCCGTCCATC
>ENA-OQHY01000160-OQHY01000160.1-human-gut-metagenome-genome-assembly--contig:-NODE-160-length-38372-cov-3.757249_pt1 | contig 38372 bp, 47 predicted proteins | sample MGYA00242570_ERZ504733 | MGnify/ENA primary metagenome ERZ504733 (study PRJEB26092, sample SAMD00036219) | human gut metagenome | host: Homo sapiens | study: EMG produced TPA metagenomics assembly of... | reverse complement strand
CGACCGGGGTCTTCTTTGTTAAGGTGTATCTTCTGTTTTTATCGGTAAATCCGCAGGATACGGAGAACTTTTACCAGTTTGGTTCCCATTGGCATGCGGCGCATTTCGGCTTCGGTTGTGCCGGTTACGACTACGAAAGCAATCAGGTATACCACGATTGCGATCAGAATTGCGGCCAGCATACTGATCGACGGGCGTTTTGTGATGCGAACAGGCCATAATAAACAACCCAGGTTACAACACCCATGATGCAGCGGCGATCAATGGTTTTACATACGTGTTTTTGAACTCATTGCGGAAGTTCAGGTGCTTGCGGATCGAAAGGTTATTCAATACACACATGCTAAGGGAGAACAGAATTCCCGCAAAGACGACAGCATAAATGTTTGTCTTTGGGAAAACTGCAAGGATCAGCGCCAGAACGATAAGATCCATCCCAAGGGAAATTGCCGCATTGTGCAGGGCTTTCTTCTGCTGTCCGATCGACTGCAGTACACTGTTGGTAATGGTGGACAGTGCAGAAAAGACAACTGATACGGCACCCATCATCAGCAGTTTGCCGGAAAGGCTTGAGCTTGACGGGAACAGAACGCCTGTAATCGGGAATGCCAGAACTCCAAGGCCGACGGCAGCCGGAATGGAGATGAACATGGTCAGGCGGATCGTTTCCAGAATTTTGTCGTTTGCCTCGTCGAGGTCACCGGTTGCGTAGCAGGAAGACACCTCCGGCATCATCGCAGATGCGGATGCGCTTGCCATGGCAAGCGGGACGTTAATCAGCGTAACGTAATAGTTGGAAAACTCGCCGTATGCAGCGTTCAGCGCTTTCTGGTTTTCGCCGTGCCATCCGAGGATGGTAAAGAACAGATAGTTGTCCAGGTAAGCGTTACAGTTATAAATAAAGGTCGTGAAGATGACCGGTGTTACCATCAGAAAGAGTACCTGAAAGATTTCGCGGTAGGATTCTTCGCGGTGGCGTATGTCTTTGGCTGCTTTTCGCAGAATGCTTTTCCGGTTTACCCCGTAAACGAGCAGCATAAAGCAAAGGCCTGCCAGCACACCGGCTCCCGTTCCGAGGGTTCCGCCGGCAGCACCGAATTTCGCACGCTCGGTGTCATTTGTCGCAAACTGCTGGATAAAGAACCAGGCTGCACCGATACTGAAAGCGGCGTTGAATATCTGCTCGATGATCTGTGAAATCGAAGTCGGCATCATCGTGCTGTGGGCCTGGAAATAGCCGCGCAGGACGCCGAGAATCGCCGAGAAGAAGATGGTCGGTGCCAGTACGCGCAGGGCCAGGATGGCATTCTGCTGGTTATACGGCAGAAGGAATTTTCCGCCGAAAAACGCCACCAGTGCAGCGATTCCTCCCACGATTACGGCATAAAGGAGGGCTCCGCGGAAAACGCGGTGTGCATTCCGGTACTCTTTTAATGCCAGGCGTTCGGATACGATTTTCGATACTGCCATCGGAATACTGTAGGACGAGATCAGCAGCAGGATCGTATACAGATTGCTCGCTGTACTGTAATAACCAAGCCCCTCATTTCCAATGGTTTCGCCGAGCGGCGACCGGTATAAAAGGCCGATCACACGCGAGATAATCGTTGCAGCCATTAAAATAGAAGTATTTCTCAGTAACGTATTTTTCTTTTTACTCATTCTTTCGCTCCCCGGATTACATTTTCAATCTGCCAGTCAATCGGCGCAAGACCGTTTTCTTCCAGATATTCGTTCGTTCTGGAAAACGGATGGCTGCCGAAAAATCCGCGGTATGCAGAGAGCGGGCTCGGATGAGCGGACATCAGCACCAGATGTTTTGGATTGTGGATCATCTCTTTTTTGCGCTGCGCGGGACGTCCCCAGAGGATGAAGACCATCGGGCGGTCCTGCCCGGCGAGTACTTTGATTGCCGCGTCCGTGAACTGCTCCCAGCCGATTTCCTTGTGGGAATTTGCCTGATGCGCGCGCACGGTCAGCACCGTGTTCAGCATCAGAACACCCTGGCGTGCCCATTTTTCGAGATAACCGTTGTTCGGGATGTAGCATCCCAGATCATCTTCGAGTTCCTTGTAAATATTGACCAGAGACGGCGGAATGTCTACTTCCGGTTTTACGGAAAAGCAGAGTCCGTGCGCCTGTCCCGGCTCGTGGTACGGATCCTGGCCTAAGATGACCACTTTGACCTGCTCGAGCGGGGTAAAGTGGAACGCATTGAAAATATCATCAGCCGGCGGGTAAATCGTGTGGGTTTTGTATTCCGCGCCCACCGTCTGAAACAGTTTTTTATAATAATCTTTGGAGAATTCTCCTTTCAGGGCATTTGCCCAGCTTCCGCTAAGAGGCGGCATATCGTTTTCTTCCTCCTTTTACAGGCGGACCGGCACATTGCGGCCTGCCAGATATTCTTTGACTTCACGAATTTCCAGTTCTTTGTAGTGGAACAGAGATGCGGCAAGTGCGGCATCGGCTTTTCCTTCGGTTAAAGCGTCATAGAAATGCTCCAGCGCTCCTGCGCCGCCGGATGCAATGACCGGGATACCGACGCTTTCTGCGATGGTTCTTGTCAGCTCAATATCGTATCCCGCCTTTGTTCCGTCGCAGTCCATGCTGGTGAGCAGGATTTCTCCGGCGCCAAGGCTTTCTGCTTTTTTGCCCACGCAACGGCATCGATGCCGACATCGATGCGGCCGCCGTTTTTATAGATATTCCAGCCGCTTCCATCCGCTCTTTTCTTGGCGTCGATCGCAACAACCACGCACTGGCTGCCGAATTTCTGTGCCGCGTCGCGGATGAGCTGCGGATTGTTGATGGCAGAGGAGTTGATCGAGATTTTATCGGCTCCTTCGCGGAGCAGCATCTTGAAATCATCCACGGTACGGATTCCGCCGCCAACGGTGAATGGGATAAAAACGTTTGCTGCTACTTTGCGTACCATATCAACGACGGTTCCTCTCTGATCGGAGGAAGCAGTGATATCAAGAAAAACAACCTCATCGGCTCCTGCCTTGTCGTACGCTTTTGCGATCTCCACCGGGTCACCGGCATCTTTTAAATCGACGAAATTAACGCCTTTTACGACTCTTCCGTTTTTTACATCCAGGCATGGGATAATTCGTTTTGTAAACATCCGTCAGTCCTCCTCTCCAATTTCCGCAAAATTTTTCAGAATGGCAAGCCCAAGATCTGAGCTCTTTTCCGGGTGGAACTGGCAGGCGAACAGATTTTCTTTTTCCACGGATGCATGGATGTGTGTACTGTACTCTGTCGTTGCTTTTACAATTTCCTCCTCTTCTGCTTTCAGATAGTAGGAGTGGACAAAGTAAACATACGATTCCTGCGGGATGCCTTTAAATAAGCGTCCCTCGTTCTGCAGATGGATGGAATTCCAGCCCATGTGCGGAATCTTTAAGCCCTCTTTGTCCGGAATCCGGAGAATTTCTCCTTTTAACAGGCCAAGGCCTGCAACGCCCGGGCTCTCTTCGCTGCGTTCAAACAGGATCTGAAGTCCGAGGCAGATTCCAAGAAACGGAGTCCCTTTTTCTACGATTTCATGAATAACCGGCACCAGATGATAGCGGTTCAGATTTTCCATCGCATCTCCAAAGCTGCCGACACCCGGCAGAACGACGTGATCTGCGCGTTTTAACACGTCTGGATCCCTGGTCAGTACAACCTCTTTTCCAAGGCTTTGAAAGGCTTTTTCCACGCTTTTTATATTTCCGGCATCATAATCAATCAGTGCAATCATAGGTGGGTCCTCCTCGTTTGTTATTTCAGTCCACGCCCCTGTCATTGGGGGCATCTCTGCTGTTCTTTTGCAAACAGTACACTTCATTCTAACATACCGTTTTCTAAAATTCAAATTTTGAAAGTTATAAAATTATACAAAAATGCAGAAATTCTTAAGATTTCTTTTACTCCCGCTCCTTTCTTTCTTTTTATACTGGACAAATGGCGGGCATCACGCTACAATAAGAGCGTTGCACTAAGAAACGATAACATTTTGTAAAAAACGAGAGGTGTATATGATTACCAAATATCTGATTGTATTTTTGATTTCCATGGTTCCGCTCATCGAGCTGCGTGGTGCGATTCCGTACGCGGTAGCTTTCCATATTCCGACGCTTCCGGCCTATCTGATCGCCGTCATCGGAAATATGCTTCCGGTTCCGGTTATTTTCCTGTTCGCTCGAAAGGTTCTTGTCTGGGGATGTGATAAAAAGTATATCGGAAAGTTCTTCACCTGGTGTCTGGAAAAAGGCGAAAAAGGCGGGGAAAACTGAAAGCAAAAGCCGGCCGCGGACTTCCGCTCGCCCTGCTGCTCTTCGTCGGCATCCCGCTCCCGGGAACCGGCGCATGGACCGGCACACTGGCCGCAAGTATCCTCGATATGGACTTTAAGACCAGCGTTCTCGCCATCATGGGCGGTGTTCTCCTTGCAAGCGTCATCATGCTGCTTGCAAGTTCCGGCGTATTCGGGGCAATTGGGGCGCTTTTGGCGTAAACGGCTCTGCTTCCGTTTCAATTCCATAAAATTTGGCTTACAGCCGCACAGATTTGTTTTTCCGATCTGTGCGGCTGTTTTTGTATAACTTTTTTCTAACAGAAATTTTCCCTGCTGTTTCCTGTTCACGTTTTTCCGGATCGAATTCTGTTTCTTTTCTTCCAGTATTTTCTTGTACTATTTTCATTTTTCCTCTTGAACATTCGTTCGATTTGTGTTACACTTCTTTTATCGAACAGTTGTTCTTTTTATAAAATACCTGTTATCTTATTGTTTTACTTTTATTCGTATTCATTTGGACATAGAAAGGAATTTTTCTGCCATGCAGTTATCATCACAAACACTTTCTCTCTCCGAGAAGCTGAATCTTCTCGCTGACGCGGCCAAATACGACGTTGCGTGCACTTCCAGCGGTGTGAACCGTGCCGGAAAACAGGGACATCTCGCAATTCGGTCTCCTGCGGTATCTGTCACAGCTTTTCTTCCGACGGACGCTGTATCTCTCTGTTGAAAATTCTGCAGAGCAACGACTGTATCTACGACTGTAAATACTGCGTCAACCGCGCCGGGAATGACCGGCAGCGCGCCACGTTTACACCGGAGGAGGTCTGTACACTCGTCACGGAATTTTATCGCCGAAACTATATTGAGGGACTCTTTTTAAGTTCCGCCGTCTGCAAAAATCCTGCCCATACGATGGAACTCATGTACCGCACTCTGCATCTTTTACGTAATCGTTACCGCTTTAACGGCTACATCCACGTCAAAGCTATCCCGGGCGCACCCGCCGATCTGATCGAAAAGACCGGCTATCTCGCCGACCGCATGAGCGTCAATCTGGAACTCCCGACCGGAGAAGGGCTGCAGAAACTGGCCCCGCAGAAGACACAGAAAGCGATTTTAAAACCCATGCGCCAGATCCAGTCCGGTATTGTAGATTACCGGCTGACCGCAGGGAAAAGCGCTTTTTTAGAGCGTTCCTCGGGAAACCGCTATCTCTCCCACTCCATTTTCGATACACGAAAGCAGATTTCCGCCTCCGCTGCCGATCTGGGCTGGATCTCTTCCTCCTCCGCGCGGTCACTGCCGGAAAAGGAACGCTCTGCTCCCTTCGTTCCTGCCGGTCAGAGCACGCAGATGATCATCGGTGCGACAAAGGAAAACGATTACCAGCTTCTCTCCACCTCACAGCTTCTCTACCAGCAGTATGACCTGAAGCGCGTCTTTTACTCCGCCTACATTCCGGTCAACGAGGATTCCGCCCTGCCCTCACGTGAAACCAAGCCGCCGCTTCTTCGGGAACACCGCCTTTATCAGGCAGACTGGCTGCTCCGTTTCTACGGTTTTCAGGCGGATGAACTGCTCGATGAAGCCCACCCGAACTTCCATGCACAGCTCGACCCGAAATGCGACTGGGCGCTACGCCATATGGAGCTGTTTCCGGTGGAGATCAACACGGCTGAGTATGCCGACCTTCTGCGCGTTCCCGGCATCGGGCCGAAATCGGCCATGCGGATTGTAAAGAGCCGCAGAAGCTCCCATCTTTCCTTTGAGCACCTGAAAAAGATCGGTGTGGTGCTGAAACGCGCCAAATATTTTATCACCTGCGAGGGAAAAATGATGTATCACATGCGGCTGGAACAGCAGTTTCTGACCCGGCAGCTCACGGGAGAGGAAGCCGCCTCCAACTGGGAGGTTTCCCATCCGGAACAGTATCAGCAGCTTTCTCTGTTTGATGCTGCCGTACCTGGGCATATATAATCCCGGGCGTTCTTCTCACGGAAAAGCTTTTTGCTTTACCTGCGCTTTTTTGCAGAAGGCTGTTGTCTGTATCAATTGATTTCAGAAAGGATTTTATTATGACTGTTTACACCTGCAGTCCGGATCTTGCGTCGATCCTGACCTGCATCTATGAAGCCTGGAATTCCCGTCTCGGCTACCGCAATGTACGCTGATGACGGAACCAGTCGGCAATCTGGAGCTGTTCTGCGATTACTGCCATGTTGAGCCGGACACAGAAAAAGCCGCCAGCGTCACGCGATCCATTCAAAAGAAGATCGGCGCAGCAGCCTGGCGGCTCGTCTATCTCTGTGCAATGTCCGAGAGAAGCGACGCTCCCGACATCATTTATCGTTTTCTGCTCTACGGCTTTTCCTATGGAAAGGATACCCTGCATATGCTGCAGGAACCGGCGGTATTCCACGCTTTTGAAGTTTCCCGTCAGGTCACAAATGAAGCGCATTCGTTCCGGGAATTTATCCGTTTTGCAAATATTTCCTCCGGTTTTCCGATCCTGATCTCGCATATTTCCCCGAAAGCCAATGTGCTGACCCTGGTCGCTCCCCATTTTCTGACCGGCTTCCCTCAGAAACTGATGATTCTCGATGATAACCGGCAGCTTGCGTCGTGCATCCCGCTGACCGGCCCTTTTATCTGACCCGTCTTTCTCCGGATGAAATAGAACGCCTTTCCCTCACGGAATCCACTTCGGACCCTTACGAAGAACTCTGGAAAGGATTTTTCACCGCAATTGCCATCAAAGAGCGTTCCAATCCCGACTGTCAGCGTACGCATCTGCCGCTCCACTACCGGGATCATATGCCGGAATTTAAAAATTTTTAGAGTCTTAGAATTTTTCCAGCTGTTCCATGTTCAGCACAAACACAGTACAGCCTCCTGTCTGGGTATCAATCGGAACAGAGTAATTTCCGCCCGGGCAGAAGTTTCCGCTTTCCATCGGGGTAGCCGCATAGGTAACTGTTTTCCGAAGCCCTGCTTCCTGTTTTAAGATCGCAAGCACAGCGTCGAGCTTATGATCATCGGTTCCGATCAGCAGTGTTGTGTTCTTCTCCTTCAGGAAACCGCCGGTCGTGGCAAGCTCCGTCACAAAAAAGCCTTTTTTGTTCAACTCGGCAATGGTGTCTGCCTCGTCCTCTTTCCGTAATACAGCAACAATTAACTTCATACAAATTCCTCCTCGCATCCTCCGGTCAAACGGATTCTGATTTTTGAAAAGTCAGCTGCTTATGCCGTATGGCACATTGCATTTTTCTGTTTTCACAGTAAAAATAGCATAATGTCACGGAAAAAGAAAGTCTTTTTTTACTTTTTCACTTCAAATCCGTATGACACGGTTCCATTTTCGAATACCGCGTCCACTTCGTAGATGTAGCCGGCCTCGGCTCCCGGAATGCTCCAGCTCTCCGCATGCTCCACAGAAACGCTTTCTCCCTCCGGGTAACCATTGCCAAAGTTCTGCCCCCGGTCTTCGGCCGGCCATCTTTCTGCTGTGACAGAATCCGGCTCCTCCGAGAAGACAAGCTCCAGATCGGTTTTTCCTTCGTCATTTGCTGTATGCAGATCACTCAGTTCCGTCCATTCCAGAATGAACGCACTGTCCGCAACGACGTTCTGACCATTGCCGTCCTCATCAACATAAGACCAGGTATAACCTCCCTGTGTTGCCATAGCTGTCACCTGGGCATTTGGCTGTGTGTAGCACAGATTCAGAAACGGAATTTCCGATGGATCCTTTTCCGGCAGAATCTGGGAAAGTTCCTCATCGAATTTTTCTGCATCCGCCTCCGTACCGCCGCTGATTCTCATAATACGGCTGATACCCGGATATTGTCCCGGATAGGAGTTCAGCATAATACCGTCGCCCTCCACTTGAAGAAAATCTCCTTTTTTGATCTCGGACGGATCAATGGCATTTCCATTTTCATCGTAAAGTGTGTCGGACGGTGTATGTGTCACATAGATGTTTCCGTGTTCCAGATCTCCCAGGTACCATAACCCGGAATCTTCTGCAAGAAATACGGCTTTCTGTACTTCTTCTGCCCTATTGCTGTCCTCTGCAGCACTTTCTGTATCTGCATTCAGATTTCGGTCCCGTTCCGTTTTCATATAGATTCCGCCTCCAATCAGCACGGCGGCAACTACAACACCGGTCACTCCAAAAATAACTGCGTTTTCTTTTTTCATAAGCGTATTCTTCCTTTCCTGTTGTTTTCCCGTTTTTTTTACACGACTTGTTTTATCTTTCTGCAAGACATGCAAGAAACGGTTCCCCGTACTTTTCAAATTTGCTCTCGCCGACACCAGAGACCGCCAGCATTTCCTCTTTGTTGGACGGTTTCTCCATCGCCATCTGGATCAGTGTTTTATCCGAGAAGATAATATACGGAGGCACTTTATGCTCCTTTGCAAGCTCCATCCGGAGTGCCCGCAGTTTTTCGAATACCGCGGCCTCCTCGTTGGAAAGATCCTTTGCCGCTGCCGAGGTTTTTGTCTTTGTCTTCTCTTTTGCGGCTTTCGGAATCCGTTTTTCTTCTTTTGCCATCTTCATCAGCATCGTGCCGTCCTCATCCAGCAGCTCCGCCGCTTTTGGCAACAGGCGCACAATGCTGTATGTGTCGGCCGTTACATAGAGATATTCCCGAACCTGCAGTTCATTTAAGATCTGCCGCAGCCGGTAGACCGGCTCTTTTGCCAGTTCCCCGTAATGGGAGTTTTCATCCATGCGGTACTGGCGGATTTTCGCGGTATTCGCACCGTGCAGGGTATCGAGAATCACCGTCGTGCCGTACCGCTGACGGCATTCCCGCACACAGCCAAGGATTGCCTTTGCCGCCGCTGTCACATCCACCGTTTCAAATTCCGAGAGGCAGTTGGAACAGTTTCCACAGTAATTGGAACCGTATTCCCCGAAATACCGCAGGATATAATCTCTGAGGCACTCATGGGTGAAACAGTAAAACGTCATTTTCTTCAGCCGTTCCTCCTCCCGCTGACGGATCAGCGCTGTCGTCTCGGGATCCTCACTCTCCTGCGCCATGTTTTCGATAAAAAACTGGTTTGTGATCACATCCTGTCCCGCATACAGCAGAATACATTCCGCCGGAAGGCCGTCCCTGCCTGCTCGTCCGGCCTCCTGATAATAGCTTTCCATGTTTTTCGGCATATTATAATGGATGACGTACCGCACATTCGATTTATCGATTCCCATACCAAAAGCGTTTGTCGCTACCATGATCTGCTTCCGGTCATAAATAAAATCTTCCTGGTTTTCCTTCCGTTCCAGGTCAGAGAGACCCGCATGGTATCTTGTGACAGAATATCCTTTCTGCTCGAGTTTCTCACAGACCTCCTCCACATTTTTTCTGGTCAGACAGTAAATAATTCCGCAGTCCGCCTCGTGCTCTGCAAGGAATGATTCCACGGCTGCGAATTTATCTTTCGGCTGCTGTACCGTAAATTTCAGATTTTTCCGGTCAAAGCCTGTGACCAGACGTACCGGATCACGCAAAGACAGCAGTGCTTCGATATCATCCCGTACCTCTTTTGTTGCCGTTGCCGTAAAGGCACCGATCACCGGCCGTGCGGGAAGCTGCTCGACAAACTCTGTGATTTTCAGGTAGCTTGGGCGGAAATCCTGACCCCACTGGGAAATACAGTGTGCCTCATCAACACTAATCATCGAAATTTCCATCGACTGCACCGCGCACAAAAATTCCGGTGTCAGAAGGCGTTCCGGGGCGACATAAATAATCTTGTACCGGCCCTCCATGGCAAAGCGAGTGCCTTCCGGTACTGCGCCGCACTTAAGGAGCTGTTCAGAAACGCAGCGTGAATCCCCGCCTGGTTCAGTCGATACCTGATCCTTCATCAGAGAAATCAACGGTGATACCACCAGGGTAATTCCTGGCAGCAGAAGCGCCGGAATCTGATAACACAGCGATTTTCCTGCTCCGGTCGGCATGATGCCGAGCACGTCCTGTCCGTTCAGAAGCGCATCCACCAGCATCTCCTGCCCCTCCCGGAAGGAATCGTAACCGAAGTACTTTTTTAAAACCTCATATTTTGTCATCTTGTTTTTCTCTGCCCTTTCCATCCACTCTACCTCCATTGTGACATAGATTGCAGGTAAAGTCAAACAGATGTGTGCCGCATGTTTTCTTTCATCCATACATATATTGTCTCAAAAAGTCCTGGAGGGGGATTTTATGCGTTCTCTTTCACCCCTTTCCCGCCGGATCCTGAAAAAAGCCGGTATCGCCGCCGCTTTTTTCTGCTCCGCTTTTCTTTTTGGCTCTGTTCTGTCCCACTTTACCTGCCGTGCGCTCCGAAAGGCAGCCCCAGTTTTTCTCTCTGCTGCGCCGGAAACACCTGTTTCTTCCGTTTCGATGCCCGTCCTCTCCTCTGCTGCCGAAAACTGGGGGCTCTCCTTCCCGGAAAAAGGGAAGACTCCCGTCGGCAATGCTACATCCGAAGAGCTTGCCGCCTACAACGCCTGGTTTGCCGCTTCACCGGAAGAAAACATCATCTATCTGACGTTTGACTGCGGCTATGAAACGGCAACACCCCGGCGATCCTTGACGCACTCCAGAAGCATCAGGCACCCGCGGCTTTCTTTGTTGTCGGCAATTTTCTCTCCGACCAGCCGGATCTTGTCAAACGCATGGCGGCAGAAGGCCATATCGTCGGAAACCACACCTGGTCGCACCCGGATATGTCCAAAATTTCCACGCAGGAAGCCTTCTCCGAAGAGCTGAACCGTGTTTCCGCTCTTTACCAGGAAACCACCAGCCAGGAAATGGTGAAATTTTACCGGCCTCCGCAGGGAAAATACAGCACGCAGAACCTGCAGATGGCAAAAGATCTCGGCTATCAGACTTTTTTCTGGAGTCTTGCTATGTAGACTGGTACCAGGATCAGCAGCCGACCCACGAGGAGGCTTTCAAAAAGTTGACCGGACGCATTCATCCCGGTGCCATCGTCCTGCTTCATAATACCTCATCCACCAACGCGGAGATTCTCGATGAGCTGCTGACGAAATGGGAAGAAATGGGATATTCTTTCGGCTCTCTCGATCAGCTCGCATCGAAATCTGCCTGAGGACCGGAAATACGGTTTCTCATGTATTTCTATCTTTCTTTTGTTCTGCTTTTTTTATCCTGCTTTCAAACCGGAATGTCTCCTCTTTTACTTCCTTCCAGAGCCGCAGCACACAGAGCAGGTTCGGCACCGCCATGCAGGCATTGGCAAGCTCCGCAAAATTCCAGACCGTTTCCGCCATGCAGACGCACCCGGCAAACGCTGCAAAGCAGAAGAAAACACGGTAAACCATTCCGAAGCTATCCTTTTTCACCAGCCAGAGAAACGCCTGCTCCCCCTGGTATGCCCAGCCGGCCATCGTTGCAAATGCGAACAGCAGAATCCCAACCGCGACAACATAGCCTCCCGCCGGTCCGAACACACTTTCAAAGGCCTGAATTACCATCGCCGCTCCATCCGCTTTTTCCGCCTCCAGTATCCCCTCTGCCGCCCCGGTCACTCCAACGGCAAGGCCGGTCACAAGACAGATCACCATGGTATCAACGAACACACCTGTCATGCTGATGTACCCCTGCCGCACGGGATCGTCGGTCTGTGCCGCCGCAGCACTGATTCCTCCTGCTCCAAGCCCTGCTTCATTCGAAAACACACCGCGGGAAATTCCATACCGCAAGGCCGGCGGCAGCAGGGAAATTCCCGCACCCACCGCTCCTCCCGATACCGCCCGGAAAGAAAACGCGTCCCGTACTATCGCAAGCAGTGTCCGCGGAAGCTCTCCGGCGTGCAGACCGATTACCATTCCTGCCCCGCCCAGATAAAAGAGTGCCATTCCCGGTACCAGCACCTCCGCCGCTTTTGCAATGGAACGCAGTCCGCCTGTCACCACGAGCAGAAGAAGAATCGTCAGCACCAACGCGCTTTTTTCTCTTGCCACGCCAAACGTATCCTGCATCGCCAGCGCAATCGAGTTTGCCTGCGTCATATTGCCCATTCCGAGAGATACCAGCACGGTGCTTCCGGCAAAAAACACAGCCAGCATCTTCGCCAGCCGCTCCCCCGGAAATGCTCTGGTCAGCGTCACCATCGGACCGCCGCAGTATGTTCCGTCTTTTCTTTGCATCCGGTACTGCACCGAGAGAAAACTCTCAGAAAATTTCAAAGCAAGTCCCACAACCGCCGCCAGCATCATCCATCCAGTGCTCCCGGTCCTCCAAGCGCCATTGCGGAGGCAACCCCCACGATATTGCCCGTCCCGATCTCCGCCGCAAGTTCCGTCATCAGCGATGCGAACGGCGAAACTCCCGCTTCTGTTTTCTCCCCGCTGTACCTCGCCTCACGGCCGAATGCTGTACGAAGCGCAAAGAACAACCGTCGAATGGGTAGCGCGCGAAGCTGGATGGTCAGAAAAATGCCTGTCCCAAGCAGCAGAAAAAGAAGCGGCGGTCCCCAGGCGGCTGCATTCACCGCTTTTAGAAATGCATTGATTTTTTCGAGCGTGGCCATATCCATTCCTCCCTGTACAAAGTTCCAAAGGAAAGCAGTTCCCGTCCCTCCATTGTTAAACGGTTTTCTGTCCATGCATCGCAATGTTTTCTCTGCACTTTATGCAGCACCGCACAAAAAAGAACCCGACAGCAGCCTTACGGCCCGTCCGGTTCTTTCGATCTTCATCTTATTTTGTTGTATTCCGCTTCCGCCCGTTTTTCAGACTCCTGCTCCTTTAAATCATCCGCCACAAGAACACCCGCTTTGAAGCCCATCAGCATCATCTCGAGCATTTCTGCATCGTAATTGCGGTATTTCAGGTAATAAAACAGCGAATCGAGATAATTCAGAAAGCCTTTTTTCGTCTCCGGACTTAAAATCACCCGTTTTCCGTCGCCCATCAGATATTTGGCAATCCGGGAAAAGACGAACTTTTCGTTCAGAAATGCCATCGCATCCGATGTCTCATCCTCCACCAGGATCTGGATCGGTTTTCTCCGCAGCAGCCAGTAGGTCTCATAGGAGATCACTTTCAATGAATTGATATGCTTTGCCTGATGAAAATGTTTCAGGCGGGAAATATCCGTGAAATAGTCCAGCACTGCATGGCTCAACAGCGACTCGCTGATCTGGATTTTCTCGCGGATGCCGAGACTCTTGGCAAATTCCTCGATTTCTTCGTAAAAAACAGCGTAACGGCTCTGGATTACTTCCTCGGAAAATTCTTCCAGAAGTCCGTCGTAGTTTGTGTATATTTTTTCTATTGTATTCATTTTTCCTCCCCGGGCAGATTCAGGATTTCATAGCAGAGTTTCGTCCGGACAAAGTCGGTATATTCGGTCATCTCGCGTTTTTCCATTGTTCCGTAGCGGATCGGCGAGGTATTTCCCATCAGATGTTTTCGGATTTTTCCGGCTTTGACTGCCGCCATCATATTCTCCGCAGAGTCCTCTGCTGCATGAGAGAAGCCCATGCGGCCCGTGTTTCTTCCATCCATTTTTTATCCTTTCCCATGTCTGAAAAGCAGTTTTATTCTTTCAGTATGCTCCAGACGGCATCATCCATCGTATGAATTTCGTTCAGATCGCGTTTTTCCACCGCTGCCTTGACCTGCGGTTTTAATTCACGCTTGCGCACAATCGTTTCCTTGCTCTGGAACTTCTCATCCGGCACAACCTGGAGACGGCGGTAGAACGATCCCATCTCATCTCCCATGCCCGCCAGACGGTTCAGCAGCTCGGAAAACTCTGTCAGCATGGCGTTTCCCTTGCGCTGCGGATAAAGAATACTGTGGTCAATCTCTCCCCAGCCCTCCTCGAACAGCGTCTTAATCTGAATTTCAATGTAGACGCCGCGGTAAACGACAATGTAATGCACCGCACGGTAATGTTTCCGGTCCAGAATGTTCTCCTCCGGAATCCAGTTCACATAAATATCGGCGTAATCGCCAAGTCTTGTATGGACTTTCGGCGGCTCTGCCATATAGCCCGATGCGTTCTGGTCGTAGTCACGGCCGTAATCACGGATGTATTTTTCCGGATCGTTTTTAAACCAGTGGATAATGTATTTATGGAAGTTTACCCAGTCCTCCCGATACAGCAAGAGTCCCCGGATTCCGATCAGGTCTGTCACATAACGCATGTAGTTTGTCGCATCCATTTTCCGGTATTTTGCATAATTTTCCAGACGCTTGCGCACCAGCTTTTCCACCAGATGTTCGGTGTCCTTCAGGCGGCTGTGGTACGACTGCAGTCCGATCTCTTTTTCCTTGTCCTGCAAAAATTCTGCTACGAATTCTTTTCGGATCTTTTCCAGCGTCGGCCGGCGCCGTTCATAATCATCCGCAATTTCCAGCAGTTCTTCCCAGGAAATATCTGCCTCTTCAAATTCCTGCGGCAGAATCCCAAATTTCTGCAGAAACTCGCCCTTTGTCAGATACACGTAGATTCCTCGCTCTCTTTGTCAATTCAACGTACAGGTTTCTTTTTCAGAACGCACCCCGGAGAAACCCGGCCCCGCTGCGTTCTGACGCACCGGAGAGATTATAGCACATTCATCCCCGCTTCACAAGTAAAATCTTTATTTAAGAATGCACATTTCCACTTTAATCTTTCTGCCAATTTCTTAAACTTTCCTTAAGCTGTCTTGATATTTCACCTGCCCATGGTAAGATAATCGTGACTTAGCAGAATTATCTGCTGTTTACACTTACATTAAGAGGGAGGTCTTTTTTATGTGGACTCGAGAGGAACTGAAAACCCGCGGAAAAGCCGCATTTTTACGCAATTACTGGATCTGTGTGGTAGCCGCCCTGATTCTGACTCTGCTGGTCGGAAGCGGTACTTCTAATTCTGGAAATTCCAACAATGACAGCAATCAGACTAACTCGGTCGGTATATCTGGATTTACGATTTCTTCCGATAACTTCAATGTGGAATCCTTTGCAGAAAGATTCACCCCGCTTGGACCGGTTAAATTTGTTTTTACTGTCTTCAGCGGCATTGTACTTCTTGTCATTGGTCTTGCCTTTATTCTGATCCGTATTTTTGTTCTTGCACCATTTGAGGTAGGAGGCTCGAGGTTTTTCATTGAAAACTCGATGGAAAAAGCGGGACTTGGCAACATACTGTTCGGATTCCAGAACGGCTACTATGGAAAAACTGTGTGGACTCTGTTTTTAAAAAATCTTTATATATTCCTCTGGTCGCTGCTTCTTCTGATTCCTGGAATTGTGAAAGCTTATGAATACCACATGGTTCCTTATCTTCTCGCCGACTACCCGGAACTTTCGACCGAAGAAGCATTCCGCATCAGCCGTGAAATGATGAACGGTGAAAAGATGAATACATTTATTCTTGATCTCTCCTTTATCGGATGGTATATTCTTTCCGGAATCACCTGCAATCTTGTCGGTATTTTCTATCTGTATCCGTACAAATATGCAACCGATGCCGAACTGTTCCTGGTTCTGAAACAGAATTACTTCTCCAGCCGGAGTTATGGCAATACGTATCAGGCTTACTAAACCGCACAAAAAATCAGGTGCTTCTCTTTTTCGGGAAGCACCTGATTTTTTATGTATTTCTTTTTAAATATCTCTTAGATATAATCTTTCATTTCAAAATACCGCATCAGAATATCGGCACAGTTCTCGATGCCAAGATCCGAGGTATTCAGGATCATATGGTAGTTATTGACATCGCCCCATGTCTTTCCGGTATTTTTATAATAATACTCGGCACGCTGCTTGTCTGTCTCTTCCAGCATCACCTCAGCCGCCTCTCTTGTCAGGGAAAACAGCTTCATGATACGTTTGATCCGGTCCTCTTTGTCCGCGCAGACATAAATATTGATGACGTTGCTTTTATCTTTCAGAAACTCCGAAGCACACCGTCCAATGATAATACACGGCTGTTTCGCCAGCTCGCGGATCGCATCCGCCTCAGATTCAAAGGCATTTTCACGCATGCCGTGCTCTACATCGTCCTTATCATATACCGGGATATGCAGTCTCTCGGAAAGTTCTTTCGCAATAATACTCGCCCCAGTACCAAACCGGCGGCTCATCGTAATAACTAAGTTCATTTGCCACTTCCTCCTTCGCACTTCTCATAACGCAAACAAACGCCTTATGACAAATCAAAAAATTTTTCTTTCGCTGTCTTTTATTATAACAAACCCCCACCGAAAACTCAAGGTTTTTCGACAGGGGCATGGATCACTCAGGCGATGGTGATTTCTTCTATTTTCTTTTTTGCGAAATGATTGAATGCCGCGATGACTCTTCCTGTGCAGACCATGGCTATAACAGTGCCGATTCCGATTCCTACCGGGCGGCCGGCATCGATGAGGCCGATCGCAAGGGAAATGACGATGGCGGAGAAATCAAAAAGATTTTTTCCGAAACCCATGTTCTTTCCGCAGCGCTCGCCGAGAACTCTTGCCAGGCCGTCGGCCGGGTTTGGGACGATGTTGACGTCTACGGTCACAGCGGCGCCGATTCCCGTAAGAATGATGGCAAGGACAAGAACGAGAAGCCGCATTCCCATCTGGTCAGGTGCCGGGAAAATCCGGTCGAAGATGGTGATAAAGGCGCTCGTCAGGTAACTTGCGGCAACCTGCAGAAGCTGGAACGGCGGGAATTTTCCTTTCAGCAGTACGATCTGTAATACGATGAAGATCAAATACGCCACGAAGACGGCGGTTCCTGTTTCATAGCCGAAGATCTGTGCCACGGCGTACGGCATGGAGATGATGGGCGATACGCCGAGGTTCGTCTTCGTATTCAGTGTGATACCGAGTGCCAGCACCATAATTCCAATCAGATAAAGCGCAATGCGCAGAATCCATTTCTTTTGTTTTTCCTGCATAATTTTCCCTCTTTTCTTTCTGTAACAACGCTTCTATCTTAACACACATCAGGGAAAATGTGCAGTAAGTCTATCGGATGCAGGATTACTCCTCCTCCAGCACACAGCCTTCTGGTGCATAAGTTTCAAAAAGCCAGTCCTCAAGCGCATTCAGATTATCATCGGAATGCTCGACCTCACGCGCATAGCGCCAGGAAAGCTCCTCGATGTCGTGCATGGAAAGCGTTTTTCCATTTTCCAGCCACCGTGCAACCAGGATTTCCTGAATCCAACGGACAGAGAACAGCGCGAGTTCCATTTTGGAACAGACCATATCGTCGTAGACGGCGCCGCAAAAATAGGTGTAGATGAAAAACATCAGAAGCTGCTCACCGATGTTTTCCCACTCTGCACGGCGTTCACCTGCAGCGCCCCAGGTGCGATGGAATTCTTCACAGATGGCCTGATAAGCGGTTTCTCCGTTCTGATACAGCGCTTTTTCTGTGCCGTCAAGCACAGTATCCCATTCCGGACGAAGACGCTCGAGACCGCGGAGAACGGCAAGTTCCTTCACCTGGCGGTCATATGCATGAAAGGATGCAGCATCCACACCTTTTTCCGCAAGGCTCTCCGCCACGCACTCGCTTAAGGTTCCCTCTTCCAGATGCTTTTCATACTTCCGAAGCAGGTCATCGATATCATACTCCCGCTGCTCCTCCATACAGATCTGATACTGTTCTGCGAGCTGCTCTGCCGCCGTCATGCGCTCCTGCAGCGGCAGTTCGCGGTTCTGCAGAATCCGGAACAAAACATCTCTCGTGTCTTCCAGCTGGAGAACATCATGAAGTCAAACTCTTCAAAATCATCCTCCTCGTCGGTCTCCTCCTCCAGAAAGCGCACCGGCTCTTTGCAGGACAGGATAATCCGTGCAGCTTCCGGGCAGGAAAGGGACAGGGATAATTCACGCAGACCCTCATACTCCTCCGTATGGCGCGGGTAAAGGCGGCAGGTGTCGCATAAGGAATCCGGCCCCAGTTCCTTGTAAAGATCGCAGAGATTTTCATCATTCAGAAAGGCACAGCGGCGGTTGTTCTGGTAAAAACACTCTTCCTCCCAGTCGATCGAATTGCGCAGGCGCTTTCCAAACTCACTCTTCTCATTTCCATACCGCTCCAGGGAATCCTCGTCGATCACGATCTGCCAGCCGGCACAGCACGTATCCGGCATCTCCGGCGGTGCATACAAACTGGTCGTAAAAATGTGGTTTTAAATATCTCATGCTTTTTTGTTTCCTTCTTTATATTTCTGTACGATCCACGCACCAGCTCGCCGACCGGCATGCCGCTTTTTTCTGCAATTACTGCAGCACTCTCGTACTCTGGGTAAATTTTTTCGATCTCGCCGTGGCGGCAGATCTGACTGCCGCATGGCCGTACTCGGTTGCGATTGTCGCAAACTCGCGTTTCATCACGGTGCGCTCCATCCGGCAGCGGCGGATGCCGATTGTGGTGGTCTCGGCGAATATGATATTTTCCAACGTCTCCCGCGTTGTATCATCACAGATTACATCCAGCTGGTAAGCCGGGCGGTTTTTCTTCATATAGACCGGGATGTAATGGACATCTCTTGCGCCTGATCGCAGCAGTTTTCCCATGCAGTAGCCGAGCGCCTCGCCGGTGCAGTCATCAATGTTGCACTCCAGCTTCCAGATCGTATCTTTCTCGTCGTTTTCTTCTGTTTCGAGCATCATCGCACGCAGCAGTGACGGGCGCTCATACGTCCGTTTTCCGGCGCCAAGACCTGTTCTGGTACATTTGAAGGATGCCGGCAGTGTCTCTTTGGTACGGATTGCCGCAACAATGGCTGCTCCGGTCGGTGTGACCAGTTCACCCTGGATTCCGGTCGGAACGAGGGTCAGGCCATGTGCCTGTACGATATTTAAAACAGCCGGTACCGGAACCGGATCATGCCGTGCTGGCATCTGACAAAGCCGCTTCCCTCGCTGAGACCCGTCACGATGACTTCATCCGGCGCCAGGTTATCCAGGCAGACAGCGGCAGCCACAATATCAACGATGGAATCGACAGCTCCCACCTCATGGAAATGCACCTGATCAAGCGGAACGCCATGGGCTTTTGCTTCCGCTTCGGCAAGAATCTGGAAAATCCGCTCCGCCAGCGCTCTTGCTCCCGGTGTCAGACCGCCGCTGCGGATAATCGCAAGAATCTCCGGCAGCCCGCGGTGCTCATGATGGTGATGATGCTCCCTGTGTGATCGTGGTCATGGCTGTGCGCATGCTCGTGGTCATGATGATGCTCGTGATCATGTGGATGGTCATGCACTTCCACCCCATCCCCGTGCAGATACGCCATATCGTGATCATGGTTCTCATGCTCTGCATCCAGAATCACATTGAAATCGCAGGCATCCAGCCCCGACTTTTTCACTCTTGTAATCGCAATTTCGTATCCCGGCAGTTTCAGGCTTTCCAGTGATTTCTCCAGTACTTCCCGGTCTGCTCCCAGGTCGAGCAACGCTGCAACGGTCATATCTCCGCTGATTCCGCTCCCGCACTCCAGATATAAACTTTTACTTCATCTTGATGTACTCCCATTCTGTTAATCTGTGTTGCAATATATCCGGCTCCATAGCCGTTGTCGATATTCACGACGGCAATTCCGTTCGCGCAGGAATTGATCATCGTAAGCAGCGCCGAAAGACCGTTCATGCTGGCCCCGTAGCCAACGGATGTCGGAACAGCAATCACCGGCTTGTCCACCAAGCCGCCGAGCACGCTCGCCAGCGCCCCCTCCATTCCGGCAACGGCTACAACGCAGTTGGCGCTCTGAATCGTATCGAGACGCGACAGCAGGCGGTGGATACCGCTCACACCGACATCGTAGATACGCTCAACGTTTGCACCGAAGTATTCTGCGGTCTGCGCCGCCTCCTCGGCAACGGAAATATCCGCAGTTCCAGCCGTACAGACCGCAATTTTTCCGATCCGCTTCTTGTCTTTCTTTTCTATTTTTAAAATATGCGACAGCGGATCATACACCACTTCCGGAAACTTTTCGCGGATCAGCTCATACTGATGCTCACTGGCTCTCGTTCCGAAGACCTCCCCATCCTGCTCGTACAGACGCGTAAAAATCTTCAGCAGATGTTCATCCGCCTTCCGCGCACAGAAAATGACCTCCGCAAATCCGCTCCGGATTTCACGGTGCGTATCCAGCTTAGCATATCCCATCTCCTCGAACGGCTCTTTTTTGAAATATTTCTCTGCTCCTCGATCGAGATTTCGTTGTTTTTTACTTTTTCTAATACCTCTCTTGCCTCCAAAGCATTCACCTCGTTTTCGTTTTTTCCTTTTTTTCACACCCAAATACGATACAACATAAAAAGAAAGCCGAAACCTCTGCTTTGTCAGAACCTTCTCTTTTCTGACACCGCAAATCTCCAGCTTTCTTTATTTTAAACTATGAAGTGCACTTTAAGTCAAGCAGATTCTATACACAAGTATACCCTGCTTTCTGCGTTCCCGCAATGTTTTCTTTTCGCAGTGTGAGTCATCGTATAGAAATAAGAATCCCCGCCGATGCCGCATCAAATGCCGCACCGCCGGGGATTCTGTAAGTTTAACTGTATTCCGCTGCTTTATTTCTCTGCTTCTCTTTTCTTATCCAGCTTCACATTGCGGAAGTACAGCACCATATCTACGGTGATCTCTGCAATGTTCAGGAAATAGAAAGCCCATGCAAGGAAAAAGATCCAGTCTTTGTCCGGGTTGTTCATATAGCTGATAAATTTGTTGGCAATACCGAAAATATATCCGATCCAGATGAACACCTCAAAGTAAAGGCTCTTTCCTTTTGCTGTTCTTGAAGTCCAGGATTTATAAATGGACAGCGGCCAGGACAGGCCAAAGCACAGGATCATCAGTGCTTCCAGTAAGTGGCTTATCATTTCTACAGTCATGTTTTTCTTCCTCTTTCATTTCTTTTTCTGCCGAAAGTCGCTTGCAAGTGTTAATGCCCTGATGTCTTTTCAGCTTGAGACCTGTCTGAAATAATCAGACGGGTCTATGGTCTCTCTTGTATTTCGTCGTTACAAATGTAACCTTTAGTCTTCTTTATGCGCTTCTAAATACTCTTTTCTTCCCATCTCATACAGGTTATTTCCCTCACAGTCGATGATAACGAAAAGCGGCATATCCTCTACTTCCAGACGGCGAAGTGCCTCTGCACCGAGATCTTCGTATGCGATCAGCTCTGCTTTTTTGATGCATTTTGCAAGCAGTGCGCCGGCTCCGCCGATGGCTCCGAAGTATACGCCATGATATTTCTTCATGGCTTCTACAACTTCCGGAAGACGTGCGCCTTTACCGATCATTCCTCTTGCGCCTACGGACATCATGGTCGGAGCATACGCATCCATACGGCCGCTGGTGGTAGGACCTGCAGATCCGATGACCTGGCCTGGTTTTGCAGGAGTCGGTCCTACGTAATAAATGGTAGCATCGGTAGGATCAAACGGAATTTTTTCTCCTCTTGCGAGCGCTTCGCACATTCTCTTGTGACCTGCGTCACGGGAGGTATAGATCGTTCCGGAAAGATATACGGTATCTCCGGCATGCAGTGTTTTTGCCAGTTCTTCTGTTAACGGCAGCTGAATATGTTTTTCCATGATCAGATTACCTCCGTTTTATGACGGGTTACATGGCAGTTGATATTAACTGCACACGGCATTCCCGCGATATGAGTCGGCATTGTCTCGATGTTGAGGCCGATGGCTGTGGTTTTTCCGCCGAAGCCCTGCGGTCCGATGCCGAGTTTGTTGACTTTCTCCAGCATTTCTTTTTCCAGATCTGCGTAGAACGGATCCGGGTTCTCGGAATCGATCGGGCGCATCAGTGCTTTTTTCGCAAGCAGTGCACATTTATCGAAGGTTCCGCCGATACCAACGCCGACTACCATAGGCGGGCATGGGTTCGGGCCTGCTGTTTCAACAACTTCCAGGATGAAATCCTTGATTCCCTGAAGACCTGCGGACGGTTTGAACATACGGATCATACTCATATTTTCGCTTCCGAAGCCTTTCGGGCCTACGGTAACTTTGATCTGCTCGCCAGGAACGATCTCGGTGTAGAGCATAGCCGGTGTATTGTCGCCGGTGTTTCCTCTTCTGACCGGATCTTTGACAACGGATTTTCTTAAGTATCCTTTGTCATATCCTCTTCTGACACCTTCGTTGACTGCCTCTGCAAGATCCCCTCCTGCAATGTGCACATCCTGTCCGATTTCCAGGAAAACACATGCCATTCCGGTATCCTGGCAGATCGGCACGTTCTGTGCGTCTGCGATCTCATAGTTTTCTACGATTTTGTCCAGAACACCTTTTGCAATCTCGCCATCCTCGCAGGCACGGCAGCCTGTGATGGCACATTTTACGTCTTCCGGAAGATGGTAGTTTGCTTCGATACAAAGTTTCTCTACCACATCCGTAATGGTACTAGCCTGAATTTCACGCATGGGATTCTCCACCTTTCTTTCCTTGCTATTTTATCATACCGATCATCCAATGGATTTTCAGCACGGAAAGCGTGTCCAGGGACAGTATTTCTGCCCCGGGCCACGCTTTTTCGCGGTTACTGCATTTTACAGGTGTCTCTTTCCTGCATAATCCGGCAGAAGCTGCGGAGATACCATACCGGTGTCAATGCCTGCCTCTTTTAAGGTCTCAGCATATTTCTCCACATGATCCAGATTCATCTTTCCAAGTGTTACGTCTTTTGCTTTTGCTGCTGCAGCTTTTCCTGCATCACGGCCAAATACGATAACATCCAGCAGAGAGTTACCCATCAGACGGTTTCTTCCGTGGATTCCTCCAACTGCCTCACCTGCTACGAGCAGGTTGCTTACGGTGTTGGTAAAGCCTTCGCCGTTGATTTCCAGTCCACCGTTCTGATAATGCAGCGTCGGGTAAACCAGGATCGGCTCTTTTCTCATATCGATGCCATACTGCATGAACATACGGAACATAGCCGGGATTCTCTTCTCAATGGTGCCTTCTCCGTGGATCAGCTCGATCATTGGAGTATCCAGCCATACAGCCTTGCCCTGTGGAGTCTCAACGCCCTCGTTGCGGTCGTCGGAGCACTCGCGGATGATGCTTGCTGCAGATACATCACGGGTTTCCAGCGGATGCATGAATGCTTCGCCGTCTACGTTTACGAGCATTGCGCCCAGAGAACGTACTTTCTCGGTTACCAGAGCACCGAAGATCTGAGCCGGGTAAGCGGCTCCGGTCGGATGGTACTGAATGGTATCCTGATACAGAAGCGGAGCGCCTGCACGGTATCCAAGGATCAGACCGTCAGCGGTTGCACCGTAATGGTTGGATGTCGGGAAGTTGTTGTAGTGAAGACGTCCCGCACCACCTGTTGCGATGATAACGGTTTTTGCCTTTGCTACCTGGTACTCGCCAGTCTCCATGTTCTGGAGAACAGCACCTGCAACCTGTCCCTTATCGTCTTTGATCAGCTCTACTGCGGAAGAGAACTCGATCACCGGAATACCGCGGTTGATGACTTCATCACGCAGTGTTCTCATGATCTCTGCTCCAGAGTAGTCACGGCATGCATGCATACGTTTTCTGGAAGTTCCGCCGCCGTGCGTAGTTACCATACGGCCATTCTCATCTTTATCAAACATAACGCCCAGGTTTTCCAGCCAGGAGATTGCATCCGGAGCTTCCATAACCAGTTTGCGGAGCAGTTCCGGTCTTGCAGCAAAGTGTCCGCCGCCGAACGCATCCAGATAATGCTGTGCCGGGGAATCGTTTTCTTTGTCCGCTGCCTGGATTCCACCTTCTGCCATCATGGTGTTTGCATCACCAATTCTCAGTTTGGTGGTAATCATAACGTTTGCGCCAGCCTCGTGAGCCTCGATAGCTGCAGAAGAACCTGCTCCACCGGCACCGATAACCAGTACATCTACGTCATAATCTACTTTGTCAAGGTCGATGTCAACACCGAGGATACGGCTGTTGGACTCCAGCAGATAGCCGAGCTCTGTCGGAACTTTCTCACCTTTGTTCGGGCCGACTTTCAGGGTGATGAAGCCTTCCTCTTTATAGTCCGGATGATATGCTGCAAGAAGGGCATCTTTCTCATCCGCTGTCATTCTTCTTGGCTCTGTTGCCATTCTCTGGGCTCTGGTAGCTTCTACCTTTTTAATAGAGTCCTGCATATTGGCCAGTGTATACATTCGAAATTCCCTCCTTATTTCTCGATCTCACGGTTGTTGTAAAGTTCCTGCATTTCTTCGATCGGTTTCTGCATAACCTGCTCGATCAGATCATCAAATTTTCCTTCTTTGATCTCTGCTACACGGTTCTTTACATGTTCAGACTTCGGAGCAATGTATTTTCCGTTCAGACGTCTTGCCAGCTCTCCTACCATCGGATGGGAGATACCAGCCGGACAGCGGGATGCACAGATTCCGCAGCCGATGCAGTCGAAGGACTCTTCTGCACATTTCTTGAAGTCGCCTCTCTGTGCGTATGCAATATACTGCATAACGTTCAGGCTCTGCGGACATCCTTTGGTACATGCATTACATCCAACGCAGCTGTAGATTTCCGGATACAGATCCATCATGACTCTCTGCTCTGCGCTGATCTCTTCGATATCGTATGTTCTCTTGTCGATCGGATAGAACGGAAGGCTTGCGATATACATGCCGTCTTCTACCTGTGTCTGACATGCCAGACAGGTTTTCAGTTCATTTTTTCCTTTGATTCTGTAGATGGTCGCACATGCACCGCAGAATCCGTGACGGCATCCGCATCCGCGTTTTAACTGATATCCGGCGTACTCCATAGCGGTCATGATGGTCAGATCGCCAGGTACGGAATACTTTTTGCCGTAAACGTAAATATTTACCATTTCCTGCATTTTCTTCAACCTCCGTTTAATATTCGTTCGGTAATTCGTCAATCTCGTCGCAGCGGAAAACCGGGCCGTCTTTGCAGACGTATTTGTCTCCGATGTTGCAGCGGCCGCATTTTCCGATACCGCATTTCATACGAAGCTCCAAAGTGGTGTAAACCTGTGTTTTCTCATAGCCCAGCTCCTGAAGTCCCTGAAGAACAAATTTGATCATGATCGGCGGTCCGCAGATCAGAGCTGTTTTGTCAACAGACATATTCAGTTCTTTTACATAGTTCGGAACGAATCCTACATGGCCGTCCCAGCCTTCCTGTTCACGGTCAATCGTCAGATGCACGTTGACATCTTTTGCTTTCGCCCATACTTCCTGGATCTCTTTTAACTGTACCAGATCGTCTTTGGAACGGGAACCGTAAACGATATCTACGGTACCGTAGTTATCACGATTGTCCAGTACGTAATTAATAACAGAACGCAGTGGAGCAAGTCCGATACCTCCGGCGATGAACAGCAGATCCTGTCCTTTTAATACGGTTTCTACCGGGAAATGATTTCCATACGGTCCACGAACCAGGATTTCATCTCCTACGGACATGTTGTGAAGATAATTCGTTAAAGTACCGCACTCCTTGATGGAGAACTCCTGGTACTCTTTGTTTGTCGGGGAAGAGGTAATGGAAACAGTGCCTCTCCGACACCCGGTACACAGAGCATTGCGCACTGGCCAGGCATATGTTCAAACAGCTTGGTGCCGTCCGGACGAACGATACGGAATGTTTTTACGTCCGGTGTTTCGCGGCGGATATCTGTGATGATACCGACCTGCGGCAGCAAAGCGTTTTTCTTTTCTTCGCTTCCACAACTACAATTGCACATTTACTTGGTACCTCCCATGCGTTTGATTACTTTGACAATGTTCAGCGACTGCGGGCATTTCTCTACGCAGCGTCCACATCCGACGCAGGAATACATTCCGTCGTTGTTGTCCGGGAAGTATACCAGTTTGTGCATGAAACGCTGACGGAAACGCTGCAGCTGTGTGGTACGGTTGTTTCCTGCTGCCATCATGGTGAAATCAGAGTACATGCAGGAATCCCAGCAGCGGTAACGCTGTACACCGTTTCCGGTGTTAAAGTCTTTGATATCGTAGCACTGGCAGGTCGGGCAGGAGAACGTACAGGTTCCGCAGCCTAAGCAGGCATCGGAAAGTTCTTTCCACTTCGGATCGTCAAAACGTTCTTTTGTCTTGCCAACGCCCCATCCCTCGAGGGAAAGGTTGCTGTTTGGCATCTTGTCGATCAGAGTACGGATTGCTTCTTTCTCAGCCTCTACTTCTTTGGTAAGATCCTGCTCGGTCAGGTAAGCTTTTACAAGCTCGGTCAGTTTCTGGCCTTTTTCGGTTTTTGCTTCCCATGCATAACCGTCAGCTACCTGCCACATAGCAACATCTGCTGCCGGTTCTGCAGCATCGATGCCGAAGGTTTTACAGAAGCAGCTGTCTTCCGGCTCATGACAAGCCAGGGAAACAACGATGCCGTGCTCTCTTCTTGCTGCATAGTAAACGTCTGCAGGCTCGCTTAAGAAAACGCGGTCCAGAACATCGAACGCTCTGACATCGCACGGACGAACGCCGAAGATAGCAAACGGTGCGTCTTTTAATGCAGCCGGTTCAATGCTGGTTTTATTTGCCTTCTGATAGCAGGAGTAAAGAATTTCACTCTGCGGGAAAAAGGCATCTTTCGGGGATTTTACGGTTTTTAAGGTATCGAGATCCACGTCTGCGTCCTCGGTCCAGAAACCGAAATTGGTAATTCCATTGTTTTGTACCGGAAGGAAAAGATCCATCTCCTTTGCAACAGCGGCAAGGAGCTCCGGCATTTTTTCTCTGCTAATCTGATACATCCCTTAACCCCTTTCCTTAACGATACTTGGCTCTACATCTTCCTGTGTGAAGTTGGTGAGCGGTGCACGGCTGTCGGTATCGGCGCCTGCCTGATACTCTCCGTAGAACTCGTCGATATCTTTGATGAATTTACGGTTCAGCAGGTGCAGCGGAATGTGCTGCGGACATACACGGGAACACTCGCCACAGTCGGTGCAGCGTCCGGCAACGTGGAATGCACGGATAATGTGGAACATCTGCTCTTCAAATGTAGTCGTATTTGCTTTCTGTGCGGTATCGTAACGGTCATTATCGAAGACACATTTGATACAGCTGCAGGCCGGACATACGTTACGGCATGCATTACAGCGGATACAGCGGGACAGTTCGTTCTGCCAGAATGCGAAACGCTCTTCCGGAGCCATTGCCTCGAGCTTCTCAACCAGTTCAAAACGGCCTTCTTTTGCCGGTTTCTCTTCGTCGCAGTTCTCTGCCAGCTCGTCGTAGGCAACGTGTTTTCCGCCCTTGCAGGCTTTGCATCTTTCCAGGATAACATCCTCTCTTGCGAGCTCTTTGTCGCCGTAAACAGTTGCCACTTTGATGGTATCGCCGTCTTCTGTTACAGCGGTAATACCCTTGCATCCTGCTTCACGGATCTTTTCGATATCGAGTTTTCCATCGCAGCCGATGCCGACGATATAGGTTTTCTCGCGATCCACACGATGCTCTTTGATTAACTGATTAAAACTGTAAGTATCACACGGTTTTAAGAAAACGAGTGTTTTTCCTTCTTCTTTCGATGCTTTAATCATGTATTTGCTAAGGTTTGCGCCGCAGAATCCGTCGTAGGTAAACTCGGAAAGGCTCTCGGCAGTCTCGAAGAATGCAGGCTCTGCACTGAAATCAGTGTCACCTTTTCTCCAGCCAAGAACACGGACTACGGTACCGTCAGACAGAAGCTCTTTTGCGCGGGATACTAATTTTTCTTGCATCGTAAATCCTCCAATCTGACATTCTTACCAAGGCTTGTAACCTGCTCGATGAACTCGTTCATGGTCTGGGAGAATTTCACACCTTCTGCGGCGGATACCCATTCCACACGGGTACGTCCGTTCTCAACGCCCATGTAATCCAGCATGGAGAACAGCAGGGTCATACGTCTTCTTGCATAATAGTTTCCTGTGCTGTAATGGCAGTCTCCCGGATGGCATCCGCAGAGGATGACTCCGTCAGCGCCCTTCTGGAATGCTCTTAAGATGAAGAGCGGATTGACACGGCAGGAACATGGAACACGGATGATCTTTACGTCTGCCGGATAGGAAAGACGGCTGGAACCTGCCAGGTCTGCTCCTGCGTAGGAGCACCAGTTGCAGCAGAATGCCACGATGACTGGCTTAAATTCTTTGTTTTCGTTGTTATCTATCGGCATATTGCATCTACCTCCGCGAGAATTTGTCTATTGGAGAATCCTTTCAGGTCCATAGCGCCGGACGGACATGCAACGGTACATGCACCGCATCCATGGCAAAGTGCGCCGTTAACGACTGCCACATGTCTGGTTTCACGGATTCCATGGTCGTTGACCTGACGGTCTTCGTAGGAAATTGCGCCGTATGGGCAGACTTTTTCACAGGATGCACATCCATTACAGAACAGCGGATTGGATTCTGCTGTACACGGGTTGGTGGTCAGTTTGTCTTTTGCCAGCAGTCCGACTACTTTGACAGCAGCAGCTCCTGCCTGTGCAACGGTCTCCGGGATATCTTTCGGTCCCTGCATACGCCGGAGAGGAAGACACCTGCGGTCGGGGACTCTACCGGACGCAGCTTTGCGTGTGCCTCAGTAAAGAAATCGTTGGTATCCATACTTGCGGTCAGCATGGTAGCCAGTTTTCTTGCATCTTTGCTCGGCTCGATGGCAGTTGCAAGGACAACAAGGTCTGCTTCCATTTTGATCTGACGGTTGTCAAGCAGGTCGGAACCCTGTACCAGAAGACGTCCGTTCGGAGCCTCGGATACTTTTCCTACCTGGCCTTTGATGTAGTCTACATCAAACTCTTCTACCGCACGGCGATAGAACTCATCGAAGTTTTTACCCGGGGTACGAACATCAATGTAGAAGACATGTACATTGACATCCGGATAATGGTCACGCACCAGCATAGCCTGTTTTGCGGTGTACATACAGCAGATCTTGGAGCAGTAGCTCTTTCCTCTGCAGGTCACGTCACGAGAACCGACACACTGGATAAATACGATATCCTTCGGATGCTCGCCGTTGGAAAGACGTACTACTTTACCGCCTGTCGGGCCGGCAGCATTCATCAGACGTTCCATCTCAAGGGAGGTAATTACGTCTTTGCTCTGGTTGTAATAATATTCGTCAAACTTGTCCAGACTGATGGTATCGAAACCAGTTGCCACAACGATTGCGCCGTACTCTCTGGTGATTACTTCATCTTTCTGGTCGTAGTTTACTGCACCTGCTGCACAGACTTTGGAGCAGATACCGCATTTTCCGGTTTTGAAGTGGATACAGTTTGCAGTATCAATAACCGGTACGTTCGGAACTGCCTGTGCGAACGGTGTGTAGATTGCAGTACGGTTGGACAGGCCTCTGTTGAACTCGCTCAGGTTCTTCTTGGAAGGACATTTCTCCTGACAGAGTCCGCATCCGGTACATTTGTCCATATCTACGTATCTTGCTTTCTTACGGATGTCTACTTTGAAATCACCGACGAATCCGCCAACGCTCTCTACCTCACTGTAGGTATAGATGTTGATCTTCTCATGCGCGTTTACCTCTCCCATACGAGGAGTCAGGATACAGGAAGAACAGTCGAGGGTCGGGAATGTCTTGTCAAGCTGTGACATTCTTCCGCCGATACTCGGGGTCTTCTCTACGATATCTACTTCATAGCCTGCATCTGCGATATCCAGTGCAGTCTGATACCTGCGATACCGCCTCCGATCACCAGCGCACGTTTTACAACGCGGCTCTCGCCCGGGGTAAGCGGGGTATCCAGCATAACTTTAGCAACGGCTGCACGGGCCAGAATTACGGCCTTCTCGGTAGCCTCTTCCATGTCTTTATGAATCCAGGAACACTGCTCACGAATGTTTGCAATCTCCAGCTGATACGGGTTCAGGCCCGCTTTTTCTGCTGCTTTGCGGAACGTTCCTTCATGCATACGCGGAGAGCAGGAACAGATGACAACGCCGGTCAGATGCTCGTTCTGAATGGCATCGATCACTTTCTGCTGACCCGTTTCGGAACACATATACTGATAATCCTCTGCATGAACAACACCCGGCTCTTTGCTGATGACGTCAACAACTTTTTTGACATCAACCGTAGCCGCAATATTTGTACCGCAGTGGCAGACAAATACTCCTATTCTTTGCACTTTTCTCTCACCTTTCTGTGGATGGGTTGTTTTTTACTTTCTATATTTACGGAATGCACTCATCAGAAGCTGCTGCGGAGTCTCATCATCCAGAAGAGCCGGAATTTCATCCGGAGAAAGATAATTCTCTCCTCTCTGACGGATCACGGAAAGACGAACTGCCTCGATCAGTTTGGCAGGTTTTACGTCTCTTGGACAGCGCTCTACACATGCGAAGCAGGAGAGGCATTTCCAGATGGACTTGGAGTTCATCAGTGCTTCCACATCGCCGTTCTGTACGTAAGATACAACTGATGCGGACGGATGTCCATTTCGTTATAAGCAGGACAGGATGCGGAACATTTACCGCATTTCATACATTTTCTGGTATCCACACCGGCGATGGCACGGATTTCATCGGATGTTGCAATTTTCATGCCTGCACCTCCTCTTTGATGCCGAGTGCTTCTGCAAGAAGCTCGGTAAAGTAGGTAACCGGAAGACCTTCTTTTGTTCCGTTATTGCGCAGGTTGTACATGCAAAGCGGACATGCAGTGATCAGTTCTTCTGCTCCTTTGTAGGATGCGGATACCATGATCTGGTCTACCATGTTGGATGCCATTTTCTTTTCTTTGAGGGATATGTAGCCGCCGCAGCACTCATTTCTCATCGGATATACGACCGGTGTTGCGCCAAGGGCCTTGATAAAGTCTTCAATGATTGTCGGATTTTCCGGATCGTCAAACTGCATTGTGGTGCTCGGACGAAGCAGCATACAGCCGTAATATGCGCCGATTTTTCTTCCTTTTAATGGGTTTACCACTTTCTCTTTGATCTTGTCAAATCCAACGACGTCACGCAGCACTTCCAGATAATGAAGTACTTTCGTTTCGCCAAGATATGGCTCGGAAAGAGCCATGTAGTTGTTTACTTTTGTCTGAATGTCTTCTACATTCGCCATATCATCGTTTACGCGTTTGATCACGTGATGACAGGCGGAACAGACTGTGATCAGATCCTGTCCTTTTTCTTTGGCGTCTGCTAAGGCGCGAACCGAAGAAAGTTTTGTGGCGATTTCATCGGATGCCTGTGGATACACAGCTCCGCAGCACTGCCAGTTTTCAATTTCTTCCAGTTCAAATCCCAGAACTTTTGCGCACTCTCTGGCATAATGATCCAGATCTTTTGCTTTGTTCTTCAGCGTACAGCCCGGAAAATAACTGTAGGTCATGGAATTGCTCCTTTCTTACTTGCTCCTGTTGGTTTCCATTTTTCCTGCGGTATCTTCTGTCCGGCACCGGAAAAGTTTCCGGTACTCTTTTTATGTACACCCGGCGGAAAATTTCTTCAGGCGCACGTTAAGGCAGTGGGAGATACCGCTCTTTCGCACTTTCTGCCACTGCCATAAATTTTATGTTTTGAGCTTATTGCCCGCTCTTAGTGCTCGATCTGTGCGATAACTGCTTTTAATGCGTCGGCACTTGCTTTGAGTTTTTCTACTTCCTCTTTTGTCATACGCATCGGAATCTTGCCCTGTACGCCTTTCGGTCCAACGAGGGTCAGTGTGCTTAAGCATACATCCTCGATGCCGTACTCACCGTGCATCATGGAAGATACGGTTGCTACAGAATCGGAAGAAGAAAGAATGGTTGCTACCAGTTTGCATACTGCAACAGATACTGCATAGAAAGTAGCTCCTTTGTTTGCAATAACCTGTCCGCCGGAAGTTCTTACGTACTCCAGCATAGCATCTTTGTCGATCTTGGTTACGTTCCTGCCCATTTTTTCTACGGTCTCGTAGTACTCGTCCAGACTGACACCGGAAACGTAAGCGCCGCTCCACGGAATGAAGGAAGTATCGCCGTGCTCACCGAATACGTAAGCGTGGATGTTTTTCTGGGCAATGTTGAGGTGTTCAGACAGTCCGCAGCGAAGTCTCGCGGAATCCAGCATGGTACCAGAACCAAGGATCTGGTTTTCCGGAAGTCCGGAGATCTTTGTAAACACGTAGGTCATGATATCAACCGGGTTGCTTACAATGATGTAGATGGCATTCGGAGCCGCTTTTACGATTTCCGGTGTGATGGATTTTAAGATGTTTACGTTGGTCTGGGTCAGCTCAATACGGGTCTGGCCAGGCTTTCTTGCAATACCGGAAGTAATAATTACGATATCAGAGTCCTTGGCATCCTCATACTCACCTGCGATGATGGAGACCGGATCGCGGAAGCAGGTACCCTGCGCGATATCCATAACCTCTCCCTCTACTTTTTTCTTGTTAATATCGATGAGAACAATCTCAGACGCGATGTCTTCGTTCGACAGTGTATAGGCGATCGTAGATCCAACGCTTCCAGCTCCAATGATGGTAATCTTGCTGCTCATAAATACTCCTTTCTAAAATACCCCTAGTTGGTTTTTGTGATTGATAAATTTTTCACTTTCCTTATCATAGCACTATGACAAGAATTTAACAAGTGTTTTTTTCGAGCATTTTCGTGAAATCTTTTTTCTCACTGAGCCCGTACGCTTCCAGAAGGGGTGTTCTGGATATATTTCAATACAATTATACCATTTTTTGTTCTTTTTCACAAGAATTCTTTCCAAAAACTTACAGCTTTGTCCTTCATCCCGCAGAATTCGTCTTTTTCCGCATGGTTCCCGGGTTTTTGCTTTCTGTGTTTAGTTTCACAAGTCTAACTTTCGTTCGTTATATTTTTAACAACTTTTCGTCATACGGGCTAGTTTCTGTCCTTCTTTTCTACATTTTGTAGGATGTATCCGCCAAATTTCCTGTCTGATTTTCATTTCTGCTGCCGCCAGACGCAAAAAAGACACGGATTTTTCTGTTCCGTGTCTTTTTTGCTCTGTTTTTTCTGTTTTTGCTTCTATTCTTCTGTTTCACGAGCCGTTGCCGCTTCGGCAAATGCATTTCCATATTCGGCAAGCGCCTCTTTTGCATAGACGGCATCTGACCGGTACGGCACATTTCCGTTTCCGACGTGCATCGTCACGTCCGCGCCTTTTCCAAGGATCAGAACAACCTCTCCCGGTACGGCGCCAAGAATCGCCTCCCGGATTGCTGCTCCGCGGTCCATGCGGATCTGGAAGGATGCACCTTCCTTTGCTATGTACCCGCCGATCTCCTCACAGATCGCCTGCGGATCTTCGTTTCCCGGATCATCCGGTACGAGGAAAATCCGGTCCGCCCGTTTTCCGGAAATCTCACCCATATCTTTTCTGCGGTTGAATGCTTTTCCGCCCGGGGTTCCGAACACAACGCTTACGCGGCTCCCCGGGTATTCGAGTGCTACGGTATCAAACATTTTTCAAAACTCAGGCCATTGTGCGCGAAATCCACGATCGCCGTGACCTCGCCCGCGCTGCTCTCATACGTCTCCATCCTTCCCGGAACGGTGACGCCAAGGAGGCTTTCCTTGATCAGCGAAACCGGGATTCCCATCGACCAGGCAGCCGCAATGGCAGCTACGGCATTCTCCACATTGAAGGCTCCGTGCACCGGCAGGGTAAAATCTTCCGAGAAATCCGGTCCTGCCACATGGAAATAGAATTTTCCTCTGCCCGGCTTGATATCACTCACGCGGATTACAGCATTTTCTTTCGATCCAAACGTAACGACGCGCTCACATTTTGCCGCAGCTTTCAGGATTTCCCCGATATGGTCGCTGTCCAGGTTCACGCAGGCGCAGGTGCAGCGGTCGAAGATCTTTAATTTCGACTGGAAATAATCATCAAAATCCTTGTGCTCCGTCGGGCTGATGTGGTCCTTGGAGATGTTCAGGAAAATGGCGGTATCAAAATGCGTGTTTCCGACTCTCTCGTATTTGAGCGCCTGAGAGGATACTTCCATCACCATATGGGAAAGGCCTGCATCTACGGCATTGCGCATATGACGGCACAGCTCCAGGGATTCCGGCGTGGTGAGCGTTGATGCTTCTCTCGTCTTTCCGTCGTAATATTCAATCGAACTTAACAGTGCACATCCGTTTCCGCCCTGTTTTTTCAGGCAGGCATCGAGCATCGACTGCAGGTAATAGGCTGTCGTTGTCTTTCCTTTTGTTCCGGTCAGCGCCGTGACATGCAGCGACTTTGCCGGATAATCGTAAAACGCCTCACCCAGCACAAACTGTGCTTTTCTGGCATCGTTGACGATGAGCGCCGGAATTTCTTTTCCCGCTTCGTATTTTTTTCACTTACATAGGCAACAGCACCGCGGTTTACGGCGTCTTTTAAGTATGCCTCTTTGAATGCAGCTCCTTTGCAGAGAAACAGCGTTCCCTGATCCGCTCCGCCCGAAAAATACGTTACGAGGGTAACGGGTCTGTCCTCTCCTTCTTTTCCTTCCGGCTCTGCAAATTCCACCAGAAGGCCTTCCTGCTCCAGAAGTTTCTTATATTCTAATACCGACTGTTTCATAGGATATCTTCCTCTCTTCTATGGGATTCTTTTTCAGCTTTCCTAAAATCCAGGCTCCATTATACCAGAATTGAAACAGCTTGTCCATCTTGCGGCACGCTTACATCATCTGCGCATTTTTCTCAAAAAGAGAACGAAGCGTTTTTGCGCAGTACAGGTACGCCGGAACGAGAAACAGATCGGCGAGAATCCATGCCACCGGGCTTGCGAAGCAGACTGCGGTGTAACCAAAATACGGAACCAGGAAAAAGGCTACCACCGAACGGCCGATCATCTCGCAGACGCCGGCAAGGATTGCAAATTTGCTGAAGCCCATGCCCTGCACGGTAAAGCGTACGACATTGACAAGGGTCAGCGGAATGTAAAATACCATGTTGATCAGCAGCATCTGACGCGCCTGGTCGAGGATGACCGTCTCAGATGCATCTACAAAGAGAAGCGAAATCTGGCGGGACCACAGAAACATGACTCCTAAAATGACCACGGAATACACGCTTCCAATAATGGAACTTGTCAAAATACCGGTGTTGACACGATCCATCTTCTTCGCACCGACGTTCTGTCCGGCATACGTCGCCATAGTGGAGCCGAGCGCGTCGAACGGGCAGCAGCAGAACATGGAAATTTTACCGGCAGCCGTAACAGATGCAACCGCCGTGGAACCAAGGCCGTTGACAGCGGTCTGCAAAATAACACTTCCGATCGCGGTGATTGAATACTGCAGTCCCATCGGGATTCCCATATTGCACAGATTAAGCACATAATGCTTGTGCAGCTTCCAGTCCTCTCTCGTAAAAGCAAGGATGGTGAATTTTTTCTTCATATAAAAGAGACACAGGAATCCAGAGACTCCCTGCGCGATAATCGTCGCCCACGCGGTTCCCGCTACTCCCATCGGGCGGACCAGCGCAAGATCTAGCACGATATTCAGTATTGAAGAGATACCGAGGAAAATCAGTGGGGAGCGGCTGTCGCCGAGGCTCCGCATGATTGCTGATGTCTGGTTATAGAGCACCATAAGCGGAATTCCGAGGAAAATAACAAAGATGTAAGCGTATGCACGTCCAGAATATCGGACGGGGTTTTCATCAGAATCAGAATGTCGCGGCACCAGATGCAGACAAGAACGGTCATCACCACGGAAAGAATACCGGCCAGGACGGCTCCATTTCCTACATACCGGCACAGCGCTTTCCGGTCTCCTGCCCCGAACATCTGCGCAACCGGAATTGCAAATCCGCTGCAGACTCCCATACAGAATCCCACGATCATAAAGTTGATCGAACCTGTGCTTCCAACAGCCGCGAGCGCTTTCGCGCCTAAGAATTTTCCTACAATAATCGTATCGACCATGCTGTAAAACTGCTGGAACAGCATGCCGAGCAGCAGCGGCAGTGCAAACCCCAGAATCAGTTTTACCGGGCTGCCGTTTGTCAGATCTTTTACTGCACTTTTCTTTGTTGCCATGTGATGTCCTCCCTATTGTCGTATGTTTTTGCTTCCCCTTTTTGTCGAATCTCATGCCATTTTATATCTTGTTTTCTCAGAATGCAATCCCGTAATACTGCCGAATTAAGAGACGTTTTTCATCACTTTTACGTGTTTTTGACATGGCGGCCGCCTGTGCAGGAATTCTGTTTTTTTGCGCACGCCAAAAGCGGCTGCGGCAGGTTCCCGTTCCGGAACGCTGTGCCGCAGCCGCTTTGCTGTTCTTTCTTATTTTGCAAATTCTTTCTTTTTCCACTGAAGCAGAATCATCACAGCCACCAATGCGGTCAGAAAATCAGAAACCGGCTGGGAGGCAATAACACCGGAAAAACCGGCAAGTTTTGAAGCGCAGAAAATTACAATGGCAAAAATCACGCCCTGACGTCCTGCTGAAAGAATCATTGCTCCTGCCCCGTTTCCGATCGCCTGGAAAATACAGGTCGATGCGAGTACGATACCAACAAACGGCATACCAATGAGCTGGACGCGAAGGATCTGCTGGGCCACTGCAATGACATCCGCCTCTTTTAAGAACAGTCCCACGAGAAGCGGAGCCGCCGCACCGAGCACAACCGCCATTCCGGCACCGGTCAGCACTTCCAGGAGGAAGGCAAAGCGGATCGTCTCACTGAGACGTTTTTTATTTTTCGCTCCATAATTGTATCCGACCAGCGGCTGTCCGCCAAAAGCGAAGCCGACCATCACAAGAACAGAAATCATAATAATTTTCAAAGCAATTCCCATCGCTGCAACTTTGTCCGTTCCATACGGCTGCAAAAATCGGTTCGTCAGCGTCACGCCGATGCTCTGCATGAAGTTTGTGACGGATGCCGGAATGCCGATGGCAAGAACGGCGAGCACCTCTGCTCCGGTCATTTTCAGTTTTCGGAAATCGACGGAGAGATAGCGGCATTTCTTTATCATAAAGATAACATAGAAAATATCACCGCAGATGTTGCCGATCACCGTTGCAATCGCTGCTCCGGCTGCTCCCATGCCGAGCGTGTAAATAAAGATCGGGTCAAGAATGATGTTGACAACGGCTCCCAGCATTGTTCCGATCATCGAGGCTTTTGCGAAGCCCTCGGTCCGAAGAAGATTGTTCGGCGTCAGCTGCAGGATGATAAACGGTGCGCCGAGTGCAATCCACTGGTAATAGTCCCCCGCATACTGCCACGTCGTCTCATCACAGCCAAGCAGGCCAAGGATCGGCTGTTTGGCGGCAAGCAGGATGATGCTGACCGCAATGCCGACAGCAATCGCTGCGTAAAAGCAGAATACGCTGATCCGTCTTCCGTCCTCGTACTCTTTTTTACCGAAGAGGCGCGAAATGACGGAACTGCCGCCGACGCCGAAGATGTCACCGAGTGCAATCATCAGCGTGAAAATCGGTGTGCCGAGCGATACGCCGGCAATCAGTGCCGTGTTTCCGGTCCGCGCGATGAAAAAAGTATCTACCATATTATAGATCAGCGACACGACCATGCCGAGCACGACCGGAAGTGCGAGCGTCATATATGCTTTGGACACTTTTGTTTTCTCAAATAATTCGTTTTCCATTTTGAAAACTCCCCTTTCCTCTTTTTCGGTTACAGTTCACTGGTACCCAGCAAACTGTAACATTTTTCATTCTGGTTTATCTTAGCAGACTTTCTTGCTTTTTCTTGTGTCATATGTCACAATAAAGAAAAAGTTTTCCAAAAAATTTTTCTGTGAAAGGATTTTCCTATGAAACGAATTTTTGATCCGGCTCTGCTGAACTTTTATCTTCAGAAACATGAGATCCCATCTCTTTTCGATACCCCGGATCTCGCATTTTCTCTGTATCAGTTTGAAAAGGGCGAACGCTCGACACGCTGAATCCGGAGGAATACCTCTCGTTCCTCGTGGACGGTTCCATCGAGATCAGCGCCAACCGCGCGACGGCACGAGCTACCCGATCGGCTATCTCGACGGCTTTACCTGCATCGGCGATATGGAATTCTGCGGAAAACGCGATGATACGCACCAGATCGAGCACGCACCACCGCGCTTTGTATTGTTCTGCCGCT
>ENA-OQHY01000159-OQHY01000159.1-human-gut-metagenome-genome-assembly--contig:-NODE-159-length-38636-cov-3.315095_pt1 | contig 38636 bp, 56 predicted proteins | sample MGYA00242570_ERZ504733 | MGnify/ENA primary metagenome ERZ504733 (study PRJEB26092, sample SAMD00036219) | human gut metagenome | host: Homo sapiens | study: EMG produced TPA metagenomics assembly of... | reverse complement strand
GAGCTGAATATCATTATCGGTGTGGAGAACAGAGATTTTGAGACTGCGGTAAAGGCTATTTATGATATCTTTGTAATTACCCAGATCTAATTGAGAATTGCAGGAGCTCCTTCACAGCGGAGCAATTGGTGGATATGATTTTTACCAATTATAAGATAAACAAAATAATGGGCCGTCAGAAATCAGTATAGAGATTTCTGGCGGTTTTTATATTATAGGAAATACCCCGTAATGTTCCTATAACATAAAAAGCCCTCCGGGCAGGATCGCACTGCGACGGAGCGGAATTATGTCGCTGAAGCGACCTGTTGCAGGCGGAGAATCCTGCAAGCAGGATTCTGTCTTGAATTCAGGAGTTTTTACATGATGATGAATTCTGTGTTATAATGAACGGACGATGTTGGGTAACTATTTGATAGCTATTGTTGCGTGAGGTGTTTTGATATGGATAAGCCGGGTGGTTCGTATTTCCGTCAGAAATCTGGTGGAGTTTTATATTAAGGCGTTTTTCTGGACTCCGATATTGGGGGGAGACCCTGCACAGGTTATGTCCATTCAGAAACGTAAAAGAGAAGTGGAGGATGCCGGTAAGGTATTCTTCGCCACGCGTAAACGTGAAATAGAGAACTATCTCTGCCCGGATCTGATCGAAGAAATGACCGGTGTAGCCGTCACGTTTACGGACACCTGTGATGCTAAAAAAATAATTGGCCGGGCGGTGGGAATGAAGCCCGATAATGTGCTTGATAAATTCTGGCCCCGGATGACAGCGGAAAGAATCATCTCAAGATCAACCTATCATGACGGAATGCAGGAAAGGATTGAGCTGGTTGAGATCCTGAGCGATATTGTTGCCATGACGAGATAATGTGTAAAAATTATCGCTGCTGCATATATTCCGGTCCACAGCAAAGGACCGGAGTATAGTATATAAAAAACCCGAAATTAATCGGGTTTTAATTATTTAACGTTTAACAGGCTCCCGTGCCCGGGAGTGAATTAAAATTACGCTTATTATGGCGTTTTTGCAATCTTTATTTTTGACTGCCAAGCCATTTATTCATCTGCTCGATTTCACCTTTCTGAGCTTTAATGATGTCCTGCGCAAGCTTTCTCATTTCGGGATCTTTTCCGTATTTAAGTTCGGTCTCAGCCATTGCTATTGCTCCTTCATGGTGTGCGATCATACCTTTTGCAAAGGCCTTATCGGGATCGGGCTCATTAACGGCGGCCATCATTTTGTCATGCATGTCTTTCATGCCAGCCATATATTCCTGTGACGATGCCGATGAGTGCATATCTGACATTTTCATTTCCGAATGTTCAGCAGAAATGGCTGGCAGGGATAACATTAATATTACAAAAAGGGTGTTTTTGATTTTCATTTAATAAATCCTTTTCAGGTAGGTACCGGTTAATTGTAGCTGAGTCAGATAAAAAAGCCCCCTGACGGGGGCAAAAATCTCACAACATATCCGGTTAAGGAATAATCTATCAAGGAAAGGGTAAAAGCACGGATACTACAGTCGCATTCAGCCTGCATTGATCATGCGGCGGTGCGCTTCGGCCATGGCTGATGTGGGCCGGATTGCCCGTTATTCATGAATTCATGGGCAACCGCTGCTCTTTCATGCTCATTCATCGCCGTGTAAGATGTTGACGGGACGGTCGTGGATACTGTGTTATTTCCCATCATCTTCTGATGACTTTCCACCATTTTCTGGTGCGCATCCGCCGAGCCGTTCGTCATGGTTTCATGAGCAATAATGGCCTGTTCATGCTGGTCCATACCGGTCATACGAGGAGCAGTCCCCTGGATCCCGACAGGAGCCGCAGCAGACTGCATCTGGTGAGCAGGAGCCTGTGCATTGTTGACGCGATCATGGATATTCACGGTTTCAGTGGCCCAGGACGATGTAATTAAACCAAAGCCCAGCAAAGATGCTAATACGATATTTTTCATGATAACTCTCCATTTCTGAATTAGTGATGTCCGGGGAAGTACAACCGGTGTTTTCAGTTCCATAACTGAAACAGGTTCGGCAGCGTTTATTTCTCCGGGAGAAGGCTGGATATTCATTTCCTGGCGTACTCTGACGCCGGGTATTGATGAAGCAATCCAGCTTCCTGATAAGTTGCACTAATTATATCGAATGGCTTCTGTTTGCTGCATGACAGGCTAATGACATCTTTGTCATTTAAATCTTTATTCTCAGCATTGGATTTCCGGGATCATTTTCTCCAGTCTGGGCACGGATAAGATAAAACGCGTGGAGCTACGTCCGATTCCACCCGCACTCTTCCGTGATGTGCTTCCACGATTGACTTTACAATCGCAAGGCCGATGCCGCTGCCTTCTCCTTTTCGTTGTCTGGACGGATCCACCCGATAAAAACGGTCAAAAAGCCTTAATAAATGTTCTTCAGGGATTGGTTTCCCCGGATTTTCAATCACAAGGTCAAAAAAACTCTCCTGCTCTCTTATTGAGACGGTGATGGCCTGTCCTCCGGGGTATAACGCAGGGCATTGGATAACAGATTATTGATCGCTCTTCTGAACATTTGTGGATCTCCCTCAACCAGGCAGGGCATTCCGTTAAATTTGAGCGTGATATTGCGTTCTTCGGCCCAGGCTTCGAAAAACTCGAAGACTTTCATGACTTCTGCTCTGAGGTCAAACCGGACCCTGTCAGGTATCAGCTGATTATTGTCCGCCTGCGCCAGAAACAGCATGTCGCTGACCATTTTGGTCATCCGGTTATACTCTTCAAGACTGGAGTAGAGGACATCCTCAAGTTCCTTCTGGGTTCGATCCTGACTCAGTGCGATTTCAGTCTGCGTCACCAGATTGGTGATGGGCGTTCTGATCTCGTGCGCGATATCGGCAGAGAAATTGGCCTGGCGGGTAAAGACATCCTCAATCTTTCCAATCATATGATTGAACGAGATAACCAGCTGCTCCAGCTCAATGGGAACGCGTGTCGGTTCCAGCCGCGCATCAAGATTCTCGGAGGTGATGTTTTTAATGGCATTGCTGACATTACGAAGGGGCAGGTGCCCCTGACGGACAGCGATGCGAATGATCAGAACAATCAGCAGGCTTATCACGACGGCGATCGCAATCAGATTTTTTTTCAGCGCATCGAGGTAATGGAGATGGAAATTAATGGAGAGGCCAGTCAGCATGACATAGTTCTGCTGTTTGCCCTGAAATATCGCCTGGCCAGAGGAGGCGATAATCCGGTATGTTTCCATCTTCATTTCAGACCCGGTATCCATCGGTCTCGCAGGATCCTCCACCGTCCAGAGAAAGACATCCCGTGCGCGGCTGTGCTCGCTAAAATCTGCGGAATTCACGGCCGGGCGTAGTGCCGCCCCCTGCGCTGAACTAAAGAGCACTTCCCCCCTGGGATTGAGGAGCAAAAGGGCAACGTTGCGGTAGCTGGCAATCGACTCCTTTATTTTGCTTACTTTTTTTCATCCGGATCCACCGGGGACTGCAGTATACGGTTCAGGGTAGTGCTGATTTGTTGAAGATCGCTGACATCCTGCTCGGCAAAATGATTTTCAACAGAATGCAGCATAAACCAGGTGAAGGCGATAAAAGCCAGTATCGTGGACAGGCTGATAAAAAAGGTCAGCCGCAGGGCGAGTGAGAAAGGGCGCCTGGAAGGTTTGCTATGCATCCGGGGCCTCCAGCATATAGCCCACGCCCCGGACAGTCTGGATCAGCTTTGTCCCGTAATCGTTGTCTATTTTAGCGCGGAGTCGCTTTACGGCGACATCAATCGCGTTAGTGTCGCTGTCAAAATTCATGTCCCAGACCTGAGAGGCAATCAGGGAGCGGGGAAGAACCTCGCCCTGATGCCGAATGAAAAATTCCAGCAGGCTGAACTCTTTACTGGTGAGCACAATGCGGTTTCCGGCGCGACTGACTTTTCTGGATACGAGATCCATCGAGAGATCAGCCACCTTCAACTGGCTTTCCGTGATCATCGTGTTTCCCCGCCTCAGAAGTTCTCACCCGGGCCAGCAGTTCGGCAAACGCAAAGGTTTAACCAGATAATCGTCCGCACCCAGTTCCAGTCCTTTGACCCTGTGTTCGATCGTGCCGAGGGCCGTCAGCAGTAAGACCGGCATACCCTTTCCGGCAGTGCGCAGCATGCGGATGATATCCCAGCCGTTCACATCAGGCAGCATGATGTCCAGAATGACTAAATCATACTCGGCTGTCATGGCGAGATGATATCCGGTAAGACCATTATCAGCGTGATCCACTACGAACCCTGCCTCTGTAAGCCCTTTGCTGAGATATTCACCTGTTTTAATTTCGTCTTCGACGATCAATATTTTCATCTTGCTCCCCGGCTGGCTGCTAAGGTCATTCTATTGCGCCCACGATCGTTATCAACGGATTACAGCAAAATGACAACATTGTCATTATCCTGTCACCCGCCAAACAGAGAGCGTTCGGTAAAGTACCCCTATCAATACTCTGGACTTCATTTGAACCATTTACCAGGTCTGCCTGGACGAGAAGCGTTATGTTCAAATTAAAATTACTCAGCATTAGCACGATATTCATCCTGGCCGGTTGTGTCTCTCTGGCTCCTGAATATCAGCGCCCGGCAGCACCGGTACCCCAGCAGTTTTCACTGTCCCGAAACAGCCTGACGCCAGCAGTGAATGGTTATCAGGATACGGGCTGGCGTAACTTTTTTGTCGATCCCCAGGTTACACGGCTGATTACTGAAGCCCTGAATAATAACCGTGATTTGAGAATGGCTGCCCTGAAGGTTGAAGAGGCCCGGGCCCAGTTCAACGTCACGGATGCAGATCGTTATCCCCAGTTGAATGCCTCATCCGGGATCACATACAGCGGTGGCCTGAAAGGCGACAAGCCGACCACACAGGAGTACGACGCGGGTCTGGAACTCAGCTATGAGCTCGATTTTTTCGGCAAACTTAAGAACATGAGTGACGCTGATCGCCAGAACTACTTTGCCAGCGAAGAAGCCCGTCGGGCCGTACACATCCTGCTGGTATCCAACGTTTCACAAAGCTATTTCAGCCAGCAACTGGCGTACGAACAACTCCGTATTGCGCGGGAAACGCTGAAAAATTATCAACAGTCCTATGCTTTCGTTGAGCAGCAGCTCGTGACCGGGAGTACGAACGTTCTGGCGCTTGAACAGGCGAGAGGACAAATCGAAAGTACCCGCGCCGAAATAGCCAAACGAGAAGGCGATCTGGCTCAGGCAAACAATGCCCTGCAACTGGTGCTGGGAACGTACCGCGCACTTCCGTCAGAAAAAGGGATGAAAGGCGGGGAGATAGCACCAGTAAAATTGCCACCAAATCTGTCTTCACAAATTTTGCTGCAGCGACCGGATATTATGGAAGCGGAATATCAGCTGAAAGCGGCTGATGCCAATATTGGCGCAGCGCGAGCGGCCTTTTTCCCCTCCATTACCCTGACCAGTGGTCTTTCCGCAAGCAGTACGGAGCTGTCCAGCCTGTTTACGTCAGGAAGTGGAATGTGGAATTTTATCCCTAAAATTGAAATTCCTATATTTAATGCTGGCAGGAATAAAGCCAATCTGAAGCTGGCTGAAATTCGCCAGCAACAGTCGGTGGTTAATTACGAACAAAAAATTCAGTCAGCCTTTAAGGATGTTTCCGACACGCTTGCGCTGCGCGACAGCCTTAGCCAGCAACTTGAGTCACAGCAGCGTTATCTTGATTCACTTCAGATAACTCTCCAGCGTGCCAGAGGATTGTATGCAAGTGGTGCTGTCAGTTACATCGAAGTGCTGGATGCAGAACGTTCCCTCTTCGCTACGCAGCAAACCATTCTCGATCTTACCTATTCCCGACAGGTTAACGAAATTAATCTGTTTACCGCGCTGGGTGGCGGTTGGTAGAGTAAATTTATTTAATTAATCAGGAAATTAAAAATGCGTAATTCACTTAAAGCCGTTTTATTTGGTGCCTTCTCTGTCATGTTCTCTGCCGGTCTTCATGCTGAAACACATCAGCATGGCGATATGAATGCTGCCAGTGATGCTTCGGTACAGCAGGTTATCAAGGCACCGGTGTCGTTAAAGACATTGATATGAATAGTAAAAAATCACCATTTCGCACGAAGCAATCCCTGCGGTGGGCTGGCCTGCAATGACCATGCGCTTCACTTTTGTTAATGCAGACGACGCTATCAATGCCCTGAAAACCGGCAACCATGTCGATTTCTCGTTTATTCAGCAGGGCAATATCTCCTTACTCAAAAGCATTAACGTGACGCAATCCTGATTAACAGTCCGGAGCGAATACATCCAGTGCGCCTGAACATTCATTAAGGGATTACTGTGAATGAATGATCGGGCGCATATGCCAGGTGTTTTGATTTTTCAGCGAGAAATTGTATGGCTTCTTTAAAGATAAAATATGCTGCAATAATTATCAGCAGCCTCATAGCAGGAGGGCTGATATCGGTTACTGCCTGGCAGTATGTAAACTCATCACAAAAAACAGTACAAACAGAACAAAAGGCACCGGAGAAAAAGGTACTTTTCTGGTATGACCCGATGAAACCGGATACCAAATTTGATAAACCCGGAAAATCGCCCTTTATGGATATGGACCTGGTGCCAAAATATGCTGATGAAAGTGGCGATAAAAGCAGTGGCGGGATCCGTATCGACCCAACCCAGGTTCAGAATCTGGGATTAAAAACGCAAAAAGTCACGCGAGGAATGCTGAATTATTCTCAGACAATCCCGGCTAATGTCAGTTACAACGAGTATCAGTTTGTCATTGTGCAGGCGCGTTCTGACGGTTTCGTCGAAAAAGTGTATCCCCTGACGATTGGCGATCATGTGAAGAAAGGCACGCCGCTTATCGATATCACCATTCCTGAATGGGTTGAGGCACAAAGTGAGTTCCTGCTGTTATCCGGTACAGGCGGTACGCCAACCAGATAAAAGGGGTTCTGGAGCGACTTCGTCTGGCTGGTATGCCGGAAGAGGATATTCAAAGGCTGCGTACAACCCGCACCATCCAGACCCGTTTTACCATTAAAGCACCTATTGATGGCGTCATTACTGCATTTGACCTGCGCACCGGCATGAATATTTCGAAAGATAAGGTGGTGGCTCAGATTCAGGGAATGGACCCGGTCTGGATCAGCGCTGCAGTGCCAGAATCTATCGCCTATCTGCTGAAAGATACGTCGCAGTTTGAAATTTCGGTACCGGCTTATCCGGATAAAACATTCCATGTCGAAAAATGGAACATTCTTCCCAGCGTGGATCAGACAACCCGTACGCTTCAGGTCCGTCTCCAGGTTTCTAATAAGGATGAGTTTCTCAAGCCGGGCATGAATGCCTATCTGAAACTGAATACCAGGAGCCAGGAGATGCTGCTGATACCAAGCCAGGCCGTTATCGATACCGGCAAAGAACAGCGCGTGATTACTGTTGATGATGAAGCAAGTTTGTGCCGAAACAGATCACGTTCTGCATGAGTCACAGCAACAGTCCGGCATCGGCTCCGGCCTGAATGAAGGCGATACCGTGGTGGTCAGTGGCCTGTTCCTCATTGACTCTGAAGCCAATATTACGGGCGCACTGGAACGTATGCGCCACCCTGAAAAAACAGAAAGCAGTATGCCAGCAATGTCTGACCAGCCTGTAAATATGCATTCAGGGCACTGAGGAGACGACGATGATTGAATGGATTATCCGGCGCTCTGTCGCCAACCGTTTCCTGGTCATGATGGGGGCCCTGTTTCTCAGCATCTGGGGCACATGGACGATTATTAACACGCCTGTCGATGCCTTGCCTGACCTGTCAGATGTGCAGGTCATTATCAAAACCAGCTATCCCGGCCAGGCCCCGCAGATTGTAGAAAACCAGGTCACCTATCCACTTACCACCACCATGCTGTCCGTGCCTGGCGCAAAAACCGTGCGTGGTTTTTCACAGTTCGGTGATTCGTATGTGTATGTCATTTTTGAAGACGGCACCGATCTGTACTGGGCCCGTTCCCGCGTGCTGGAGTACCTGAACCAGGTACAGGGAAAACTGCCCGCCGGTGTGAGTTCTGAAATCGGTCCGGACGCCACGGGGGTGGGCTGGATATTTGAATATGCCCTTGTCGATCGCAGCGGAAAACACGACCTTTCAGAACTGCGTTCTCTGCAGGACTGGTTCCTGAAATTTGAGCTGAAAACCATCCCGAACGTGGCTGAGGTCGCTTCGGTTGGCGGCGTGGTGAAACAGTACCAGATTCAGGTCAATCCGGTAAAACTGTCTCAGTATGGTATCAGCCTGCCCGAAGTGAAACAGGCCCTTGAATCGTCTAACCAGGAGGCCGGTGCTCATCCGTTGAAATGGCCGAAGCTGAGTATATGGTCCGTGCCAGCGGTTATCTTCAGAGCATTGATGATTTTAATAACATCGTCCTGAAAACAGGCGAGAACGGCGTGCCGGTTTATCTGCGGGATGTTGCCCGCGTGCAGACCGGGCCTGAAATGCGGCGTGGTATTGCCGAGCTGAACGGCCAGGGCGAAGTCGCTGGCGGCGTGGTGATCCTGCGGTCGGGTAAAAATGCACGCGACGTTATCACGGCAGTGAGGGATAAACTTGAGACGCTGAAGGCCAGCCTGCCGGAAGGCGTTGAAATCGTGACCACCTACGATCGCAGCCAGCTCATCGACCGGGCGATTGATAACCTCAGTTCCAAACTTCTGGAAGAGTTTATCGTGGTGGCCATCGTCTGTGCCCTGTTCCTGTGGCACGTACGTTCTGCCTGGTGGCGATTATCTCTCTGCCGCTTGGTCTGTGTATCGCCTTTATCGTCATGCACTTCCAGGGACTGAACGCCAATATCATGTCGCTGGGAGGGATAGCGATTGCCGTCGGTGCGATGGTGGATGCCGCCATTGTGATGATTGAGAATGCGCATAAGCGGCTTGAGGAGTGGGATCATCAGCATCCGGGTGAGCAGATTGACAACGCCACCCGCTGGAAGGTGATTACCGATGCCTCCGTTGAAGTGGGACCCGCACTGTTTATCAGCCTGCTGATCATCACCCTGTCCTTTATTCCTATCTTTACCCTGGAAGGTCAGGAAGGACGTCTGTTTGGCCCGCTGGCATTCACGAAAACGTACTCCATGGCGGGCGCGGCCGCGCTGGCATCATCGTCATTCCGATTCTGATGGGATTCTGGATCCGGGGGAAAATTCCTGCAGAGACCAGTAACCCCCTGAACCGGGTACTGATCAAAGCGTATCATCCATTGCTGTTGCGGGTTCTCCACTGGCCAAAAACAACCCTGCTGGTTGCGGCCTTGTCCATTTTCACCGTTATCTGGCCGCTGAGCCAGGTGGGCGGTGAGTTTCTGCCGAAGATTAACGAGGGCGACCTGTTGTATATGCCGTCGACCCTGCCGGGTGTCTCTCCGGCTGAAGCTGCAGCGCTCCTGCAGACGACGGACAAGTTAATCAAAAGCGTTCCTGAAGTGGCCTCTGTATTTGGCAAGACCGGTAAAGCAGAGACCGCCACGGATTCCGCACCGCTCGAAATGGTTGAAACCACGATCCAGCTCAAACCTGAGGATCAGTGGCGTCCAGGCATGACGATTGACAAGATTATTGAAGAACTCGACAGGACCGTCCGTTTACCGGGCTGGCAAACCTCTGGGTGCCGCCAATCCGTAACCGTATTGATATGCTCTCAACCGGGATCAAAAGCCCGATAGGTATCAAAGTGTCCGGGACTGTTCTGTCGGATATCGACGCGACGGCGCAGAGTATCGAGGCGGTAACCAAAACGGTACCGGGTGTGGTGTCTGTCCTGGCTGAGCGACTGGAAGGTGGACGTTACATTGATGTGGACATTAACCGGGAAAAAGCTTCCCGGTACGGGATGACAGTAGGTGATGTCCAGCTGTTCGTCTCATCAGCATCGGCGGTGCGACGGTAGGGGAAACGGTGGAAGGCGTGGCCCGGTACCCTATTAACATTCGTTACCCACAGGATTACCGCAACAGTCCGCAGGCGCTGAAACAGATGCCGATCCTGACCCCGATGAAGCAGCAGATCACACTGGGCGATGTTGCCGATATTAAAGTCGTTTCCGGACCAACCATGCTGAAACCGAAAATGCCCGGCCAGCCAGCTGGATTTATGTTGATGCCCGCGGCAGGGACATGGTGTCAGTGGTTAACGATATTAAGACGGTCATCAGCGAGAAAGTGAAACTGAGACCGGGGACCAGTGTGGCATTCTCAGGACAGTTTGAATTACTCGAGCACGCCAACAAGAAATTAAAACTGATGGTACCGATGACGGTGATGATCATTTTCATCCTGTTATATCTGGCATTTCGCCGTGTTGACGAAGCCCTGCTGATTCTGATGAGTCTGCCGTTTGCGTTGATTGGCGGGATATGTTCCTGTACTGGCAGGGCTTCCATATGTCTGTGGCGACCGGAACCGGATTTATCGCCCTGGCCGGGGTGGCAGCAGAGTTTGGCGTGGTCATGCTGATGTATCTGCGTCATGCCATTGAAGCGCACCCGGAATTGTCCCGTAAAGAGACGTTCACACCGGAAGGCCTTGATGAAGCCCTCTATCATGGTGCCGTACTGCGTGTCCGGCCGAAAGCCATGACCGTGGCGGTGATCATTGCGGGTCTGCTGCCAATACTCTGGGGAACCGGTGCAGGTTCAGAAGTCATGAGCCGTATCGCGGCACCCATGATTGGTGGATGATCACGGCTCCGCTGCTGTCCCTGTTCATTATTCCTGCCGCCTACAAATTAATCTGGCTGCGCAGACATAAAAAAAGCGTGTCCTGAACCTGAAAGGGCACCCCCTGTGGGTGTCCTTCTTTACTGATTCACCCTGACGTCAGGGTTTAAATCGATAATATACAGAGGTGAGTATGAAAAAAGTGGTTCTGATGGCGCTGGCTCTCGGCCTTTCACTGCCCGCGATGGCGAGTGAAAAAGTGATTGATATGTACAAATCTGAAAACTGTGGCTGTTGTTCCCTGTGGGGCAAAGCGATGGAAAAAGACGGGTTTGAAGTACGAACTCACGTCATGAATGATCAGGCGCTGTCAGCCTGAAAGAAAAGCATGCTATTCCTGCAGGACTGCGAAGTTGTCATACCGCGGTTGCCGGTAATTTGATCATTGAAGGCCATGTGCCTGCGACAACGATACATAAGGCAATGCAGTCTGGTTCAGGTATATACGGTCTCGCCACCCCCGGTATGCCAGCAGGAAGTCCTGGAATGGAGATGGGAGCCCGAAAAGAGGCTTACGATGTTATCGCATTCTCACCGGATGGAAGTAAAAAAGTCTTCCAGCGAATCGAATAGTCAGCGGAACGGCTGATAACGGGACGCCGGCAGCAGGCACTCTTATGCCGGCGGCATTCGTGGTAATCGCATCCATGACATACCCTGAAGACAGAAGATGCTTCGGTATGCATAAGGAGAGTTACTGTGAAAAATGACAATGCAGTGCAACACAACAACCAGACTGCTTCTGAGCAGACATTATCCCCGGACGAGAGCCACGTATTGCATAAGGTGAGAGATCCCGTGTGCGGGATGGCCATCCTGCCCGACAGGGCGCACAGCAGCATTCGATACCAGGACCATCAACTTTATTTCTGCTCCGCCAGCTGTGAGAGTAAATTTAAAGCCCATCCCGATCGTTATCTTACCGAAGATGCCAGTGAACATTCCCATCACCATCACCACGATCATCACGAAGTCAGCCCTGATCAGATAAAACAGCCTCACCACCAGGCGGAGAAAGAGAATTCTGAAGGTGTGTGGACATGTCCGATGCACCCGGAGATACGCCGCAGTGGTCCCGGAAGCTGTCCTGTCTGTGGAATGGCACTGGAGCCGCTCGTAGCTACGGCATCCACGGGGCCAAGTGATGAACTTCGCGACATGACAAGACGCTTCTGGCTGGGGTTGTTGCTGGCGTTTCCGGTTCTGGTACTCGAAATGGGATCTCATCTGTTTCCCGCCTTGAGGAATACAGTACCGCCACAGTACAACACATGGCTGCAGCTGCTTCTGGCCTCTCCTGTCGTGTTGTGGTGTGGCTGGCCATTCTTCGCCCGGGCCGGAATGTCGTTACGTAACCGCTCCCTGAATATGTTTACCCTTGTTGCAATGGGCACCGGCGTAGCCTGGGTGTACAGCGTCATTGCAACCGTCTTCCCCTCCTGGTTTCCTGCATCGTTCAGAAACATGGATGGCCTGGTGGCCGTTTATTTTGAAGCCGCAGCAGTTATTACGGTGCTTGTTCTGCTGGGACAGGTTCTTGAGCTGCGGGCACGGGAACAAACCTCAGGTGCCATTACTGCACTACTGAATCTTGCCCCCAAAACCGCCAGGCGGCTGGATCATGACGGTCATGAAACGGATATTAATGCGGAAGATGTTCTGCCTGGCGATAAGCTCCGCATCAGACCTGGAGAGAGTATTCCGGTCGACGGTATTGTGATCGAAGGCAAAACAACCGTTGATGAATCGATGGTGACCGGGGAATCTATGCCGGTTACCAAAACGGAGGGTGACCCTGTCATCGGGGGGACCATTAATCAGACAGGGAGTCTCATCATCCGTGCAGAGAAAGTCGGTGATGAAACAATGCTCTCACGAATTGTTCAGATGGTCGCTGATGCACAGCGTTCGCGTGCCCCCATCCAGAGAATGGCTGACAGCGTTTCAGGCTGGTTTGTTCCTCTGGTGATACTTATCGCGGTTGTTGCTTTCGTGATCTGGTCTGTCTGGGGGCCCGAGCCAGGATGGCGCACGGTCTCATTGCGGCTGTGTCGGTCCTGATTATTGCCTGTCCCTGCGCGCTGGGGCTGGCCACGCCGATGTCGATAATGGTGGGGGTGGGCAAAGGAGCCAGGCCGGGGTGTTAATCAGGAATGCCGAAGCCCTTGAGCGTCTTGAAAAAGTGGACACGCTGGTTGTCGACAAAACAGGCACGCTCACGGAAGGTTCGCCTACGGTGACAGGGATTATCAGTCTCAATCCGGGTGGGGAAACATCTCTTTTGCGTGTAACAGCCGCAGTGGAAAAAGGCTCGCAGCATCCGCTGGGTATGGCAGTAGTTAAAGCAGCACAGGAAAAGGGGATCGCAATACCCGCAGTCACTCATTTCGATGCACCGTCGGGTAAAGGTGTCTCAGGCGATGTCGAAGGTCAACGGGTTGTTATTGGTAATGAACTGGCTATGCAGGAAAACAGTATCGTTATTGATAATCAAAAGGCCGTTGCGGATACGTTGCGGATGGAAGGCGCTACCGTTATCTATGTGGCCACAGACGGGGACCTTGCAGGCCTGATAGCTATCTCGGATCCCGTGAAAACAACCACGCCGGATGCGCTTAAAGCTTTGCGTCAGGCGGGGATCCGCATTGTTATGCTCACCGGGGATAACCAGCTTACTGCTGAAGCAGTCGCACGGAAACTGGGAATAGATGAGGTTGAAGCCGGAATTCTGCCGGATGGCAAAAAAGCAGTGATAACCCGACTGAAAGCGTCTGGCCATGTGGTTGCGATGGCCGGAGACGGTGTGAATGATGCCCCGGCGCTGGCAGCGGCTGACGTGGGTATAGCCATGGGAACGGGTACAGATGTGGCAATTGAAAGTGCCGGAGTCACCCTTCTCAAAGGCGACTTGATGATACTGAACAGGGCCCGTCATCTGTCAGAGATCACCATGAAAAATATCCGTCAGAATCTGTTTTTTGCATTTATCTACAACGCACTTGGCGTGCCTGTGGCTGCAGGTCTGCTTTATCCTGTGTATGGAATACTGCTGTCGCCAGTTATTGCGGCGGCGGCCATGGCTCTTTCCTCCGTCAGCGTCATTGTGAATGCGTTGCGTCTGAAAAGTGTCAGGCTCGGGAAATAACACTGAGTGAAGGGTCAGTTACGAACAGAAGGAGTCCAGTATGAAAAGTACCACCTATGCGCTTATTGCTGTCGCCGCGATCGCGGCATTTGCTCTCCTGCGCGAACACTGGTCACATGTGGCAGGTTACTGGCCATATCTGTTATTGCTGGTCTGCCCGCTAATGCATCTTTTCCACGGCCACGGAGGGCATGGAGATCATCAACATCACGGAAGTGAAAACGATAAAAAAAATTAATCCGGCAGACGGGGCCGCGTCGCGGTCCCGTTATCAGTCCAGGTATCGTTCGTAGTCTCTGGCATGCGCAAAGGCATGCTGTTCGAGTTTGTTATCAGCGGGTGCCGCTGCCCGGAACGCCAGAGAGTTAACAGAGTTGTTATTGATGACCAGCTCGTAATGCAGATGAGGACCGGATGAACGTCCGCTGTTACCGGATAACGCAATAGCACCTCCCGTGTAACCCTGGCCCCTTTAGTAACGAGTATTTTATTGAGGTGGAGATAGCGAGTTTTAACACCGGCTTTTCCCGTTACTTCAACAAAATATCCCATGGTACTGTTGTATTCGGCCCGGGTGATTTTTCCGTCGATGACGCTGACTATTTTCGTGTTCATGGGCATGGAATAATCAATGCCATTATGGGGACTCACTTTTCCCGATACCGGGTTAAGTCTTGCAGGATTGAAAGGCGAACTGAGTCTTGCTGTGGCCGGTAACGGATAATCGAGACTGCCTTTCCCGGAAGTATCGGAAAGGTTATAGAACTTTTTATCTGATATACGATACGCCGTGTAATTAAATGAACCGGACGTAAATTTATAGGCCACGACACGTGATTTTCCCGCTTTCTTTTGCAGTACGAGTTTTAATGATTCATTTTTTTTCAAATGCCGCAGATTAAACCGGGAAGGCAAGGAGCGCTGAAGAGTAGCGATCTCGTTCGATTCCAGCCCCGAGCGGGTGGCTGAAAGGTAGGCATTTTCTTTTACGACATCGGTAGAATACATTTACTGGAATTCGCCGTTAGCATGAACACTGCGGCGTATGCTAGGGGTTTTCAGGAGGCGTGTCATCTGTCAGTTAATCGGGAGCACCGTTGATGGTCGTCATTTTTGTAACATATCTTGTTTCCCGTTTGCTCCTGAAGCTCTGGGAACTGTATGACCAGCCCGACGGTGATGATTAACGGGACTGAAACAGGTTACGGCAGAGCAATATGGGGCTCATGTCCTGCTACGTAACCCGTCAGTAAAGCCCTGCTGCGCACCTGACGCTAAGCACTAACCCGCCTGCAGTTACCTGGTCGAATACAGCCCGCGAAGCTTTCTTGCCTGCGTCTGATGTGCTTCCGCACCGGCATTATTGACCTGCTCATGCACGAGAGTGGCTTTTTCTCCGGCATTCAGTTCGTTAAAAGAAGAAGACGAGGTCTTTGAATTTGCATCACTGCCGGACAGCATTTTTTTATGTTCCTCAATCATTTTCTGATGCGCATAGGACGCGCTGTTGTTCATAAATGAATGAGCAACAATGGCCCTTTCATGTTCATTCATTTCAGAGAATGAGGGCGTGTTGTTTTTATTAACCCTGTCCGGTAAGTTTTCATGCGTCGAGGAATTCACATGACTGACGGCTGAGGCATTATTAACAAATCGATGTGCTTCATGGGCAATATCACTGGACTGAGCAAAAGCTGCCCCACAAAATAAAGCTGTAAACGCAGTGGTCGTGATTAATATATTCATGTGTAATTACCTTCTGAGGTACATAAAAGATGTCCTTATGATCATATATAAAAATAATCAACCTGTGGGGAAGATGACGTAAATGTAATACAGCTATGTACATTACACGATTGTAATGAATTTGTTTCTTAAGGTGTGCTAGCTTCATTTCATTGTAAGTGGATGAACCAGTAATTTAATTTAAATCGGTTCTCGAATTCTGTCAGTAACCATACTTTAAATAAGGGAATGCGCATGCTGTTGAAAACGTCTCGACGAACTTTCCTGAAGGGGTTAACCCTCTCTGGCGTAGCCGGAAGTCTTGGCGTATGGAGTTTCAATGCGCGTTCCAGTCTGAGCCTGCCAGTTGCCGCATCCCTGCAGGGTACTCAGTTTGACCTGACCATTGGTGAAACGGCCGTCAATATCACGGGCAGTGAGCGTCAGGCCAAAACAATCAATGGAGCCTGCCGGGGCCCGTTCTTCGCTGGAAAGAAGGTGACACCATTACCCTGAAGGTCAAAAACCGTCTTAATGAACAGACGTCCATTCACTGGCACGGCATTATTCTTCCGGCCAATATGGATGGTGTTCCGGGGCTGAGTTTTATGGGCATAGAGCCTGATGATACCTACGTTTACACCTTTAAGGTTAAGCAGAACGGGACTTACTGGTACCACAGCCATTCCGGTCTGCAGGAACAGGAGGGGGTATACGGTGCCATTATCATCGATGCCAGGGAGCCAGAACCGTTTGCTTACGATCGTGAGCATATGGTCATGTTGTCTGACTGGACCGATGAAAATCCTCACAGCCTGCTGAAAAAATTAAAAAAACAGTCGGATTACTACAATTTCAATAAACCAACCGTTGGCTCTTTTTTCCGCGACGTGAATACCAGGGGGCTGTCAGCCACCATTGCCGATCGGAAAATGTGGGCTGAAATGAAAATGAATCCGACTGACCTCGCGGATGTCAGTGGCTACACCTACACCTATCTCATGAACGGGCAGGCCCCGCTGAAAAACTGGACCGGACTGTTCCGTCCCGGTGAAAAGATACGCTTACGGTTTATCAACGGCTCGGCAATGACCTATTTCGATATCCGTATCCCCGGGCTGAAAATGACGGTCGTGGCTGCAGATGGCCAGTATGTAAACCCGGTTACCGTTGACGAATTCAGGATTGCCGTTGCCGAAACCTATGATGTCATTGTGGAGCCTCAGGGTGAGGCCTATACCATCTTCGCACAATCCATGGACAGGACCGGTTACGCTCGAGGGACACTGGCCACGAGAGAGGGGTTAAGTGCTGCCGTTCCCCCCCTCGATCCCCGTCCTCTGTTGACCATGGAAGATATGGGTATGGGGGGAATGGGACATGATATGGCAGGAATGGACACAGCCAGATGGGAGGCATGGATAACAGCGGAGAGATGATGTCTATGGACGGTGCTGACCTTCCGGATAGCGGGACATCCTCCGCGCCCATGGATCACAGCAGCATGGCCGGTATGGATCATTCCCGGATGGCCGGAATGCCGGGTATGCAAAGTCATCCTGCGTCAGAAACGGATAACCCACTGGTTGATATGCAGGCGATGAGCGTCTCTCCGAAATTAAATGATCCGGGTATTGGTCTTCGAAATAACGGAAGAAAGGTTCTCACGTACGCGGATTTGAAAAGCCGCTTTGAGGATCCTGACGGACGTGAACCTGGCCGTACCATAGAACTGCATTTAACCGGCCACATGGAAAAGTTTGCCTGGTCATTTAACGGAATCAAGTTTTCAGATGCCGCACCGGTGCTGCTGAAATACGGTGAGCGGCTCAGGATCACGCTGATCAACGATACCATGATGACTCACCCCATTCACCTGCATGGTATGTGGAGCGATCTGGAAGATGAAAACGGTAATTTCATGGTTCGTAAACACACAATAGATGTTCCCCCTGGTACAAAACGCAGTTACAGAGTGACAGCAGATGCGCTTGGCCGCTGGGCGTATCACTGCCATTTGCTCTATCACATGGAAATGGGAATGTTTCGTGAAGTCCGGGTGGAGGAATGATGCGAATGAAGAGAAATTTGAAGGCCATACCTGTTCTGGTCGCCGGTTTGTTTACCTCACCGCTTTCTATTGCGGCGGCTCCGTCTCTGCAGATCCCCACGCCGGGCACGACATGTCTGCCATGCAGATGCCAGCAGATGAGAATTTCACTGAGATGACGTCAATGGAGCCCATTGTAACTGAGAGCAGAACGCCAATTCCGCCTGTTACCGATGCCGACCGGAAGGCTGCATTCGGCAATTTACAGGGGCATGCGATTCACGACAGTGCGATTAATTATCTGGTTCTGCTGGATCAACTGGAATGGCAACGGTCGGATAACACCAACAATTTCAGCTGGAGTGTTAACAGCTGGATTGGAGGCGACACAGATCGGATTTGGCTAAAGAGTGAAGGTGAACGAAGCAATGGGGAAACGGAGGCGGCTGAAGCGCAGTTACTCTGGGGACATGCGGTTGGCCCATGGTGGGATTTGGTTGCGGGTGTCAGGCAGGATTTCAGACCTGCTTCTGCCGGACCTGGGCTGCTGTCGGTTTTCAGGGGCTGGCACTCTATAATTTTGAGTCTGAAATTACGGGTTTTGTCAGTAATGGCGGAAAAGCAGCCCTTCGTCTGGGAGGAGAATACGACGTTTTACTGACTAACCGGCTCATACTCCAGCCATCCTATGAGGTGAATTTCTACAGTCAGGATGATGAATCGCGGGGTCGCGGCAGGGGACTGACTGACACAGAGCTGGGGCTCCGGCTGCGCTATGAAATACGCCGTGAGTTTGCACCCTATATAGGCGTTTCCTGGAATCAACTTTACGGGAAAACATCCGATATGGCGAAAAGAGAAGGTGAGAAAGACCATCAGGTAGTATTCCTGGCGGGAGCAGAATCTGGTTTTAACGCACTGATATAAAACACTCAACTAAACAGGTAAATAAAATGTCGATTTTAAATAAAGCCATTCTTACAGGTGGCCTCGTTATGGGCGTTGCTTTCTCTGCTATGGCCCATCCGGAATTAAAAAGCTCTGTGCCACAGGCTGATTCAGCCGTAGCGGCCCCGGAAAAGATTCAGCTTAATTTCTCGGAAAATCTGACCGTGAAATTCTCAGGTGCAAAATTAACGATGACGGGTATGAAAGGCATGTCATCACATTCTCCGATGCCGGTCGCGGCAAAAGTGGCGCCAGGCGCTGACCCTAAATCGATGGTCATTATTCCGCGAGAGCCTTTACCCGCTGGCACTTATCGTGTTGACTGGCGCGCGGTTTCTTCAGATACGCACCCTATTACCGGTAATTACACCTTTACAGTGAAGTAATATTATGAACGACCTGATTATGATTGTTATTCGTTTTCTTCTTTATCTGGATTTGATGGTAATATTTGGATTGCCATTTTTTCAGATATATGGAATAAGCGGTGTCAGACATGAAACCTATAACCTGACTAATTTCAGGTCGTTTATAACCTTTGCTGTTGTTACAGGCATCATTCTTACTGGCATTAATATGCTCCTGGTATCTAATGCATGAGTGGAGTAACTGACCTCAGAGAATTATCCATCCATGTTATCGAGATGGTGATAGAAGAAACTGATGTGGGTATTAGCTGGATTGTCAGGCTCTGTGCCCTGTTTACCACACTCGGTGCTTTGTTCCTTTACACTAATAAGAGACTATTGTCCTGCCTGCTGATGACGATGAGTGGGGGCGTGGCGCTGGCTACACTTGCCTGGGGAGGACACGCCGTTATGCATGACGGTCTGCATTACTATCTCCATTTACTGAGCGATCTGACCCATCTCGGCGCTGCAGGTGCCTGGACAGGTGCTCTGGTTGCATTTGCTATCCTGCTGATGCGCAGAAACGAGCATAATGCACAGAGCGTCATTGTGATATCTGACTCCCTGGCAAAATTTGCCACGGCAGGAACGGTGATTGTTGTAGCCTGATCCTGAGTGCGCTGGTCAACTATCTGTATATTGCTGAGGGTAACTTAACTCCCTTATTCAACAGTTCCTGGGGGAGGATATTGCTTGCCAAGACGGCTCTGTTTGTTCTGATGCTTCTTCTGGCTGCAGCAAACCGGTTTCACCTGGGTCCCCGGCTTGAAGTTATGGTCAGGGAAGGGAATTATGATCGCAGCGTTGCCCTGATGCGAAACAGCATCCTGACAGAATTCGTTGTTGCGATTATCATTCTGGGCGCGTAGCGTGGCTCGGAATGCTTGCTCCGTCTCAGGTCAGCTAGGGGACAGCCAAAGCTCATGCGTGAGATTTTTACTTTCATATCAGCGAGTTGACCATGCAGCGTATTTTAATCGTTGAAGACGAACAAAAAACAGGTCGTTACCTGCAGCAGGGACTGGTTGAGGAAGGCTATCAGGCCGATCTCTTTAATAATGGCCGCGATGGTCTCGGGGCCGCGTCGAAGGGACAGTATGATTTGATAATACTGGACGTGATGCTGCCTTTCCTCGACGGGTGGCAAATCATCAGCGCACTGAGGGAGTCCGGGCACGAAGAACCGGTCCTGTTTTTAACCGCAAAGGACAACGTGCGGGACAAAGTGAAAGGACTGGAGCTTGGCGCAGATGACTACCTGATTAAGCCCTTTGATTTTACGGAGCTGGTTGCACGTGTAAGAACCCTACTGCGCCGGGCACGCTCGCAGGCCGCAACAGTCTGCACCATCGCCGATATGACCGTTGATATGGTGCGCCGGACCGTGATCCGTTCGGGGAAGAAGATCCATCTCACCGGTAAAGAATACGTTCTGCTTGAGTTGCTGCTGCAACGCACCGGAGAAGTGTTACCCAGGAGTCTTATCTCGTCCCTGGTCTGGAACATGAATTTTGACAGTGATACGAATGTGATTGATGTCGCCGTGAGACGTCTGAGAAGTAAAATTGATGATGACTTTGAGCCAAAACTGATCCATACCGTTCGCGGTGCCGGATATGTCCTGGAGATCAGAGAAGAGTGAGGTTCAAAATTTCCCTGACCACACGCCTGAGCCTGATTTTTTCTGCGGTGATGCTTACGGTATGGTGGTTATCAAGTTTTATCCTGATTAGCACCCTTAATGGCTATTTCGATAATCAGGACCGCGATTTTCTGACAGGTAAACTTCAGCTCACCGAAGAGTTTCTTAAAACAGAGACGTTCCGGAACAAAACGGATATTAAGTCATTATCAGAAAAAATAAACGATGCGATGGTAGGGCACAATGGTTTATTCATTTCTATAAAAAACATGGAAAATGAAAAAATTGTTGAACTCTATGCCAAAAATTCTGTTGTTCCAGCGGTCCTGCTTAATAAGTCGGGTGATATTCTCGACTATATGATCCAGACGGAAGAAAATAACACCGTGTACCGCAGTATCTCGCGGCGGGTTGCCGTGACGCCGGAACAGGGTAAAAGCAAACATGTCATCATTACGGTTGCCACGGATACTGGGTATCACACCCTGTTTATGGACAAACTCAGTACCTGGCTGTTCTGGTTCAATATCGGTCTGGTCTTTATTTCTGTTTTTCTGGGCTGGCTGACCACACGTATTGGTCTGAAACCGTTACGGGAAATGACCAGTCTGGCTTCCTCCATGACTGTACACAGCCTGGATCAGCGTCTAAATCCCGATCTGGCTCCGCCGGAAATCTCTGAGACCATGCAGGAGTTCAATAATATGTTTGATCGCCTGGAGGGGGCATTCCGGAAACTGTCAGATTTCTCGTCTGACATCGCGCATGAGCTGCGCACACCAGTCAGTAATCTGATGATGCAGACGCAGTTTGCACTGGCTAAGGAAAGGGATGTTTCGCATTACCGCGAAATTTTATTCGCTAACCTGGAAGAACTGAAAAGGTTGTCACGAATGACCAGTGACATGCTTTTCTGGCACGTTCAGAGCATGGTCTGCTGCGGCTGGATAAACATGATGTGGATCTGGCAGCCGAACTGAATGAATTACGTGAGTTGTTCGAGCCCCTGGCAGACGAAACAGGAAAGACAATCACGGTTGAAGGAGAGGGCGTTGTTGCCGGAGACAGCGATATGCTCCGACGTGCTTTCAGTAACCTGCTTTCCAATGCAATCAAGTATTCTCCCGATAACACCTGTACAGCGATACACCTTGAGCGTGACAGTGACTGTGTGAACGTGATGATTACGAATACGATGTCCGGCCAGGTTCCCGCTAATCTGGAACGTTTGTTTGACCGGTTCTATCGCGCAGACTCATCAAGGTTCTACAACACGGAAGGCGCGGGGCTGGGATTATCAATTACAAGGTCGATCATTCATGCTCACGGCGGCGAGCTGTCAGCAGAACAGCAGGGGCGGGAAATTGTGTTCAGTGTGCGTCTGTTAATGGATTAATACCGTTATTCAGGAGAAACCCGGAAGGTGACAAAAATGTCATCGTTCAGTCACGCGATAAACAGAGGCGGTTTTTATAATCAGCCATAAATCAGGACAGCGTGATAATTCAATCGCCCGGTTCCTGGCGTGATGATCAACCAGCTGAGATCAAATGCTTTCTCTGTTATAAGCATTGATTGTTCGGGTATGAAAACACCGGAGACCCAACCATGAAAAAGATCCTTGTATCCTTTATTGCCATGATGGCTGTCGCTTCATCTGCCTGGGCTGCAGAGACAATGAACATGCATGACCAGGTAAATAATGCCCAGGCGCCTGCCCATCAGATGCAATCATCCGCTGAAAAAAGTGCAGTTCAGGGGGAGAGCATGAAAATGATGGATATGAGCGGTCACGATCAGGCCGCAATGTCCCATGAAATGATGCAAAACGGCAATTCTGCTGCCCATCAGGACATGGCTGAAATGCATAAAAAAATGATGAAATCCAAGCCAGCAGCTTCTAACGAAACAGCAAAATCATTTTCCGAAATGAACGAGCATGAGAAAGCCGCTGTTGTGCATGAGAAGGCGAATAATGGTCAATCTTCCGTTATTCATCAGCAGCAGGCTGAAAAGCATCGCAGCCAGATCACCCAGAATTAACCCGCAGCTCCACTTGTTAGACCCTCATTTGACGCCGAAGTCACTGGCTTACGCTCCCGTCCGGGAGCGTTTTTTCCCATATATCAAACTTTAACTCTGAAGAGGTGGAAGTATCTGACCAACACTGTCACGTAACGCCAGATAACTACAAAAACACCTTTTTCCTCCTGTAAATTGCAGTTCCTGCAAGAACATCAAGGCATAATGTTGGAACAGCGTGTGATACACACTTAGTATCATGTTTTGTATGTGTTTTTTTTAAAAGTTTACAACTTTAAAGTCTTTTTCAGGTTAAAGGATACAACTTTAATGTCTCTACACAGCAGAAGACAAGTGACATAAGAGCACTGCCACTCGTCACAGATGGCTTTACGGGCTGACGGTGGTTACGTCTGTTACAGCAAGAATATTGCTCGCGGCCACTGTCCCCATCTTGATATATGACGCTGCGGTAACGCCGCCAATATGCGGTGAAATAACCACGTTTTCTACGGACTGCCAGAGGTGCGGCGCCGTCAGCGGCTCGTGGGTAAAGCTGTCCAGCGCTGCGCTGTGCAGCGTGCCATCCCTGAGCGCCGCCAGTAACGATTCATCGTCGATCAGTCCGCCGCGTGCCGTATTTACCAGAATTGCGTTCCGCTTGCAGTGTGCGAGCGTCTGGCTATTGATCATCCCCCGATTCTCATCGGTCAGCGGACAGTGCAAAGAGATGACATCGGAACGGGAAAGAAGTCCTTTCAGCGTTTCTGCGCGTTCACACAGGGCAGGCATGGACTTAGCATAGGGATCGTAAGCCAGCACCTTCATGCCGAATGCGTGGCCAATATGTGCCACACGCGAGCCGATAGCACCCAATCCGATGAGCCCTAACGTTAAGCCCTCCAGTTCAATGGATTTATGCGTCGCCTTATCCCAGTGCCCGTCTCGCAGGCGCTTGTCCAGAGGTACCACCGACTTTGCGCAGGCGAGGATCTGCGCCCAGGTATGTTCAGCCACTGCCGCCGCGTTTGCACCTGGCGCAGCTCGGACGGCGATGTTGCGCTCGGACGCTGCCGTCTGGTCTATCACATCGATCCCGCTTCCGTGCTTGGAAATAACCTGCAGAGCTGGGGCGGCATCCATGACTTTCGCGGTAATCTTGCCGTAACGTACCAGAATCGCCACAGGATTGTGTCGTTCACACAGCGCGATCAGTTCATCTTCTGTGGGCTGGCGGCCCGCAAACACCACCTCAAAGCCCTGCAACATCACCATGGCCTGCTCCGCCAGGTCGCTTCCGGTAACCAGAACTACGTCTTTGCCCCCCATCACAGCGTCTCCCCGTCATCTAACATACCTGCCTTACGAAGCGCGTCATCAAGCCAGTGTGGACGTAAATCGCCTTCACGGATGGCGGCAAGGCGTCGGGTCTCCATCTCCAGCTTCCTTTTGCCAGCGCGATACTTCCTGAACCTCATCGCGCGGGATGACTACCACGCCGTCGATATCCGCGACAACCAGATCCCCGGCCCTGAACCGTCGCCCCCGGCGACTGAAATGGGATGATTAACCCGACCAGAAATTAGCTTTGTCGGGCCGCAGGGGTTCAGACCGGCAGAAAAGACAGGGTAGTGACCTTTGCTCAAGGTATCGGCGTCTCGTACAGCGCCGTCAATAATAATGCCCGCAATGCCGCTCGCCTGAGCCTGAGTGGCCATGATTTCCCCAAGCAGCGCGCAGCTCAGGTCGCCTTTGCCATCGACGATCAGGACATCGCCGGGCTGCGCCACCGCCATCGCGGCATGAATCGCCAGATTATCACCCGGACGGACTTCAACGGTGATGGCCGGACCCGCAACGGACATGTGTGGGGCCAGCGGTTTGATGCGGCCATGAAGCGTACCGCGGCGACCGGCCACGTCGGCCAGAATAGCGGCCTGATACTCGGCAGCCCGACGAACGTCCTCGGCAGAAACGCGATCAAACTGGCGATTAATCGGTTTTTTTTCAGTAACGGACATGAATGCCTCCATATTGTTTTACTAAGTACAATGCAGGTGTACAGTGCAAAACAACTATAGCGGTGTTGCTTTCCTTTTAGCCAGACCCGAGATGGCGTTTGTGATGTAAACACGAAGTGACTCACAAAATTTGAGGTACACTCACTGCCGGGCTAACAAGGAGATAATGATGGGGAATGAAGGCGTTGTAGCGGTTGAAAAAGCGCTGGCTTTACTGGATTGCTTCCGTCCTGGGGATGAGAGCCTGACGCTGACCGCGCTGGCACAGCTATCGGGTTATCACAAAACCACGGTTTACCGCTTGATGAATTCTCTTGAACGGATGAATTACGTCGTCAGGCATGAAGACGGCAATTATGCGCTGGGCCCACGTCTGCTTTACCTCGGCAAGCTGTATGAACACTCTTTCCATCTTTCCCGAGTGGTTCAGCCAGAGCTTCAGGCCTTATCCCTGCGTCTCAGGAGAGTGCCAGCTGGTATGTGCTGGAGGGAGGCAGCGGCTTTGCCTGTTTCGCGCTGAAGCGTCGCATGGCCTGCGACACAGCAATCTTCCCGGTAGCCAGTTTCCGCTCGATAATTCGGCCATCAGTAAGGTATTACGCCATTGGGGGCTCAATGAGAGCCTGCCGGAGGGAGACGCTGAACTCCCTTTCTACACGTCAGGCGCACGCGATCCCCACACCGCTGCGTTTGCGATGCCTGTCTTCGGCGTTCACGACAAGCTGGTTGCGGCGTTAGCCCTGACCGGCCCCATCTCACGGCTGACGGAAGATCGTCGTGAGAAGGAGATAGGTCAGTTGATGAAGGCGGCAGCAAGCCGTCTGTCGCAGAAAATGGGAGCCAGTAAGCTCTTCTGTCAGCAGTTTTTTGGGGAAACGAGCGATACGGCGGAAGAACATCTTTAAATGCAGAAGCGGGACAGTTGTCCCGCTTCTGTCAACGCTAATGCGTGACCTGTTTTTCGTGTAGCTGAGCGTTTGCGGGCCTGTCGGCCCATATGAGCACCGCTATCCCCCCGGCCACGCACAGCGCGGCCAGCGGAAGCATCGCCAGCGTGTAGCTGCCCGTACGCTCATTGATAATGCCGTACGCGTTTACCATCACCGCCCCGCCTATCAGGTTTGCGATGGCACCAATCGCGGCCAGTCCCGCCGCCGCTGAGGTACTGCTCATCCAACCGGACGCCAGCGCCCAGAAAGGCCCTTTCATTGAATAGGCGCCTATCAGCATAATGCTGAGGATAACGATCGTGGCAGACAGCGAAACGCTCACAAAGGCGGCGAACACGCCGGCGGCAATTATGAATAGCGTGAGTGCGGTATGCCAGCGGCGTTCGTTGGTACGATCGGAATTCCGCCCCCATACAATCATGAGAACAGATGCCAGACCGTAAGGAATGGCGTTAAGCAGACCTGTCTCAAGATTATCGAGATGGAAGGATTTCAGCAGTTGAGGAGACCAGACGCTGATGGTGGTACCCGCGGACGATGCACCCGCGTAAATCAGCGCCATCAGCCAGATTTGGCGATGCTTTAGCAACTGCCAGGTGGTCTGGTGTCCGATATTCTTTTGCTGATTGCGCTCGGTTTCCAGCGTGGTTTCCAGCCATTGTTTCTGTTCACTGCTAAGCCAGCTCGCCTGATGAGGCGATCCCGGAGAATAAACCAGGCGGCAATACCCAGCAGCACCGCCGGCAAGCCTTCAATAATGAACAGCAGATGCCAGCCGCGAAGACCCAGCCAGCCATCCAGTGACAGTATCAACGGAAAGCGGGGAGCCAATGAAGTTAGCGAGCGGGATGGCGACCATAAAGGACGCAATAATGCGTGCGCGGTAGCGGGACGGGATCCACCAGGTCAGATACAGCACGACGCCCGGGAAGAAGCCCGCCTCTGCAGCACCGAGAAGAAAACGGACGATATAGAGCGACGTGGTGTTCTGCACCAGGGACATACACATGGAGACGATGCCCCAACTGATCATAATGCGCGGGATCCACAGACGGGCGCCGACTTTCTGCATGGCCAGGTTGCTGGGTACTTCAAACAGAAAATAGGCCACGAAATAAAGACTGCTGGCGAAGCCAAATGCAGCTTTGCTGAGGCCAAGGTCCTCATTCATCTGCAGCGAAGCCATGCCGATATTCCCGCGATCGATAATGGAGACCAGGTAACTGACAATCAGAAACGGGAGAATACGCCAGATCACCTTCCGCATCGTCTCTCTTTCTATGTCCTCGGTGGCGGTAGCACCGTTACGTAAATGTTCTGTCATTGTGTCCTCGCAGGGTATGTTCTTTGTTTTATTAGGTACAACTGAGTTTTATTAAACAAAACCACTATAGCGACGGCGCGTTCTTTTTATCCAGTTAATGGAAGGTTTAAATGATGTAAATAAGAGGTGACTCACAGATAGTGCGCTCCAGATATATCGCTCACAGCAGTCGAACCAGCCGCAAAGAGGAGACTCTAAAAGGGTGATAATCACGCAGAGCAATTATTGCACCAACTTTTTTCCTCCGATCCACTAAGCTTCGACCAGGCCAGACAACTCCAGGTGCCCCGCTGCGTTCGTGGGGTCATTTTTCTTCCCGGTCAGAGCACCTTTCATGCAGCTACTCAGCATCATTATTTTGCTTACCCTTACGGTGGTCATCCATTCGCTGTGGATGTTTTGCGTTTTAAAATTCATTAACTTAGAGGTCGACTCTGCGGTGCGTGTGGTTTTGCGTAACGTCGGGATCGTTATCTCCATGATCTTCGCCCATCTTCTTGAAGCCGGTCTCTTCGCCGGGTTTTATTTTGTTATTGATGCATTTAACGACTGGAACACCAGCTTCTACTTTTCGCTGGTCAGTTACGCCACGGTGGGATACGGCGATGTCACGTTGCCTCAGCACTGGCGGCTGATTGGGGGTGTGGAAGGCCTGGTCGGCGCCTTGATGGTGGGCTGGTCAGTGGCGGTTCTGGTGGCCGTACTGCAGCGTTTGCGCGGCATGAGCGCCTAAACGGCAGATGCGCGACCCCATGGAGTGCGGTAAAGTACCTCTCTTTGCCGGGCCTGAAAAGCGCGGCTTTAAGGGTTAAAGGCTGGTAAACAGCCTGCCCCTTTCCGTTCCTGGTTTACGCCAGTTTGCATGGTGTTGTGTTTTGTCTGCCAAAAGGGTTGTGTATGTCTGCTGCTCATCTCGGTTTCCCGACTGAAACCGTTGTTGTCTTTGTAGTGATGGCCGTCGGGGCGATGTTTATCGACCTCTTTATGCACCGTCACGATAAACCGATCTCGCTGAAAAGCGCTGCCATGTGGTCCCTCTTCTGGGTCATGATGGCCATGGCTTTCGCCGGGTTCCTGTATGTTCACCACGGCGCAGAGATGGCGAGCCTGTTCCTCACCGGTTACGCGCTGGAAGAGGTGCTCTCCGTCGATAACCTGTTTGTGATGATGGCGATTTTTGCCTGGTTCGGCGTGCCGGATAAATATCGTCACCGCGTCCTCTACTGGGGCGTGCTGGGGGCGATTGTTTTCCGCGGTATCTTTGTGGCCATCGGGACCAGCTTGTTAAGTCTGGGGCCTTACGTCGAGGTTATCTTCGCGCTGGTCGTCGGCTGGACGGCGGTGATGATGCTCAGACGTAATGAAGAGAGTGACGAGGTTGAAGATTACTCCGGCCATCTGGCTTACCGTCTGGTGAAACGCTTCTATCCTGTCTGGCCTAAAATCAGCAGCAATGCCTTTATTCTGACCCAGAAAGAGGTGGACGCGGAGCTGGAGAAACCTGAAAACCAGGACGTAACGGTTGGACGCGTGAAGAAGGCGAAACGCTACGCAACGCCGCTGCTGCTTTGCGTGGCGGTCGTGGAACTCTCTGATGTGATGTTCGCGTTTGACTCCGTGCCGGCCATTATTGCCGTCAGCCGTGAGCCGCTTATTATTTACAGCGCAATGATGTTCGCCATCCTCGGCTTGCGTACGCTCTACTTCGTGCTGGAAGCGCTGAAGCAGTATCTGGTGCATCTGGAGAAAGCGGTGGTGCTGCTGCTGTTCTTCGTGGCGTTCAAGCTCGGATTAAATGCCACCGATCACTTCTGGCACCACGGTTACAGCATTGGTGCCACGGCAAGCCTGTTTGTGGTGCTTGGCGTGCTGGCGCTGGGGATTATCACCAGCGTGATGTTCCCGGGTAAGAAAGAAGCCCATTAAAAGCAAAACGGCAACCTTTGGTTGCGTTTTCGGGTAGACAGTGTCTAACACTTAATCGGTGAATGTCGAGCTTGCGCGGTGGATGGAAGTGCGCCAGTGTGCATCCTGCGCCGCCGCCAGCAGTTCATGGTCGCCGCGGGTATCGCCCCACGCGCGCAGGTGGTAGCTATTCAGATCGCCATACACTTTTTCCAGCCTCGCCACCTTCTGGCACAGCGGCAGTTGTTGCCGGTGATACGCCCGGTCAGCTTGCCGTCTTTCACTTCCAGCTGTGTGCCAATCAGCTTAATCCCCAGCTTGTCAGCCCACGGCTGGAGCACCAGCGCCGGAGAGGCGGAGCAGATGGTCACTTCCGCACCGGAATTCACCTCTGCGGCGACGGCCAGTACGCCGGCAGGGCGCATCAGCTTGTCCCAGTATTTTTCGCAAAACGCTTCCGCCTGCTGGCGTAGCCAGTGTTCATCCACGCCCGTCAGGAACGTTTTAATCAGCACTTCCTTCAGCTCATCGCGCGTCAGCTTACGACGCACGCAGTGGAGCGTGGGCAAGGCCATACGCACCAGGCGGCCCGCGAAGTAACGTTTACCAAAGGCAAAACGCAGGAAAGGGATAAAGCTGTCGTGGTGCGTCAGTGTTCCATCAAAGTCGAAGACGGAGAGCACGTTGGATTTGGCCACGGCCTCGTCGGCAATCATATTGGTCATAAATACGTCTTAGCTAAAATACACATTCTGTTGATTAGTTTACCTGCTTTACCCTGTCTGTCCTTCTGTCTTGAGCATTTTTTTCGCGATCTTGCGATCGGAAAGTGAGTCCATTTTTGGTCTCAATAATAATTGGTTGAAAAGCGAGCTGTCTATATTATCGCCACATTGAGCGCTATTTCGGGGGAACGTTGGCCCCCACCGGTAAGGAAAATATTCACTCACTGAATCTATTTTGATATGACGTTTAGATCGCTTATTTCAATCCTCTCGTTAAGTCTGGCTTCGTTTTCGGCATTGAGTTTTCAACTGCCGGCGTCGATGCTGTCAATGAACCGCGAGCTTGCCCTTTCTCCGGCAAAATCCGCGCTGCTGCACCAGGAAACAGGACCACTGCGTAACCGGATCCTTGATCAATACCAGAAGTGGAAAGGCACCCACTATCAGTGGGGCGGGACCACACATCGGGGCGTGGACTGCTCCGCGCTGATGCAGCATCTGTTCAGCGATGCGGCGAACCTTAATCTGCCGCGCACGACGGGCGAACAGATCCATCGCGGCGTGAAGGTGGCGCAATACCGTCTGAAGGCGGGGGATTTGGTCTTCTTTCAGACTGGTCCAGACCGAAGGCACGTGGGCGTGTACATCGGCAATAGCCAGTTTATTCATGCCTCACGCAGCCAGGGCGTAACCGTTTCAACCCTGACTGATGACTACTGGCAGGCGCACTATATTACTGCCCGACGGGTCACAGACCGTTCTGTCTGAGGGATCAGATGATGTCATCCACCACGCCGCCATCGACGCGCAGTGCCGCGCCCGAGGTGGCGGAGGCCTGGGGCGAGCAGACATACACCACCATATTGGCGACTTCTTCCACCGTCGCGGCACGCTGGATAACCGAGCTCGGGCGGTGAGTCATCACAAACTCTTTCGCCAGTTCCTCCAGCGATTTGCCGGTTCTCTCGATCTCGTCTTTCATCATGCCGGCAAAGCCGTCTGAAAGGGTGGGGCCGGGCAATACGCTGTTCACCGTGACACCGCTTCCCGCCACGAACTTCGCCAGCCCGCGAGCGAGCGACAGCTGCGCCGTTTTGGTCACGCCATAGTGGATCATGTCTGCCGGAATATTGCAGGCCGACTCGGACGAAATAAACACCACGCGTCCCCAGCCTTTCTGCACCATACCCGGCAGCAGCGCACGGGAGATACGCACGCCGGACATCACGTTTGTCTGCCAGTAACGCTCCCAGGTGTCATCGTCGGTGCCATAAAAATCCTGCTGGCCGTAAATGCCGGCGTTGTTGACCAGGATGTCGACGTGGGTCGCTACGTTCAGCAGCGATTCCACCCCTTCAGCCGTGCTGAGGTCGGCAATCGCGGCGCGTACCTGCACCCCAGGCACAACCTGTTGTAGCTGCTGGATACCTTTATTCACCGACTCCGTGCTACGGCCATTGATGATCACTTCCGCACCGCTTTCAGCCAGCCCTCGGGCTATGGCGAAGCCGATCCCGCCGGTAGAGGCGGTCACCAGCGCGACTTTCCCCGTAAAATCGATCTTCATCATCTGCTCCTTATCGTGTTTAACGTTCGGACCTTAAAGCGTAGCAGGTGAGGATGGCGGCTCCTGGCTAAAAAGGCGCAGCAGGGTCTCAACCTGTTCATCCAGCGGGCCAAGGGAACGTTTCACAATCAGGTGCAGCGGCGTAGCCCGGCGTGCGCCATGGCTAAGCGGCAGGCGTTTAAGCACTCCCAGATCAAGCTGGGTCTGAATACGCTCCTCTGGCAGCCAGCCATAGCCGACCTGGGACATCACCGCCTCTATGGCTGCGTCAATGGTGGAAAAGGTCCACGACTCACCGGCCGCACGCGCGGCGGTCTGGCTGTCGGCTATCTGAATGAGCGGCCACGGGCGCAGCATATCGTCGTTAAGCGGCGCGTCGAGGCTAAAGAGGGGATGTTGATGATGCGCCACGGCAACAAAGTCGATATTCATCAGCCATTCGCCAAGACCGGTTATGTCCTGGCGGCGGGTTAACACCATCACGTCGGCTTCATCATTAATGACATCGGTGCGGCTATTTTCCAGTACTTCGGTGAGACGGACCTGCGTTTGCGGATACAGCTGCTGGAACTGACGCAAAATAGCGAACAGGCGTCGGCGCGGGAAAATGCTGTCCACCACCAGATCTAACCGCGTGCGCATTCCGTTACGCAGGCTTGCCGCACGGGTCTCAACATAGGCGAAGGCTTTCAGCAACGGTTTAACCTGGTTGAGCAGGAGTTCGCCGGCCGGGGTCAAGACAGCCCGCCGCCCCTCAGGCACCAGCAGCGCCACGCCCAGCCGCTCCTGCAGCAGCGACAGGTTATAGCTGACCGAGGACTGGCTGCGGTTGGTCTCTTCCGCTGCTTTGGCAAAGCTACCTGCCTCGACCACTCTTTCCAGTAATGACCATTGTTCAAGCGTCGTCTTATGCATGATTAATCTAAAATTTGGATGAATTTGATTCAAACATAGCGTTATTCATTCATTTTTTGAAGGGGTACGATCGTCTCATCAAAACAAAGGAGACACATTATGAACACCTTCGACAAACATGACTTAAGCGGCTTCGTCGGCAAACACCTTGTATATACCTACGATAATGGCTGGAACTACGAGATTTATGTCAAAAATGAAACCACCCTTGATTACCGTATTCACAGCGGGATTGTGGCGAACCGTTGGGTGAAAGATCAGCAGGCTTATATTGTTCGCGTAGGGGAGAGCATCTATAAAATTTCCTGGACAGAACCAACCGGTACCGACGTGAGCCTGATTGCAAACCTGGGTGACAAACTGTTCCACGGCACCATCTTCTTCCCACGTTGGGTGATCAACAATCCAGAAAAAACCGTCTGCTTCCAGAACGATCATATTCCATTGATGAATGCGTATCGTGATGCGGGTCCGGCATACCCCACTGAAGTCATTGATGAATTTGCGACGATCACCTTTGTTCGCGACTGTGGGGCTAATAATGAAAGCGTTATTGCCTGTGCGGCGAGCGAGTTACCAAAAAACTTTCCTGATAATTTAAAATAAGCGCGACAATTAACTAAAAAGAAAAGTTCCCGGCTATTTCTTCTTTTAAAAGAAATAGCGGGATTTTTTTGTTTGTTGATGTTATGTTTAAAAAATTGCAGGCAAAGGTCGAGTTTGATCACACAATAAATAATTCATAATAATTTAACTCTTTGTATTTTAAGTGGTTGATGGCTTGGTAAAGTGAATGGAATGTCTTTCTTAATTTTTCCCTAAGAAATGTTAGCTACCTTGATATAAGTTTATGGTTCGTTGAAATAAACGAGCCGGCATTTGGTTAATATCAAAAGCGTGCCATTCTTATTTCAAGGAAATTAATGATGAGTGATTTTTTGCCTTTTTCCCGGCCGTCCATGGGTAGCGAGGAATTAGCGGCGTTGCAGGAGGTATTAACCTCCGGCTGGATCACCACAGGACCGAAAAATCAGGCGCTTGAAGAGGCATTCTGTCAGCTAACCGGGAATCAACATGCGATTGCCGTCAGCTCAGCGACCGCGGGAATGCATGTCACGCTGATGGCGCTGGGTATTGGTCCAGGCGATGAAGTGATTACCCCCTCCCTGACCTGGGTATCCACACTGAATATGATTGTGCTGCTGGGCGCAACCCCGGTGATGATTGATGTGGACCGGGATACGTTGATGGTCACGCCGGATGCGATCGACGCCGCCATTACGCCGCGCACAAAAGCGATTGTTCCGGTTCATTATGCCGGCGCGCCGTGTGACATCGACGCCATTCGCGCCATCGGGGAACGTCACGGTATTCCGGTCATTGAAGATGCGGCGCATGCAGCCGGCACGTACTACCACTCGCATCACGTGGGCTGGCAGGGCACCGCGATTTTCTCATTCCACGCCATTAAAAACATGACCTGCGCCGAAGGCGGGTTAGTGGTCACGGACGATGCGCAACTGGCGCAGCGGATCCGTAGCCTGAAATTCCACGGCCTGGGTGTGGATGCCTACGATCGCCAGACGCACGGTCGTGCGCCGCAGGCAGAAGTTATTACGCCCGGCTTCAAATACAACCTGGCGGATATCAACGCCGCGCTGGCGCTGGTGCAGTTGGGCAAACTGAAAGAGGCCAACGCACGACGTCATGACATTGCTGAACGCTATCTGCGCGAGCTTGCCGATACGCCGTTCCAGCCGCTGCGTATTCCTTCATGGCCGCACGTCCACGCCTGGCATCTGTTCATCATTCGCGTGGATGAAGCCCGCTGCGGGATTTCTCGCGACAACCTGATGGCAGCCCTGAAGGAAAAAGGCATTGGCACCGGCCTGCATTTCCGCGCGGCGCACACGCAAAAATACTACCGCGAGCGTTTTCCTGATGTATCGCTCCCGAATTCTGAATGGAATAGCGCGCGTATTTGTTCTCTCCCCCTTTTCCCGGACATGACTCATGACGACACAACCCGCGTCATTACCGCGCTCCATCAGCTTGCAGGAAATTGATATGTTCAGCGCACCGCCTGTACAAAAAGTTTCTGTGGTTATCCCCGTTTACAACGAACAGGAGAGCCTGCCCGAACTGATCAGCCGCACGACGGCCGCCTGCGACACGCTCGGCAAAGCCTATGAAATACTGCTGGTGGATGATGGCAGTAGCGATAATTCCGCGCTGATGCTGACCGAAGCCGCGCAGGCCGAGGGCAGCCATATTGTTGCCGTGCTGCTTAACCGTAACTACGGCCAGCATTCCGCCATTATGGCCGGGTTCAGCCACGTGACGGGCGATCTGATTATTACGCTTGATGCCGATCTGCAAAACCCGCCGGAAGAGATCCCGCGTCTGGTTGCAAAGGCCGATGAAGGGTACGACGTGGTCGGCACGGTGCGGCAAAACCGTCAGGACAGCCTGTTCCGTAAGCTGGCTTCCCGCACAATCAACCGTCTGATCCAGCGGACCACCGGCAAAGCGATGGGCGATTATGGCTGCATGCTACGCGCCTACCGCCGCCATATTGTCGACGCCATGCTGCACTGCCATGAACGCAGCACGTTTATTCCCATTCTCGCGAACACCTTTGCCCGTAAGGCGACGGAAATCCCGGTACTGCACGCCGAGCGCGAGCACGGGGAGTCGAAGTACAGCTTTATGCGTCTCATCAACCTGATGTACGACCTTATCACCTGCCTGACCACCACGCCGCTGCGCCTGTTGAGCGTTTTCGGCAGCATCATTGCCGTGTTCGGCTTCGCGCTCTCTGTGCTGCTGGTGTTACTCCGCCTGATCTACGGTCCCCAGTGGGCGGCGGAAGGGGTCTTCATGCTCTTTGCCGTGCTGTTTATGTTCATCGGCGCCCAGTTTGTCGGGATGGGTCTGCTCGGGGAATACATTGGCCGTATTTATAACGATGTTCGCGCACGTCCGCGCTACTTTATTCAACGTGTTGTCCGCCAGGAACACAAAGCATCTCAAGAGGAAATTCACCCATGAAAGCTGTTGTCTTTGCCTATCACGATATGGGGTGTGCGGGCACGCTGGCCCTGCTGGAAGCGGGCTATGAAATCGCTGCAATCTTCACGCATCCGGACACGGCCGGAGAGAATAACTTCTTTGGCTCGGTGGCGCGTATCGCCGCAGAGCGCGGTATTCCGGTTTACGCCCCGGACGATGTCAACCATCCGCTGTGGGTGGATCGCATCCGGGCGCTCGCGCTGATGCCATCTTCTCGTTCTATTATCGCAACCTGATTTGCGATGAGATTTTAAGTCTGGCCGCAAAAGGGGCATTTAATCTTCACGCTCTTTGCTGCCCGCCTACCGTGGCCGCGCACCGCTGAACTGGGTGCTGGTGAACGGTGAAACGGAAACCGGCGTCACTCTGCACCGTATGGTGCACCGCGCAGATGCCGGTGCCATCATCGCGCAGCAGCGCGTGGCTATCGACGCGGATGAAACTGCGCTGCAGCTTCATCAGAAGCTCTGCACCGTAGCGCAAAGCCTGCTACGTGATGTGTTGCCGGCGATCCTTAACGGCACCTTCAGCGAGACCGCGCAGGATGAGAGCCAGTCGAGCTGTTTTGGCCGTCGCCGGCCAGAAGATGGTCGCCTGGACTGGAACAAGCCGGCTCGTCAGTTGCACAACCTGGTGCGTGCCGTTACCGACCTGGCCGGGGGCGTACAGCTTTGCCGGCGTGAGTAAATTTATCGTCTGGAAATCCCGCGTACGCGACGACATTCCTGCCGCCAAACCGGGCACCGTTGTCTCGGCTTCCCCGCTGATTGTCAGCTGCGGCGAGCAGGCGCTGGAGATCGTTACCGGGCAAACCGATAACGGCGTTTATGTTCAGGGCGCGCAGCTGGCTCAGTCTCTGGGCTGGTCACTGGCGCACTCATCACCAGCGCACCGGTTGTGGCCATCAAACGCCGCACCCGCGTGCTGATCCTCGGCGTCAACGGTTTTATCGGCAACCACCTGACCGAGCGTCTGCTGAAAGACGATAACTACGAAATTTATGGTCTGGATATCGGTGCTGATGCCATCAGTCGTTTCCTCGACAACCCGCGTTTCCACTTTGTGGAAGGGATATCAGCATTCACTCCGAGTGGATTGAATATCACATTAAAAAATGTGACGTGGTGCTGCCGCTGGTGGCGATTGCCACGCCGATTGAGTACACCCGTAACCCGCTGCGCGTGTTCGAGCTGGACTTCGAAGAGAACCTGAAGATCATCCGCGACTGTGTGAAATACGACAAGCGCATTATCTTCCCGTCAACTTCTGAAGTGTACGGCATGTGTACTGACAAAAACTTCGACGAAGACACTTCTAACCTGGTCGTCGGGCCGATCAACAAACAGCGCTGGATTTATTCCGTCTCCAAGCAGCTGCTCGACCGCGTGATCTGGGCCTACGGCGAGAAAGCGGGTCTGCGCTTTACGCTGTTCCGTCCGTTTAACTGGATGGGGCCACGTCTGGATAACCTTAACGCGGCGCGTATCGGCAGCTCACGTGCCATCACCCAACTGATCCTGAACCTGGTGGAAGGCTCGCCCATCAAGCTTATCGAAGGCGGTAAACAAAAACGCTGCTTTACGGATATCAGCGACGGTATCGAGGCGCTGTTCCGCATCATCGAAAACAAAGAGGGTCGCTGCAACGGAGAGATCATCAACATCGGTAACCCGGATAACGAAGCGAGCATTCGCGAACTGGCTGAGATGCTGCTGGCAAGCTTTGAACGTCATCCGCTGCGCGATCGCTTCCCGCCGTTTGCCGGTTTCCGTGAAGTGGAAAGCAGCAGCTACTACGGTAAAGGTTATCAGGACGTTGAGCACCGGAAACCCAGCATTCGTAATGCGAAACGCTGCCTGAACTGGACACCGACGGTGAAGATGGATCAGACCATTGATGAAACGCTCGATTTCTTCCTGCGCACCGTGGAGCTGTCGGAACAGGTCTCATGAGAAAAGTCGGTTTACGCATTGATGTCGACACCTTCAGGGGGACGCGTGACGGCGTACCCAAACTGCTGGAACTGCTGAGCAAGCACAACGTGCGCTCATCCATTTTCTTCAGCGTGGGGCCTGACAATATGGGACGTCATTTATGGCGTCTGGTTAAACCGGCATTTCTGTTCAAAATGCTGCGCTCACGCGCAGCCTCTCTCTACGGCTGGGATATTTTGCTGGCCGGAACCGCATGGCCCGGCAGGCGCATTGGCGCGGGTAATGAAGCCGTTATCCGCGACGCGGCGCAGCACCATGAGGTTGGACTGCATGCCTGGGATCACCATCCTGGCAGCCTGGGCTGGCGTCTGGGATATTCCACGCCTGTCGCGTGAAGTTGAGCGCGGCATGCTGGAGCTGGAGCCATCACCGGTCAGACGATTCGCTGCTCCGCCGTGGCGGGATGGCGTGCCGACCAACGCGTAGTGAAAGCCAAAGAACCCTTCGCGTTTCGCTACAACAGCGATTGCCGCGGCACCGGGCCTTTTTTGCCGCTCATCGGGGAGAATCGCCTGGGGACGGTACAAATCCCGGTCACGCTTCCCACCTGGGATGAAGTGGTTGGGCGCGAGGTTAGTGCCGGAGGGTTCAATCGCTATATTCTGGACTGCATTCATCGCGACACTGGTACGCCCGTCTATACCATCCACGCGGAAGTGGAAGGGATTGCGTATCAGCATGATTTCGATGCACTGTTGACGATGGCCGCTCAGGAGGAGATTCAGTTTTGTCCATTGAGCGAATTGCTGCCAGAGGATCTTAGCGTCCTGCCCGTGGGCAAAATTGTGCGTAATGAACTGGCTGGCCGGGAAGGCTGGCTTGGCTATCAACAAACCGTGAGTCCGGTATCATGAAAGCAGCCCGTTATGGCTTAGCGCTTCTCGCACTGTTTATCGTTTACTACCTCATTCCGATCGATATCCGCCTGCTGTGGCAGCCTGATGAAACGCGCTATGCGGAAATCAGCCGCGAAATGCTGGCGTCTGGAGACTGGATTGTCCCGCATTTTCTGGGGCTGCGTTACTTTGAAAAGCCGATTGCGGGCTACTGGATCAACAGTATCGGGCAACTGCTGTTTGGGCATACTAACTTTGCCGTGCGCGCCGCGCCATATTCTCAACCGGGTTGACGGCTCTGCTGGTGATCTGGATGGCGTGGCGCCTGTGGCGGGGATAAGCGCGTTGCCATTTTCTCAGCCTTATCTTCCTGACCCTGTTCCTGGTGTATGGCATTGGTACGTACGCCGTGCTGGATCCCATCATTACCCTGTGGCTGGTGGCCGCTATGTGCAGCTTCTGGCTGGCCTCGCAGGCTGAAACCGTGGCCGGAAAAGCGGGTGGCTACGTGCTGCTCGGGCTTGCCTGCGGCATGGGGTGATGACCAAAGGATTCCTGGCGCTGGCGGTGCC
>ENA-OQHY01000157-OQHY01000157.1-human-gut-metagenome-genome-assembly--contig:-NODE-157-length-38731-cov-5.106129_pt1 | contig 38731 bp, 41 predicted proteins | sample MGYA00242570_ERZ504733 | MGnify/ENA primary metagenome ERZ504733 (study PRJEB26092, sample SAMD00036219) | human gut metagenome | host: Homo sapiens | study: EMG produced TPA metagenomics assembly of... | reverse complement strand
TATCGTTTCGTAAGGGTCGGTTTTATTGATTGGTGGGTTATGTTCGGCAATAAAGCAAACCGGAAATTCAAGTCCCTTTGACGCATGGATACTGAGAACTCTCACGGCATTTGTCAGAGTCGCCTCATTTTGTGACGATGCGTCAAGGTTTGTCTTATTGGCAATAAGCTTGTCGGTATATGAAATAAAATCAGAAAGCGTTTTGTAGCCGTTGCTCTCAAACTTCTTGCATATTCACGCAACAGCTCCAGGTTTTTAAGTGACGAGTCATTACCGCTGACTGCAAGCGAAATAGACATAAATCCTGTCATTTCACACGCCTTTGAAATGAGAGCGTCAACGGAATTTGTACAGGCACAATCACGCAGAATTTTAAGTTCATCAACAAATTTTCTTGCCTTATCGTTTGTTTTTGCATATTCACAGACAGAAGAGTAAAGCGAAGATTTTCTGCTTTCACAACGCATTTCGGCAAGCTCATCGGGAGTGAACGCATACATAGGACTGCACAAAACCGACAAAAGCGGAATATCAATCCCCGGGTTGTCAATTACACGCAGAAGGTTGAGCATAATTTTGATTTCAACTGCATCAAAAAAGCCAGACTTATTCTCGCTGTAGGCAGGAATACCGCTGTTGTTCAGAGTGTTGACATAAGTTGCGGCCTTTCCGCTTGGACTGCGAAGAATTATTGCAAAGTCGCCGTAACGGGCTTCACGCATTATATCTCCGTCCTTAACTCTAAAGCCTGAATTAATCATATCGTGAATTTTATCCGCTATGTACTTTGCCTCAATCTCTTCTTTTTCAAGGTCTGAGTTTTCGGATTCAATCAACGAAATTTCAAAATTGCAATCATCAGACTTTGGAAACTCAGCACCGTTTACCAGCCTTTCATCGGAATTATATTCCATTTTTGCGGATTCCTTGGTCATTATTCTTTCAAAAATAAAATTGACCGCATCACACACCTCAAAACGACTGCGGAAATTTCTGTCAAGAATTATAGTTGCAGGATATTCGGGATTTTCTTCATTGAATCGTTTATATTCATTTTTGCGTTCAATAAAAATTTCGGGCTTTGCCTGACGAAATCCGTAAATACTCTGCTTTACATCGCCAACCACAAAAAGATTGCTTTCATCATTGCTTACCGACTTGAAGATAAGGTCTTGAACATCATTTACATCTTGAAATTCGTCAACCATAACAGCATCAAATCTGTTTGAAATCTCCTGAGCCTGAACGGTTTTGGTATAGCCGTTTTCATCATCGGGCTTTGCAAGAAGTTTTACAGTAAGCGATTCAATATCGGCAAACGAGAGAATATTTTTCTTCGCTTTGAGTTCGGAAAGCTTTTTGTCATATGCACGAACAAGTGTAAACAAGGTAGATATGAACCTATGAAGCTGTGACAATTCAAGCCTTGCATCTTCCTCACTCCAAAAAAACAATGATTGAAGTTTCTTCACCGTTTCTTTGACCTCATCTCTGTTGGATGAAACAGAAATTTTAATCGGATTATCCTTGTATCCTTTCGGACTTTTCATTCTTCCTGTTTCAAAAGAAAATATTGCCTGTCTGATTTCATCCCATGATGAAGAAACAAATTTCAATTGAACAAGGGTAAAATATGCCAAATCACCGACAAACAGGGGTTCGACTGCATCTTGAAGTTTTTCGTCATCTTTTAATCGAAGAATAGAATTTTCAGTCAGATTGATTCCGTGAAGCACGGCACTCAGAGCATAGTCGATTATAATTTTGCCCCACACAGTTTTTTCAATATCGGTTTCCGAATAGTTTTCGAGCATATCATCAAGCCATTTATCGGGGAACGGCTGAGTTGTAAGAAACTCGGATATTTTAAGGACTGTTTCACGCAGTTTTTGATCGCCCTGTTTTCCTTTAAAAAGATCAAGCAAAGAATAAAAGCAGTCATCTTCGCTGTCATAAAAGCTTTCAAATGTATTGTCGAGTGCCTCTTGTCTGAGAATTTCAAGCTCACCCTCATCGGCAATACGAAAATCTCTTGCAACATCGAGCGTATGAAAATATTCACGGACAATATCTCCGCAAAAGCTGTCTATTGTAGAAATATTTGCACTGTACAAAAGCTGTCGCTGTGCAAGCAAATGAGCGTTATACGGATCATCTTCAAGAAGTTTGTTGACTGCCGCCTGTATTCTTTCACGCATTTCGGCAGCCGCCGCTCTTGTGAATGTTACGATAAGAAGGCGGTCAACATCAAGGGGATTTTTCTCCCGTGTAATAAGCTTTATTACACGCTCTACAAGCACAGCAGTTTTTCCCGAACCGGCGGCAGCGATACAAGTACAGAACCGTCTGTTGCATAGATTGCATTCTTCTGTTGCGTAGTCCAATTTCTTGACATTACTCTTCCTCCTTTCCGTTAATTTCGTTTGTAATTTCTTCGATAACGGTCTTGTTATCGACAGAAAAACAAGTTATCGGGTTACTCTGTCTGTAGGCGCATACGCTGTCGTAAGGGCAGTATTCGCACGAATCGTGACCGCCTTTGAGCGGTTTCGCCTCAATGTTGCCGTTATAGATATTTTTGCCCATTTCAGCGATGAGCATATCAACCTTTTTAAAGATTTTTCCGAATTCTGCAAGTGTTGCAAGGCTTGTTGAAGAAACAGGTTCGCCCGCTTTAATTTTTACAGGAATGTATGTTGCGACGTCTGTCTTATCCATTCCGTGAATTATTTCTGTATCTTTGAGCAAAAGTCCGTTCATCTTGAGCTTTTTATTAAGTTCATCGGGCAGCTTGTCAATTGATTTCAGACTGTCTGACGAAATATACGGAACGGTTGCAGGCATATACAAAATCCCGGCAGGTACAATTTCTCCGTATTTGTCGCCGCCCGAAGCCTCGATTGAATGGAGATACAAAAGCATCTGAAGATTGATTCCGTAGAGAATATCGGAAAGCTTAAACTGTTTTGTGCCTGTTTTATAATCAATAATACGCAAATATGTTATATCGGCTCTCTGCATAATATCTACTCTGTCAACACTTCCGCAGACTGCAATTTTGTGACCGTCGGGCAGTACGATTGTATATGACGGAATATCCTCGCCAATTTTAAGTTCACAATCGGCAACAAAAAATTCGCTCTGGGAAAGCTCCTCCATAATATGTTTCATCAGATGCATCACATTATCAAGAATTGTCTTTAGGCGGTATGTGAATGAATTTGACTCAAGCTGTTCTTCGCCGAAATATTTAACTGCATATTCCGCAAGATATGCACAGACAATTTTTTGAAGTTTATCTTCTTCAAGCGATAAATACTCTTCCTTAGTATATTCGCCGAAAAAGCGTTCAAGTATGTAATGAACAATCGTTCCGTACTGCATGGGGTTAATTTCTGCTCTTTGTCTTTCCCGAACATTCAAGCCGTAATTACAAAAATAGGAAAATCTGCAGAGATTGAATTTTTCAAGCTGTGAAGCTGAAATATTGAGATTTTTACCAAAAAGCTTTTCGGCATTTTTCTTGTCAAATATCTTAAAGGGAACTTTGTCCTTTGCATTTATGAGCGAATCAAGCTTTGCAGAATATTCAGGATTTTGTGCAAAAATTTCAAGCAATGATTCGGGCACTTTTTTGCCTTTTCCAATCATATCGGCAACTGTATCAAAAGCAGGGCGGAGTGCGTACATACTTTCTTTTTTACCGTCAAAATCAAATTTGTCATATGCAATGATATTTTTAAATACCTTTTTACATTGCAGGACAATTTCGGACGGCTGATAGGTTGTTCCCGTTATATCCGATGAATAAAAAGATACGGAAAGAAACTCACTTGCAGAGGTCATACAGGAATATGCCATAAATGTTTCAAGGTTATTGTGTGCGGCAAAATCATCGCCGAGTTCAATTTCGTTCATTGCAAGCATCTTTAACTCAAACGGTGAGAATATGCCTGATGTATGCGGTATTGCCGGGAAAATTCCGTCAACACAGCCAATGAGAAATGACGCTTTCTGCTTAGAAATTCGTACCCTTTGAGCGGTTGTTATCGTTACGCAATCTATTGTTCTCGGAATATCTGACAATTGCATTGCGTTAATCTGTAAGCTCAAAAGCTCGTAATAACGCTTTACAGTCATTGTTTTTGTACCGATTACAGCGGCGGTTTTGTCAAGAACAGCCATAAACATATTCCAAACTCTTATCTGCTCCGCACCCACCGATTTATCGTATGAGCGTTCAAATTCCGCATACATTCTGCGTAACGCATCGGGAACTTTAAGTTCTTCAAGAAGGGCATAGAACAGCTTTGAAATTTCAAGTCCGTTTTATCCTTTGCATTTTCTTTAAAAAGAAGTAACGGTTCAATAACTGATTCACGCAGATTTTCAACCTTTGCAAGAACCTCTCTGTCATAATCCGAAAACCTGTCAGAATAGCCTTTTGGATTCTGAACAAATTTATTTTTAAAAGCCGAACCTGAAACATTCCATACAAAAAGGTAGTTTTCAAAAAGGCTTATTTCTTCAACAGAAAATTCAGTTAAACCCGATTTCAAAATTGCAAGCACATCTTCTCTGTCAAAATCGTAAATAAGGCATCTGAAAATTGAGTTTACAAGCCTTATTACGGGTTTTACATCAATATCTGCGTGTTCATCGCTGAAATACGGGATTTCGTATTTTTCAAGAATTTCGGACAAAACACCTCTGTACGGTTCTGTATCGTGACAAATTACGGAAATGTCGGAGTAGAGATAACCTTTTTCTATAACAAGGTGCTTGATTTTACCGGCAACATATTCGCACTCGTCATACATATCAACGGCATTGTAAACGCAGATATTTTCAGGAACAATTTCAAGCGGTTCAATGTGCGGTCTGAAAATATTCTGTTCAAGCAAAGCAAGGTTATCGTTTTTAAAGCGGTGCAAATCGGTAAGCTTTATCGGAGCTTTAATATCAACTCCGTCACGCTTTGCATATTCCTTGAGAATTTTATATGTCTGTTGTGAGGTTGCAAAAACCTCCTCAGAACCGTCCGTAAGGGGATCAAGAGTAAGGGTAAAATATGTAGCGGTACAGTCACGAATAAGGCTTCGTACCACCTTGAGCTGTTGTATTGTAAAGCCTGAAAATCCGTCAAAGATTATCGTATAATTTCTGAGAACATTATTATTTAAAAGAATATCATTAAGCCTTGTCAAGTCATCCATAGGATCAATATAGCTTTGGCTGACAAGAGCGTCGAATGTATCGCTTATGAGGCGGTTTCGTTGAGTTTTGTCTTTAAGGTTTCATCGCAAACTAGCATTGACGCACTTCTGAGTTCATCGCTTGTAACCGAACTTTTCTTCAAATCGGAAACAGTCTGCAGCATAACATCAACAAGGCTTTTGTTGCCCTTTGATGAAAGCAGACGGAGTTTTTCGGTAAGTTCTTCAAGCGCAAGGCTCATTACAACGGCTCTTGTACCCTCGTCAATAACATTATCGGCTGAATTTCCCGTCAACTCAAAAACATATTTGCAAAGTCTTGAAAAACCGAATACAAGAACTTTCTCGGCTTTTTTTGCACCGAACACATCAAGCAGAGTCTTTTCACATTCAAATGTGCTCTGGTCAGGCACAATCAGCATTACGGGAAGATTGCTGTCGGCAAGTTCGCCTGCAATCTTTAAAGTCTCGGTACTTTTTCCGCTGCCGCTTTTTCCGAGAATAAATCTCAACATTTCATCACTTCCATAAATTTAATTTACAACAAAGTAATTTTATTTTAAATATCTGTACAAATAATAACATATTCCGTGGGTTATTTAAAGAACTTTGCAGTTGTTAAACAAAAATTTTCTGAAAAAGTTCTACTATGAAAAATTTATATTCCACCTTATCATCAGTTACTACGCTGTATTCATCATCCGAAAGAACAGCTTTTGCCCTGTCTTTTCCCTCATCTGCCGTTGAAATGCAGATTGACGGGTACATTACGCACCACCAATTATGACCTTTTGCATTGCCGATTGTTATGCGAAGTGCGTCGTACATTCCGGCAGGCAGAGTATAGCTTTCGTAATGGCGGGTATCAAAGTGCATATTGACAATTTCAGCTTTTACAGGATAGTTATAGCCGTTTTTGTACACCTCATTTTGTGCAATTTCTTCTATAGTTTCAAGGTTTGCTTTTACAAATTCTTCGGCATCCGACTTTGAATTTGCCGTATCAAAAAGAATTTTTGTCCTTTCAAGAACCTTGTCACGCACCTTGAGTTTCAGGGTCTGATCTTCTTCCGTGTCTGAATTTGCAAGTATGTGAAAACGAAAAACATTGTTAGGGATTTCAGCACACACCGCCTGAAACGGAATTACAGAATATAGTGTTGTAAGTACGAATGCAATTATTGCTGATTTGATTAAAAGTATTGATTTATTTGTTTTCATAAAAATAACCTGTCCTCTCTTGAAATAAGTATGGACAGGTTATTGTAATTTTAATCAGAATTATTAAATTTTATCATAGCACCTTGCAACCGTCTGAAACGGGCTTGCAGAGAAAAACTTCTTTGTAGCTTTCACAAAGCTTGTCATAGCACTTCTTGGCTCTGCGTGATGAAGTGAACACACCGAACACGGCTGAACCCGAACCGCTCATACCTGCTCCCCTTGCCTTTGAATTGAGCATAATACCCTTGATTTCATTAACTTCCGGAATTTGCAGAGCAAGTTCAAAGTCATTGAAGATTGTTGTTGAAATCATAAACATATCTCTGCTGAACAGTGCCTTAACCATTTCATCGGTATAGCAGGCGTGAGGATTGAGTGCGTCAACCTTTTTGTATGCATCGGCAGTAGACACGCTGACTGAGTCGGGTTTGCAGATTACAATGCTGTCGCAACGAAAAGAGGCAACTTTTTTGATTGCAGTACCTATTCCCGTGCAAAGCTTTGTTCCGCCCTCAAGGCAGAAAGGCACATCCGCACCTACTTTTTCACCGATTTCTCTCATCTCTGCCGGCTTGAGCATTGTTCCGAACATATTGTTCAAGCCTAAAATAACAGCCGCACCGTCACTGCTTCCGCCGGCAAGACCTGCCTGTGTGGGAATTTTCTTGTCAATGTCGATATGAATACCCTTAACATCCGTTTTGCAATAATCAAAGAACTTGTAAGCCGCCTTTGCACAAATGTTTGAATCGTCGCACGGCACGCCCTCACAGTTACATGAAATTGTCACCGTGCCGCTTTCATTGTCTGTGATTGTGATTGTATCATACAAATCAACGGCTTGCATAACAGTTGAAATATTGTGATAACCGTCTGCTCTCTTTGAAAGAACATCGAGAGAAAGATTTATTTTTGCAGGAGCAAGAACTTTTACTTCCATATTTTAACCCTTTTTCAGTTCATCAAGAAACTCTTTGATTCTTTCAAGCGCAATTTTAAGATGCTTGATAGAATATGAATATGACACACGGACAAAGCCTTCGCCCGATTCACCGAACGCAGTACCCGGAACAACGGCAACATGCTTGTCCACAATAAGTCTTGTACAGAATTCCTCACTTGTAAGACCTGTGCTTTTGATACACGGGAACACATAGAATGCACCCAAAGGTTCAAAGCAGGTGAGTCCCATTGCGTTAAAGCTGTCCACAACAAGCCTTCTCCTCATATCATACTCGCCACGCATCATCTCTACATCCCTGTCACCGTTGCGCAGAGCCTCAATAGCGGCATACTGTGCGGTTGTAGGAGCAGACATAATTCCGTACTGGTGGAGCTTTGTCATCTGAGCAATAACAGGAACAGGACCGAGTGCATAACCAAGCCTCCAGCCTGTCATAGCATATGATTTAGAAAAGCCGTTTACAACAATGGTGCGCTCATACATACCGTCGATTTCAGCAATTGAAACATGGTTCTTATTGCCGTATGTAAGCTCACAATAAATTTCGTCCGAAAGGATAAAAATGTTATGTTCCTTAATTACCTCTGCAATTTCTTCAAGATCTTCCCTTTCCATAATTGCACCAGTTGGGTTGTTCGGGAACGGAAGTACAAGAAGCTTTGTCTTTGGAGTAATTGCGGCACGAAGGTCTGACGCTTTAAGTCTGAAATTATCTTCGTTTTTTGTGTTGATAATAACAGGCACGCCGTCTGCCATCACCGTAAGCGGTTCGTAACAAACAAATGAAGGTTCGGGAATGATAACCTCATCACCAGGATCAAGCAATGTCCTGAAAACAAGGTCAATTGCTTCGCTGCCGCCGACAGTAACAAGCGTCTGCTTTTTGGCATCATACTCAATACCGAATCTTCTTTTGTAGTAAGCTGCAATTTCTTCACGAAGTTCGGCAAAGCCTCTGTTCGGGGAATACCAAGTCTTACCTTTTTTCAGACTGTTAATACCTTCTTCACGGATGTGCCACGGTGTCTGGAAATCTGGTTCGCCGATACTCAGAGAAATGACATCGTCCATTTCGTTAGCTATATCAAAAAACTTACGGATACCCGAAGGTTTTACCGTTGAAATCTTTTTATTAATAAAATTATTGTAATCTATCACAGAATTAAATGCCTCCCGTCACGCTTCTCTTCATCGCTGAAGAGGCACGCTCCTCTGTCCTTGTAGCGACGCATAATAAAGTGTGTACCCGTTGAAAGCACACCGTCAATTGTAGAAAGCTTTTTGGCAACAAACATTGCGATATCCTGCATTGACTCCCCTCTTACAATGAGAGCAAAGTCATATGTACCTGCCATAAGATAGAGAGATTCAACCTCTTCAAAGCCCATGCAGAGTTCTGCCATTTCGTCAAAGCCTGTTTCCTTTTTGGGAGTTACCTGAAGTTCGATTAAAGCCTCAACATAGCTGTCGTCAACCATATCCCAGTTTACGACTGCCTGATAGCCCTTGATTACCCCCGAATTTTCGTATTCCTTAATCTGCGCCTTAATGTAATCCTCAGCTCGCCGAGCATTGCCGCTATTTCCGCTGTTGTAAAACCGGAATTTTCACTTAAAAGCTTTAATAATTTGTCCATATTTATTCCTCCCTGAGAATATATTAAACGCAAATTTTGCGTTGCAAGCTGAATTTGCAAAAAGCGACATCAAAGGATGTCGCTTTGACAATTTCAATTTTTAATATTTATCTGCGCTGTTTGCACTGTTATTTGCTTGCTCTGTGGCAGTTCACATGGCTTTAGCGGTGGGAACTGTCTGCACATAGATTATACAACCTGTACCTCTCGCTTGTCAACTGTATTTATCATATTGACGCATAAGGCGGTCATCAAACATATCAATTCGTTTTGCGCATCGGCAATTTCAAGTTCGCATCCTAAAGGGTGCTTGATGTGATTGCATATCTGTGCGTTGTCAACATCAACAATGCTGAAATTTTTTGAAATTACATCACCGAGAATTCTCCAATTATTGCCGTAGAACCTGCATTGAACCATATTATTGGTCATAAGCACCACGAGGGTTGCCGCTGTTTTGTCTGTTTTTAGAGTAAATGAATTTACTCCTGCAACGGGCAACTGTCGAAGTCTTGCAACAAGGTTTTTATTCTCATCAAGAATATTAAGTCTTACAATGTTGTTGACAACACCACGCATACTTCTCTTTCTGCGTTTCATAACAGCAGTATATTTATCCCTGCCCAATTCATCACGAATCAGAAAACAAACATCGGACGGAGATACATCTCGTGTAATAAACAATTTCATAAAATCACCGTCAAAATTTTATTTCTTAATCTTCTTCAAGATTTTCAAGCCAAAGATTTACACACGCATCACTCGGCATTCTCCAGTCTGAACGAGGCGAAAGTGTTACAGAACCAACCTTCGGTCCGTCAGGCAGACATGAACGCTTGAACTGCTGAGTAAAGAATCTTCTGACAAAAGTTGTGAGCCACTTTTTGATCGTGGCATTGTCATATTTTCCTGCAAATGATTTCTTTGCAAGGTAGTATATTTTATTCGGCTCAAAGCCAAATCTTACCAAATAATATAAGAAGAAGTCGTGGAGTTCATAAGGACCAACCACATCTTCGGTTTTCTGTGCAATTTCGCCGTTTTTATCTGGTGGAAGAAGCTCGGGACTTACAGGGGTGTCAAGAACATCAAGAAGAACAGTTTTTAGAACGCCTTCGCTGTGCTGTGCCTCATAGGCAGTAAGATAGCGAACAAGGGTTTTCGGAATTGACACATTTACGGCATACATACTCATATGGTCACCGTTGTAGGTTGCCCAACCGAGAGCAAGCTCAGAAAGGTCGCCTGTGCCGATAACAAGACCGTTATATTTGTTTGAAAGATCCATGAGAATCTGTGTTCTTTCTCTCGCCTGTGAGTTTTCGTAGGTTATATTTGTAACGCTTTCATCGTGGTTAATATCTGCAAAATGCTGACGAACAGCTTTGGTAATGTTGATATCTTCAAAAAACACTCCGTAAGCCTCAGCCAGAAGCTGTGCGTTTGATTTTGTACGCTTTGTCGTGCCGAAACACGGCATTGTTACAGTATGAATATTCTTTCTGTCAATACCGAGCATATCAAAAGCATGAACGCAGACGATGAGGGCAAGCGTACTGTCAAGACCTCCTGAAAGTCCTAAAACCGCATTTTGAATTCCCGTGTGAGCAAGTCTTGTTGCAAGACCAGTTGCCTGCATTGTTATAATCTCCTCACAACGGGCATCAAGATCTGATTTGTTTGACGGAATGAACGGAGTCTGAGAGAACTCTCTTGTAAGTTCGGTATGTTTTAGCGGCATATCAAAATATACCGAGGTAAAGTTATTGTCATCACTTTTTGTAAAAGTATTTGTCTTTCTGCGTTCTGCCGAAAGTTTCCGAACATCAATATCGGCATAGATAATGCCTGTTGTAAAGCGCTTGCTTTCTGCAAGCAGAGATGCGTTTTCGGAGATTATGTTCTGTCCCGAAAATACCATATCCGTTGTGCTTTCGCCAAAGCCCGAATCGCTGTAAATATATGCACAACAAAGCTTACCGCTCTGCATTTTCACAAGGTCACGGCGATACTGTGCCTTGCCTATTACATCATCCGATGTTGACGGGTTGCAGATTATAGTTGCACCGTGTTTTGCGTGATCAACAGACGGAGATGCGGCAACCCACAAATCCTCGCAAACTTCAACACCGAAGCTGAAATCACGCATTTTGTCACAACAGAACACAAGATTGTCTGAAATTATGGTTTCGACGCCTGCATATGAAATTTCATCATAGAGGTTTTTACCGCTTGTGTAGTGACGAACCTCGTAAAATTCGCTGTAGTTAGGGATGTTGACCTTAGGTACAATGCCGAGGATATCGCCCTTATAAATTACTGCGGCACAATTATAGAGTGCCGATTCAATTGCGACGGGAACTCCTGCAATTGAGATTATGTCAAGGTCTGCTGTTTCTTTAAGAATTTTCTCAACTGATTTTTCAGCCGCATTAAGTAAAACACGCTGATAAAACAAATCGGAACAGGTGTAGCCCGTAACGCAAAGCTCGGGAAACACAACCAGTAACGCACCGTTTTTGTGTGCCTCTTTAATCTGTTCAATAATATTTATTGTGTTGGTTTTACAGTCTGCAACCCTGATTTTCGGTGTTGCGGATGCAACCTTGATGAAACCGTATTTCATAAAATTATACCTCACAAAATAATAACCGCAGAAACAAAACGCTTCTACGGTTATTATACATCAAATTTTCCGATTATACAAGCATCAGAGCATCGTTCTTGTTACCCGTCTGAGTCTTTTTTCCGTGAAAAAGATACTGACTTTCAAGCGTCGGTTCAAACTTTGTGATGTAGCAACTCATATATCCCATAATCAGCCAGAACCACACCACCATAAACGATATGTCATAAAGCAATGCCTTTTCAAAGCAGGCAAAAATCAAATATGCGAAAAGAAAAGCAAACAGACAGGGATAAACATCGTCACGATATGTTTTTTTCTGCAAAAACAGGTGCTGTGCGGAGTGTTTTGCAAATCGAAAACCGAAAATTCCGAAAAGAACAAAACCGATTACACCCGTTGAAACAAGAATTGTAAGAAAGCCGTTATGCAAATCACTTTTGTGATACGAATATTCCAAAGCACCGTTTGAATATTCGGCACTGTAAAGAACAATATTTCCGTTGGAAATTCCGATAATCGGCGACAGTTTGAAAAGATTGATTGATTCAAGCCAAAGCTTCTTTCTTCCGCTGTCAATGTTTTTGTTTTCGTGTGAAAAGGTGATTTTATCCTTTTCAAGCTGTTCTCTCTGTTCGGGAGTCAGTCCTTCCTGCACAAGTTCGCTTTCGGTTTTGCCTAAAAGCAAATCAACAACAGAGGTTGTCTTTGATACAACAACGGAAAAGCCTTCCTGACAAATCGTTCTGAACATCAAGCAGAGCCTGTAAGGAAAACTCCCACAAGAAACAGCGCTGTAATTTTCAAAATAATTTTTGAAGGTGAAAGTCCCGCCTTGTCGGCAAAGAACATATAAACTATATAAACAATTGCATATCCGAGAGCAAGCACAAGTGAGGCATTTGAATCGCACAGAATGAGCGAAAACGCATTTGTGGCAAGACAGGCTACAATCCATATCTTACTGATACCGGGTTCAGGAATTTTTTCGGCAATTCTGCGCATAAAATGCCCTTTTGAAAGTATATGGCAACAGAAAATCGACACCACAGATATGAAGCCGAGGAGATTCGGGTTGACATAACAACCGGTGAACCTGTTTTCGTAAACGGTAAATTTAATCCAGTACCATTCAAATTTAAAGCCGAACATAAGGCAGGTTATGCCGATTATGTTCATTACCGTGGTTGCGTATAGTATGAATTTTGCAATGTGATAAAGCTCTATTCTGTAATCAAATTCAGGCTCTGTATGCATTCCGTAAAAAAGAAAAAAACACATTACAACGTGCAGAAGCATAAGAAGGCTGTAAAGAAATGTCTGTGAAAAATTGATGAGCATCGTAAATACCGTTACGGCAAGAAATGCTCCGATCCATATTCCGAAGCGCAGTTTAAAAAAAGTATTATTATGTCTTTGATTATATACCGAAAGGCATACACCCCATATAAAGAGAAAAACAAGAAGTACATACGCAGGAATCTGGAGAAACGCAATGTTTGTAAAAAACAAATCTATAATGTAGATTCTTCTAAAAAGCGATGAATCGGAAAAAATCCTCTGAGCTTTTGTTTAAAATCGGTCATCTGAATACTCCAATCAAAACGAAATCAGCTGAAAACTTCTTTTACGGTTTTGAACATCAGCTTTATATCGGAACCAAAGCTGAAATTTTTGACATATGAAAGATTGAACTTCATTTTTTCGGGTAGAATTTTTTCAACATAAACCCTGTCAACATCTATCTCGCCTTTCAACAGCTTTTCTTCGTCCTTATACATAATTGACGCCAACGAGGTTATTCCGGCAGGCATAAGGAGTGTTGCAAGATATTCGGGTTCGTACATATCTACATAATGCTGAACCTCCGGACGGGTTCCGACTATTGACATACTGCCCGAAAGAACATTGAAAATCTGCGGCAGCTCATCAAGACGATATTTTCGCAAAATTCTTCCTGTTTTTGTAACTCGGGAGTCGCTGTCGGTTGTGACAAGTGTTCCGAGCCTGTCGGCTCCCGTTACCATTGTACGGAATTTAAGAATTCTGAACTTCTTTCCATAGGTTGTAACCCTTTCCTGTCTGTAAAACACAGGACCTTTTGAGTCGGTTTTAACTAAAATCGCAATAATTGCAATCGGAATGATGAGAAACACAAGAAGAATAACAGAAGCAAAAATATCAAGAATTCGCTTTAAAACAAAACTTCCCTGTTTTTTGCAGAGAATGTCATAGTATTCTTTTACTTCGGCACACTGAAACTGCGGCGGAAGCTTTTGAAATGATTTCATTAAATAAAAAACTCCATTCTGTGTGTATATTGAACATACGGCGGAACGGATTTATGCGATAAAAGTTGATTTTTCCTTATTTTCCCACACTAATCCATTATCAAAAGCATTATATATCTTTTAAAATCATTTTTCAAGGCTATTTGTCTTACAAAAAGTTTACAATAAAAAAATTTAACACAACGTAAAAACGACGGTATGCAGCCGTCGGTTTTTAGGTAATTTTATGGAGTAATCAAGCACATAGAAAGGAAGTTGTTAGTTAATTAATATTGATATATGATTTATCGTGTTTATACTATACCATACCTTTTAGTCATTGTCAACACTTTTTTATCACTTTTTCAAATTTTTTAATACTTTTTAATTATTTCAACCAAAAGTGTTAAACATCTTGACTAAACGCTCAAAAAATTGTAAAATAATTACGGTGAAAAAAGCAAACCCAAATTTCTTAAAAACCGGAGGTTCTGGAATGGCTAACGAATATACACCCGACCTCATTACCCTTATCGGTGATGACGGTAAAGAAATAGAATTTGAAATTCTTGACATCATTGAAAACGATGAGGGCAAGTTTTATGTACTCTACCCGTTCTTTGAAAATCCCGAGGATGCTGTAAATGATTCGGGAGAATATTATATTTTTGAAGTTACCGAAATTGACGGCGAAGAAGAGCTTGCCGAAATTGAGGATGATGACAAGCTCGACAGAATTGCCGCTGTTTTTGAAGAGCGTTACAATGAAGAATTTTATGATGAAGATGACTAACAGTTCATTTTTCTGCATATAAATAGTATTGCAGGACTAAAGATTAATAAGTTTGAATTCCTGCCCGATACGCGAATGATTTTAAAATAACCCTACAACATTTAAATCGGGAGCTTAGCTCCATTGAACGGTGTGCAGACCTCCCGTTTTCTCGGAAGAAGGGAGCCTGAAGTTCAAGGGCGGGCACCCACCTGTCACTCAAGTAGGCAGGTTATTGCAAAAATCATACGGTCGGGCGGGTTTTTTATTGTTATTAAAGCTATAAAAAATATAAATAATATATAAACAGGAGTAGTAATAATATGAATATTTCCGTTTTAGGTTGCGGACGCTGGGGCAGCTGCATTGCCTGGTATCTCGACAAAATCGGTCACAATGTTTTAAGCTGCGGACTTGCCGACGCACCCGAATTTATACAGCTTAAAGAAACACACAAAAACGACTATCTCACCTTTCCAAAGTCAATTGAGGTTTCTTCGAATCTTGAATATGCGATTGAAAGAGCCGAGGTTATTATAATTTCGATTTCATCGCAGTATCTGCGTTCGTATTTTGCGGATATTTCAAAGTACAATCTTGACGGCAAGACAATTGTCCTCTGCATGAAGGGTGTTGAGGCAACTACAGGCAAAAGGCTCAGTGAGGTTGTCGGTGAATTTGTTGACGAAAACAAGACACCCGTTGCAGTTTGGGTAGGTCCGGGACATCCCCAGGATTATGTAAGAGGTATTCCGAACTGTATGGTTATTGACAGCAATAATCACGATATTAAGGAAAAGCTTGTAAATGAATTCACAAGCGACCTTATCAGATTTTACCTTGGAACGGATCTTATCGGCAGTGAAATCGGTGCTGCCGCAAAGAATGTTATCGGCATCGCCGCAGGTATGCTTGACGGACTTAACTACACCTCACTAAAAGGTGCGTTAATGGCAAGAGGCACACGAGAGATTGCAAGACTCATTAAGGCACTCGGAGGCAATGAGATGAGTGCTTACGGTCTTTGTCATCTCGGCGACTATGAGGCTACCTTGTTTTCAAAATGGAGTCACAACAGAATGTACGGTGAAAGCTTTGCAAAGGGAGACAGATTCACAAAGCTTGCCGAGGGTGTTATGACATCAAAAGCGTTATACAAGCTCGGTCAGGAATACGGTGTTGACCTTCCGATTGTTGAGTCTGTATACAAGGTTTTATTCGACGGAACAGATATCAAAGAGGCACTCGGAACTCTGTTTATGCGTTCTGTCAAGAAAGAATTTTAATCGGGCAGGTACATATAATATGGGTAATACTAAAGCTAAGAACAATTCAAATAAACCTAAACAGAATGCAAAAACGGTTACTTCTGTCAAAAAGCAGAATACAGTCGAGTATGTTATTGTAAACATTCTTTGTCTGTTTGTATTCATAGCATTTGCATACATAGCAATTATGAGCTTTGTGCAGACAAGCGTGTTTGATTCGGCAAATTACGGCAGTGAAGTAATTTTGTATCAGACGGATAACATTGCGCTGAACATCCTGTTCACTTCCCTGTTTACCGTTTTTATATTCAAAATGAAAAAGCATTGTGACTTTTTTGCAAAGGTCAATCTGAAATATATGCATATAGGTCTTGCGGCGTTCGTCATGATTGTGGGACTTGTCTGGATATTCTCGGTAACCTCTGTTCCTGCGGCTGACAGCTACAACATCTATGAAACAGCGTCGCAGGCGGCTAAGGGCAACTATTCGTCATTCCACAATAACAGCGGTTTTTACAACAGCGATTTTTACAGCGGATATTCTTACTACAACTTCTATCCGTTCCAGCTCGGCTTTGTTTTCATCAGCGAAATTTTTTACAGAATTTTCGGTACGGACAGTACAATGCCGATTCAGGTATTCAATGTAATGTGTACAGCTGCCGCTTATATAGGTATTGTAAACATCACAAGACTTCTTTTCAAAAAGCGTTCGGTTGAATTTATTACAATTCTTCTGCTTGCCGGCTGTTTTCAGCCCGTACTTTTCTGCACATTCGTTTACGGAAACATCATCGGAATGTGCTTTGCAATCTGGGCATCATACTTCCTCATCAAGTATTTTCAGACAAACAAGTACCTGCTCCTCATTCCGTGTGCCGTACTTCTCGTTATTTCAACACTTGCAAAATACAACAACCTGATTTATCTTGTTGCATTTGTTGTTATGCTGGTTATTCACACAATTAAGGCTAAGAAGTGGCAGAGCATTGCGTTTGCACTTGCAATTTGCATTGCTGTTGTCGGAACAAGCAACCTTGTTATCATAAGTTATGAGAACCGTTCGGGAGTGAAGCTTTCAAGCGGTGTTTCACAGGCTATGTACCTTGATATGGGCATTAACGATTCATATATGGCTCCCGGTTGGTACAACGGAATTGCCTCAACGATTATAAAAGCGCAGGTCTTGACGCAAAAGCCGCAAATGCACAGGCTTGGACCAATATAAAATCAAGAATGAATTACTTCGGTAAAAACACAAACTATATGATTGACTTCTTCTCGAAGAAAATTATCAGCCAATGGAATGAACCGACATACGAAAGCATATGGGTTAGCAAGGTCAAGTCTCATACAAATGAGCTTAATTGGATCGGCAACGGAATGTATGACGGCAGTATCGGACAGTTCTTTGAACTGTACTTCAACTTCTATATGCAGATTCTTTTCATTGCGTTTGCGGCAGGAATTTACTTCTTGTTCATTAACAGAAAGACGAATATTGAAACCGTACTTCTCCCTCTTGTTATTCTGGGAGCGTTCGGATATCACCTCTTATTTGAAGGCAAGTCGCAGTATGTGCTGACTTACATAATTCTTATGATTCCTACTGCGTCTTTTGCATTTGAGTGTATTCTTAACGGCAAATATACAAAAATCAAAGAATTTGTCGGAAAACTGAAAGAGATTCCCGACGGTAAAGAAAGCGAAAAAGCCTAATAAAATGATTGAAGCGGACAGTTAATCATGTCCGCTTTTTTCTTGCTCTTTTTTGACAAATGCAATACCCGTACTGCCCTCTCCTATATGACTGCCGACAACAGAACCCACGCTGACAATACTGCCCTCAACAAAAGGAATTCCTTTTGATATTATGAGCTTTGATAAATACAATGCCTGATTTTTTGCGTTTGTGTGCATTATATACAGCGGATAATTTTGATCTATGCCAAGCTTTTTCAGCGACATCAGCATATGATTCATACCGTGGCGCATTCCGATTGTTTTCGCCTCAAAGGCTACACTGCCCGAACCCGTAATGCTGATTACGGGTTTTATTCTTCCTGTTGAGCCGAGTAATGCGGCGGCATTTGTATGTCTGCCACCCCCATAGAGGTACTTCATATCGTCAATACAGGCATATACCATAATTCTGCTTCTGAACCTCAGAAGATGTTCGGCAATTTCTTTTGCTGTAAACCCGTTGTCACGCAGGCGAAGTGCCTCGTTTACAAGAAGCTTCTGACCTGCCGAAGCAGATTTGCTGTCTATCACATAACACCCCTCATATTCGAGCAAATCTCTTGCAAGGACTGCACTCTGATATGAACCGCTCAATGCCGAAGAAACAGTTATCACCACAACCGATTCGCCGTTATCTCTCGCCTTTTTCAAAGCACATTCGTAGACATACGGCGAGGGTTGAGATGTTTTCGGCAAAGTTTTCGACAGCTTTGCAAGCCTGTAAAAGCGTTCCTTTGAATGTAAAAAATCATCCTTATATTCTTTTCCGTCAATATACACAGATAACGGAATTATAGAAATTCCGAATTTTTCACTTTCTGAATGTTCAAAATCGGCGGCTGAATCGGTAATAATTCTGACCATTTAGGTATCACCTCAAAAATAATATCTTGAAATATTATTTTCAAATTTACCTTTATTATGCAAAAATCCCGACAGCAAAAACTGTCGGGAGGTGATTTGCATATTCAATTTCCGAAATTATTAATTCCAATACCGTCAAAGCCCATTTCATCCAAAAGGGACTTGTACAAATTTACATCTTCATCCGTGTATGACATACGGTTTTTGATACCCGATTTAAAATTGATATTTCTGTCTACAAAAAGCCTTTTTCCCCACATATGACACCATGAAATCGGTAAAAGGAACGGTGTTTTTTTTACATATGGATACTTATACTGCATTTCGGATTTTGGTGGAAATATTGAGGACACAAGATATGAGAATTTTGATTTGTTATTCTCGGTAATTGTCTTGTGAGAATTTATCATCGTGCCGACATCTACCCTGCCGAGTGTACCGCTGAGCAGAATATATTCTTCGATATCATCAAATTTAAGTTCAGCCTGTGGCTTTGCAAACCAGTTGAACGCAATCTCACGAACACGCTTTTCATACTTTGCAATACCGATTTTTTCAAGCATAACATTAAGATAGTCATAATCTAGCTCAGATTGATGATTTTTCAAGAAAACATAGCTGTCAAGCACCATTCTTGCTCCCATTCCGCCGATTCTGAAATGATTCGAGTTATGAACAAGCATATAGATATAAAAGTCCTCATGGCTCATTTCATATGAATAGCTGTAGCCGTCACGCTTTGTTGAACGGTCAAGCTGATTAACAAGCAACAGATAAGATTCCTCGTTTTCATGGACAAGAGTTGCATGCATTTCAATGTTCATCATCGGCTTTTTTTCAAAATGATACTGGTTATCATCTTCATTCAGAAAAGTGTATCCGAGTTCGGAAAATACTTTTGACCAAATCAGCCTGTTTTCTGTCAAAAAGGATATCTACATCAGACACGGAACGAGGATATTCCTTTTTCATAAAATAGCCTTTAAGGGAATATTCTTGATTTTGTTTTCATCAAAAGCCTTGAGAATTTTCTCGGTTTCATATGAGAGATTTCCGTCAATCAGCATTTCAACCGACAAATTCTGCTTGAATTTTTCATATACTTCTGGCGAAACATACTTTTGTCGAGCGACAAAACCGCATTGGCAACAAGCGATTCAACACTGCAATAGTTTGCAAGCATTTTTATCGACTGCCATTTTATCCCCTCATAAGGAATCGGAGGTGCTGTTCCGTTTACAGACGATGAAACAAGCTCAAGCAGATACTTAAATTCAATTTTTTCGTTATCGTTAAGATGTTTCCTCATTTTTTCCCTTTTTTCGTTTTAAGCTTTGAGAATGCATTTTTACTTCTTGACACAGTTGATGCAATAACCTTTCTTAGCGGTTTTGAATAGAACATAAATTCAAGGTATGCTCTGTACTTCATTGAGTCAACCGTGTAGGGCTTGCCCTTTCTGTAAAAAGCAGTTACCACTCCGATTACATCATCATCGGTAATACCTTTTTCAACGGCAAACTGATTGTCACCGCACATAGTATAACTGCCGTCACTTCCGAAATTGACAACACGGTGCAATACATACGAGCCGTCTTTTCGCCTGTATAAAGGCAAGTCAAAAAGATGAAGTCTGCCCTTCGGTTTTGATAAAACAACCGTATCGTCACCGTCTCGGAGCATTGGGAGCATACTTGTTCCCTTCGGATTGAAAGTAACCGATCCTCCGGCCTCAAGCTTTTCGGCTATAATCTGCATTACATCATCAAGACCTACTTCTTTATTCAAGGACATCAGCCTCTCTTAGCTTTTGAATAAATGTATCAATATCGGCACTCGCCTTTTCTTCGCTCACTTCATACTCATCAAGCATTGCTTTGAGCAAATCAGCCTTTTCGCAATCGTTTTGGAGCTTTTCAAAAAGGAATGCACCCGTTTCATTGAGGTTGATAATTCCGTTAAAATCAAGCGTCAGCTTGTTTACGGGAACTACAACATATGAATCTGCAACCTTTCGCAGAACAAAATCTTCTTTTATCTTCATAAAATCTCCTGTTTTCCGTGTGAAATTTTTTCGTATATAATTAAATTATAATATACCTTTCGACAAAAAGCAAGAAAAAGGATTTGAGCATAAAATTACCGCAGACCTTTTGAGTCTGCGGTAAAATTTATCTATAATATTATAAGCTTACGGGATTAGTACATTCCGCCCATATCAGGTGCTGCGGGAGCTGCCGGAGCTGCAGGCTCTTTGATGTCTGTAACAAGTGATTCTGTTGTAAGAACCATTGCTGCAACAGAGCTTGCGTTCTGGAGAGCTGAACGAGTAACCTTTGTTGGGTCAACGATACCTGCCGAAACCATATCTGTGTATTCCTCTGTAAGAGCGTTGAAGCCATAGCCAACCTTGTTAGCCTTCTTAACATTATCGCAGATTACGCTGCCCTCAAGACCTGCGTTAGCAACAATCTGACGGAGCGGCTCTTCAAGTGCTTTAAGAACAATCTTAGCACCTGTCTTAGCGTCACCCTCAAGAGTGTCAACGAACTCAGCAACAGCCGGAATAGCGTTCATACAAGCGATACCGCCGCCTGCTACGATACCCTCTTCAACAGCACCTTTGTAGCGGCAAGAGCATCCTCAATACGGAGCTTCTTTTCTTTCATTTCAACTTCTGTTGCGGCACCGACCTTGATAACTGCTACGCCGCCTGCGAGCTTTGCAAGACGCTCCTGAAGTTTTTCACGGTCAAAATCAGATGTTGTTGTTTCAATCTGCTGTCTGATCTGAGCAACTCTGCTTGATAGCTTCCTTGTCACCTGAGCCGTCAACGATGATTGTGTTTTCCTTTTCAATCTTAACCTGACGGGCAGTACCGAGCTGATCAACTGTTGTATCCTTGAGTTCAAGACCGAGGTCAGATGTGATTACCGTACCGCCTGTGAGTGTTGCGATATCCTGAAGCATTTCTTTTCTTCTGTCGCCAAAGCCCGGAGCCTTTACGGCAACACAAGTGAATGTACCTCTGAGTTTGTTAAGTACGAGAGTTGTAAGAGCCTCGCCCTCAACATCTTCGGCAATGATAAGGAGCTTCTTACCCATCTGAACAATCTGCTCAAGAAGTGGGAGAATTTCCTGTGTAGTAGAAATCTTCTTATCTGTGATAAGGATAAGCGGATTGTCAAGTTCTGCAACCATCTTATCTGTATCTGTTACCATATAAGGAGCGATGTAACCTCTGTCAAACATCATACCTTCAACAACCTCGCTGTATGTTTCGGCTGTCTTTGACTCCTCAACTGTGATAACACCGTCTGTTGTAACCTTTTCCATAGCCTCGGCAATAAGCTTGCCGATGAATTCATCCTGTGATGAAACTGTTGCAACTCTTGCGATATCATCTGTACCGGATACCTGCTTGCTGTTCTTCTTTACAGCCTCAACTGCAACATTTACAGCGTCTGCAATACCCTTTTTAAGTACCATTGGGTTAGCGCCTGCAGTTACATTCTTCATACCCTCTCTGATGAGAGCCTGAGCAAGAAGTGTGGCAGTTGTTGTACCGTCGCCTGCGATATCGTTAGTCTTGATAGAAACTTCCTTTACAAGCTGAGCGCCATATTTTCAAAGGATCTTCAAGTTCAATTTCCTTTGCAATTGTTACACCGTCATTTGTGATGAGCGGAGCACCGAACTTTTTATCAAGAACAACATTTCTGCCCTTAGGTCCGAGTGTGATTTTAACGGTATCAGCGAGCTGGTCGATACCTTTCATTAAAGCTTTTCTTGCATCTTCGCCGTATGCGATTTGTTTAGCCATTGTAAATTACCTCCGTATATTTAGTTAATTATTCAAGAGTTGCGAGTATATCCGACTGGTTTACGATTGTGTATTCTTCGCCGTCAATCTTTACCTGTGTGCCTGCATATTTACTTGCGATAACCTTATCGCCTACGCTGACATACATCTTTACTTCCTTGCCGTCAACAACACCGCCGGGGCCAACAGCAACAACTGATGCGAACTGTGGCTTTTCCTGAGCAGCAGATGAAAGAATGATACCGCTCTTTGTTTTCTCTTCAGCCTCTTCAACTTTTAAAACGACTCTGTCGAGTAATGGTTTGATTGTCATAAATACAGCCTCCTGTAAAAATTTTAAATTACTTTTAATCAATTAGCACTCTTGTTCCCTGAGTGCTAATTATATTTTATACCATTTTCAAGAAAAGTCAAGAGAAATTTGACTATTTTTGACCTTTATTTTGTGACAGTTTTCTGAAAATTTTTCCAATCTCAATTTTATCGAGTATTTTAAGATAATCAGTAACTATAACTGTTTTATATCAATAAAAAAGACGGACTGCAAAAAGTCCGTCTTAAACATTGTTATTAATTTTATCAGTTTGATGATTGAGAACTTGTCTGTTTCTTGCCCTTGCTGACAATAAGAACTACCGTTGAACCGTATTCGAGAGTATCACCCTCAACATGTTCTTTGTAGCGGATTACCCTTCCCTCAGCAACCTTGTCACTGTACTCATATTCTGCTGTTGCAAGAAGTCCCTGAGCGGCAATGTCGGATGCAACGGTATCAAGTTTTTCACCCTCAACCTTCGGCAGAGTCCTCATCTGTGATCCCTTGCTTACGCAAACACTCACTACTACGGAATCTTCCTGAGTAATTTTTGAACCTGCGGCAGGAGTCTGTGACATAATCTTACCTTCTGCATAATCATCGCTGTACTCATCGTTAAAAGTTCTGTAGATTGTGATACTGCTGTTGCTGTCAACACTCTTAACAGCCTCTTCATATGTCATTCCGATATAGTTGGGAACAGTAGCACCTGTCCACTCTGTGCTTTGAGTTGAGCTTACACTCGCATCAGTATTATTTGAGAACATTCCGGCAAGCGGATTCTGCATAAGCCAGAACACACCGGCAATACCGAGAACAAGAACCGTGATAGCAGCCGCAATAATAATAATTGAAGCGTGTGACATACCGTTTGAAGTCTTGCGTGTACGCTCTGACTTTGTGAGGTTCATGCTTGCTGTTCTTGAAATTTCGTCCTGAATTGCCTTTGCTGTATGAGCAACGGAAAGCTGTGAACGAAGCTCGTCAAAATCTGTAATACGGTTTTCACGCTCAACCTGCAAACCGTTAGCAAGAGCCGAAACAACATGCGGAGGAAGTCTCTTTACAGTTGTCGTACTCATAAGAAGTCGGCTGTCCTTACGGCGTTCTACCGCACTCTTTGGCATATGACCTGTGAGGGCATAGAAAAGGGTTGCACAAAATCCGTAGATATCCGTAATATCGTCAAGAGGAAAATTGTCGTCATACTGTTCGGGAGCCGCAGCGCCTGAAAAAAGCTGAGATTTGAGAGGCGTGCCTCTTTTACGCTCATTTTCCGATGCAAAGCCTGAAATCTTAATTTTACCCGATGCTGTGATATACATATTCTTAGGTGCGATAGCATAGTGACCGACACCTCTCTTGTGAAGAGCCTCAAGTGCAGAAATTACAGGCATAAAAAGCGGACGGGCAATATCCCATTCAAGATGACCGTTACTGCGTTCAACATACTCCTCAAAAGGAATAAGATCCTCGTTTTCCTCAACAACATAAACTGTGTTATTTTCTTCAAAAATGTTGTGAACATTCATAAGAGCGGAAAGCTCACGGAGTTCTGAAAGAATCCTGTAATAGTTAAGAAAATCGTCCTTGAGTTTATTATATACAAGGCGGTTTTCATAATTTATTCTGACCTCGGTAGTTCCTTCTTCACGAGAAAAAAGTCCGATAGGAAGAAATTCGCAGATGATTACAATGTCACCTGTCTGCTTGTCGTGGCTTATATAGCGTGTGCTTTCGCCGTTGGTATCAATTCCCGCACCTACGATATAGCGGTTCTGAAGAATTGTTCCGTACGGTAAAAAAGGAGCTTGCTGTTTTTCAGTTGTATCAAATCCGCAGGACGGACAAATCTTGTTGTCACCTATTTCCTGCATGCATCCCATACACAATGACATATTATTACTCAACTCCAAATAAGTATCAATTTCAAATTTTGTCTGAAAAGAATTATACCATAAAAACATATTTCTTTTCAAGACTTAAAGGTGTTAATATAGTTACAATTTTGTTATTGCAAAGCCTTACAAAGCAAATTCTTTGCAAATATTGTTGTATAAAAAATGTGGTGGAGATAACGGGGCTCGAACCCGTGACCTTCTGACTGCCAGTCAGACACTCTCCCAGCTGAGCTATACCCCCATATAATGTTGACACTGCTTTTGACATATACAAGATACATTTGCAAACAATGTCAAGCTGTAATTTTAACAGTCTATCAAATTAATTATAAGTATTGCATTTCCGTCATATATGTCAATTGTTGTCATATCGGAAGTGAATACATTTGAAACACCCAGAGTAACGCTGCTCGAAACACAGTATTTTTCAAGAGGATACTTTGTTCCCGAATAGCTTACGCAGACACTCGGACATCCGAAAGGGAAAAGCGAAAATGTTTTGCCTTTAAAGTTTTTATATTCATAATGACCTACGGGAAGAAATTCTATTTTCTCTTTTTCAGAAAGGAGAACGCCCTTACTTCCGTGTTCGTGAATATAAGAGAGAACCGCCACATTTGCAAAGCTGTGGTCAAAGCGACCGCCCAATGCACCGAGAATTGCTATTTCGTCAAACCTTTTTTCAAGTGCAAGGTCAACAGAGTGCATTGTGTCGGTATCATCCTTTTCGGGAATAAGTCGGACCGTTTCGCAGTTTGGAAACAGTACATCAGGCTCGGAATCAAAATCTCCTACAACAAGGTTCGGAGTAATGCCTGCCTGTTTTGCAAAATTGCAGCCTCTGTCGGCACATATCACATAGTCATCAGGTTTTATAACCTCGGACAAAAAATCCGAATTTGTGTCAGGCGAGCCTGCAATAATCACACAACGCATAATTACTCCTTTATCTGCCATGATTTAATGTCCTTGATCTCGTTATACATCTGAACATAACTGCGATGACGGGTTTCTTCAATTTCACCGTCAGAGAGCGCCTCAAGAATCTTGCAGCCTTTTTCACAGGTATGCGAACATGAAGTAAACATACAGTCCCCTAAATATTTTTCAAATTCAGGAAAGCAATATTGCAGCCGGCTTTTGTCAATCATTTCGTAACGCTGAAGATCAACGGTTGAAAATCCTGGTGTGTCTGCCACAAAACAACCGTCAAGTTCAAACAATTCAACAACTCTTGTTGTATGTCTTCCTCTGCCGAGTTTTTTACTTGTCTGCCCTGTTTCAAGAGAAAGCGATGGAAAAAGCTTATTGAGCAATGTGGACTTGCCGACACCGCTGTTACCGATAAAGGCTGAAACCTTGCCGGACAGATAGCTTTTGAGTTCTTCGGTTTGTGAAGAATCATCTTCCGAACAGAGAAAAACCTCAAAACCTGCGTGTCTGTAGATATCGGCAATCTTATCTCCGTTTTCCAGATCATTTTTTGTAACGACAATTACGGGTTCCATATTATTGTTTACCGCCGCCGCAGTCATTTTGTCAATAATCGTAAAATTCGGCAACGGTTCAACAGTTGAACACACGAGAAGAAGAATATCAAGATTTGCAAGAGCAGGTCTGCGGAGCTTGTTTTTGCGTGGAAGAATTTCTTCTATCGCACAAAAACCGTCATTCGGAACAGATATATTTACCCTGTCCCCCGCTACGGGAGAGTTTCCGCTTTTGCGAAAGCTCCCCCTTGCCTTACATTCGTAATCCTCGCCATCGGCACGGACATAGTAAAATCCGCCGATTGATTTCATTAAAATTCCGCTTTTAGTATCCATACTTCACCGATTAAAGTTCAGGATCATCCGTAACCGGCTGAACGGTCGTGTCAGGCGCTACATACGGATCTGTGTAATACTGTGTCGACGGTTCGGTTTCGGGAGGAGCGGTTGTCGCACGGACATAATCATGTGACGCCGTAGTGGTTACCGCTGCCGATGCAAAGTCAACCGAATACTCTCTGTACGCCTGACCGTCAAGCTGAATTACTACAGTTGAAGTGCCTGAGCCTTGAGCTCAAGAGTATAGGTCTTGTTATATTTCGGAACAAGCGTCTTTGAATTACGGGAATCAACCGCACCGTCAACAATTACAGTCATATCGACTGAATCTTCAACATCCGACGGAAGGTCAACAAAGATATTAACCGTGTTTTCGTCACCGAGTCCCGAGCTTACAGTCAGGGTTACAACAGAGCCTGCGTCAACCTTGCCGTACTGGAGAGGCGACATACCGAGGACTGTATCCTTTGGTTCTTTGCTTTCATCATCCTGAACTGTTTCAACGGTAAGTCCGAGATCAACAAGAGTCTGCTTTGCTTCGGAAAGCATAAGTCCGTCAACCGACGGGAGTGTAACCTGTTTGGTTCTCTCACCGCTTGCAATATATACATATACCGTTGAACCGATTGTAGTTTTTACACCTGCTTTCGGGAAGCACTCAATTGTGTAGCCCTTTGGTGTTTTAGTGTTTTCTACATAGACAATTTCAGGAATAAGATTCTTTTCCTTGAGAGCCTGAGAAGCCTCTTTTTCGCTGTAATTGGTTACATAAGGAACAGAAACCTCTGTGTCCGTTCCGTTTACGGTTACCGTGATTGTTGAGCCTGACTTAACCTTCATTGAACCGCCCTTAGGCTCTTGATCAAGAATTACGCCCATTTCCTTTGACTCATCATATTCACTCTTAACCTCAAACTTAAAATCATTCGGGTTATTTTCTTTTATTGAAACAAAGGATTTGCCGACATAATCGGGAACTTCAACATCCTTAGCCTGTGAGGTTGAGCAGCCTCTGAACATTGCAAGTGCAAAGAAAATTGCACATACTGCAACAGCCGCAATTACAATACCCTTGACCGCATAGTATGACGGCTTATGTTCCTTTACAAAATCCTCATCGGCAAACTGTTCTTCTTTAACAACAACATCGTCCTGCGGCATATCAACTACTTTGGTTGCCTCGTTGTCAATTTTATTTCTTACCCTGCTGTCACGCAGAGAGTGAACAAACTTTGTGGCTGATTATCAACAAAAGACTTGTTGCCGTAATCAAAAACGATTGACGGATTAAGTCTGAATCTTTCGATATCAGAAAGCATTTCTGCGGCAGAAGTGTATCTGTCGGACGGAAGCTTTTCCATTGCCTTCATAGTAATCTGCTCAAGACCTATCGGGATTCCCGGATTGATTTCACGGGGATGCTTCGGTGTTGACTGCAACTGCATAAGCGCAATTGTAACGGCGCTGTCACCGTCAAACGGAAGCTTTCCCGTAAGCATTTCATAGAGCATTACACCGACAGAATAAATGTCCGTTTTTCCGTCAGTTGCGTCACCTCTTGCCTGTTCAGGGGCAATGTAGTGAACAGAGCCGATTGCCTGTTCTGTCATTGTGCGTGTCGATTTATCGGAAAATCTTGCAATACCGAAATCGGTAACTTTGATTGTACCGTCCTGCAACAGCATAATATTTTGCGGCTTTATATCACGGTGTACAATTCCGCACTCGTGAGCGTGCTGTAAAGCCTTTAAAATCTGTGCGGTCAGGTGGATTGCGTCTTTCCACTCAATAATGCCCTGCTGATCAATATATTCTTTGAGGGTAATGCCGTCAATATATTCCATTACAATATACTGAATCATATCGCCAAAGCTTACATCATACACCTTTACAATATTCGGATGCGAAAGCATTGCGATGGCTTTTGATTCATTTTTGAAACGGCGGATAAACTCCTCATTGTTGAGATACTCGTCTTTAAGAATTTTTACGGCAACTTCACGGTCATCGACTGTGTCGGTACAACGGTAAACATTTGCCATACCGCCGACACCGATAAGCTCGTGGATTTCATATCTTCCGTCAAGTCTTTGCCCAAATATTTATCCAAAACGGTCAACTCCTATCCTTAGTAAATTACGGTAGCTGTGATATTATCAGAACCTCCGCCGTCTTTCGCCTTGTCAACAAGCTTTGTGATAAGACCTTCGCCACGGTTTTCATGGCAGATTTTGACCATATCTCCTGTTGTAACGCAATTTGAAAGTCCGTCGGTACAGATGAGAAGAACATCACCGTAAATAAAGTTGGCTTCAATATAGTCAAGGCGAACGGACGGTTTTATGCCGAGCGCCCTTGTTATAAAGTTCTTGTTCGGATGATTTTGCGCCTGCTCATATGTAATCTCACCTCTTCGAACCATTTCCTGAACAACGGAATGATCCTCTGTAAGCTGCTTGATTTTACCGCCTCTGATAGCTATGTGCGACTGTCACCGACATGAACAACATGAACGGTTGTATCTTTTACAAAGACAAATTCACATGTAGTTCCCATACCCGTGAGCTCGGGATCTTTCATGGACATTTCAAATACTTTTATATTGGCATTGACAACAATTTCTGCCATAAGCTCGCCAATCTGCTCCTTGGTCATATCATCTTTGTACAAATCGGTAATTTTGGTGCTGATATAATCAACTGCCGTCGCGCTGGCAATATTACCGCCGTTTGCACCGCCCATTCCGTCACACACAACTGCCAGACACAGCTGGGAGAAATAACTCCGAAGCGACAGTCATCCTGATTCTGATTACGAACAAGTCCGATATCACTTTTGCTGAATACTTCCAAGTTATTTACCTCCTTCTTCAATATGCTTTCTTTTGAGCTGACCGCACGATGCGTTTATGTCACTTCCGAGTGTTCTGCGCACGGTTGCTCCGATATTTTTAGCAGCAAGAATATTTATGAATGCCTGCTGTCTTTTAATATTGCTTTTTAAGTAGCCTGTTCCCTCAACAGTATTGACGGGGATCAGATTAACATGGCTTTGTGTACCCTCAAGTCGTTTTGCAAGCTCTCCTGCGTTTTCATCGCTGTCATTAACTCCGCTTATCATAGAGTATTCAAATGTAACTCTGCGACCTGTTGCTTTGAAATAATCTGAGCAAGCCTTTAATAATTCTTCAATAGAATATTTTCTTGCAATGGGCATTGTTCGCTGTCTTATCTCATCGTTCGGTGCGTGTAATGAAACGGAAAGCGTTATTCCGAGATGAAGTTTTGCAAGCTCATAAATTTTCGGAACTATACCGCAGGTTGAGAGCGTAATATGTCGCATTCCAATGTTAAGACCGTTGTCGGACGAAACAAGTCGGAGAAATTTTACAACATTATCAAAATTATCAAGCGGTTCACCCATTCCCATAAGAACAATGTTAGAAATTCTTATGTTAAGGTCACGCTGTGCAGCCTCAATCTGTCCGAGCATTTCCGACGGTGCAAGACTCCGTGAAAAACCGCTTTTGCCTGTTGCACAAAACGTACAACCCATTTTACAACCAACCTGTGTTGAGATACAGATTGAATATCCGTGCTTGTAACTCATTACAACAGACTCTACACATTCGCCGTCATTAAACGAAAAAAGGTACTTGACTGTTTTATCATACCTTGAAACAAGTTTTTTTTCAATATTTGCAACAGAAATGTAACTACTTGATTTCAAAAAAGCCTTTAAATCGGCAGGAATGTTACGCATATTGTCAAAATCGGTCACATTTTTGTACAACCAATCATAAATCTGCTTTGCTCTGAACTTTGGAAAACCGTTTTCTGTGACAAATTCAGTCAGCTCATCAAGCGTCATTGACTTGATATCCGTTAAATTATTCAATTTGACGCCTTCTTTCCGAATAAGCTGATGTAAAATCCGTCTGTTCCGCAGGTGTGCGGCATAAGTGTTATTTCGTATGGTTCTTCATCAAATGCACGGGTAATTCCGTTTGGAAGTTTTAACGGTATTCCGTAAAAATCGGGATGTTCCTTAAGAAAACGCTTTGTGTTTTTATTGTTTTCATCAGTATTCAATGTACAGGTAGAATAGACAAGCTTACCGCCTACTGCCAGATTATCCGCACTTGCACAGAGAATCCCGTACTGCAAATCCGGCAAATCGTTGGAAATAAGGTCATCCTTGTATCTGATTTCGGGTTTTCTTGACATGATTCCAAGACCGCTGCACGGAACATCGCAGAGGATTCTGTCCGCCACAGGAAGTGCTGTGTCATTGGTTGACGCATCACGCAGAAGCGTTGAAATACAAGTGATGCCAAGCCTTTTAGCACCTGCCGAAATCAGTTTCAGCTTATGGTCGAACATATCACAGGAAAAAATTCTGCCACGGTTGTTCATATACTGAGCCGCCGAAAACGACTTTCCGCCCGGTGCGGAACATACATCAAGCATAATATTGCGAGGCTTTGCGTCAAGGAAATTCACACAAAGCTGGCTTGACGCATCCTGAATATGAAAAAGTCCGGACTTGTACGCTCTGAGTCTTTCAACCGAGCCTGTATTTTCAAGATAGAGTGCGTTGTCGATAAACGGGATTTTTTCCGCAACAACGCCCTCATCGGATAATTTCTTAATTAATGTGTCTGCATCTGTTCTGAGGGTATTAACACGACAACAGATTTTGGCTCTGCCGTTAAGAGATGCCAAAAGCTGTTCGACATTATTTTCTCCGTAAGAATTAATCCACAATTTTACAATGTTTTCGGGAACAGAATATTTTACCGAAAGATATCGAGCCCTGTCCTTTTCATCGGGTAATGTATATTTAACCTCTGCCCTTGTGATATTGCGAAGAATTCCGTTTATGAAACCCGATGATTTCTGAAGTTTGTGCTTTTTGGCAAGATTAACGCTTTCGTTGACTGCCGCACTGTCGGGAACTTTGTCCATAAACAAAAGCTGGAGTATTCCAAGGCGAAGAATATTTTTTGTTTTTATTTCAATTTTCCTTAACGGAATTTTAGAATAAGACCTGATAATAAAATCAAGCGTGATTCTTCTTTCCAGAACGCCGTAAACGAGTGCTGACACAAAAGAGCTGTCAACACCCGAAAGACGGTTTTCCTTTATGGCATTATTCAAAGCAATATTTGAATATGCTCCCTCATTTTCAATTTTAAGCAGCACATTCAGTGCAATATTGCGTGTGTTTGCCATTTTAATCTCCAAAATAAATTATCTTCTGCGATTGTTCGCAATTATAATTAATCTTAAAAGCTGCATAATTGCAGTAAGGGCCGCTGCAACATATGTCATTGCGGCTGCCTGAAGCACTCTCTTTGCTCCTGTGTATTCTTCACCGTAAAGAAGATCGCCGTTTCTGATTGTTTCAAGCGCTCTTTTTGATGCATTAAACTCTACGGGAAGTGTTGCGATTGTAAAGAGTACAGAAAGCGCAAACAGGATTATACCTATATAAAGAAATACAAAACCTACTCTCTGTGTAAAACAAAAACCGACTATAATAAAAATCCAACTGAGGCTTGAACCGAGTCTTGCAACAGGAAGAATAAACGAACGGATTCTGTTAGGCAGATAATTTTCTGCGTGCTGAACTGCATGACCTGCCTCATGACAGGCAACGCCTACAGCCGCAACGGAGGTGCTGTTAAAAACCGTGTCGGAAAGTCTGATTACATTTGTTCTCGGGTCAAAATGATCTGTCATACTGCCTGCAACATGTTCAATTCTGACACCTGTTACACCGTGCTGACGAAGAACATATTCAGCCGCCTGAGCGCCTGTCATATTTCTTGAATTTCTTATCTGTGAATATTTTGAAAAAGTTGTTTTAACTTTGACCTGACAAATCAATGTTATTATGATACAAGGAACAATAAACACAAGATAGGTCATATCAAATCCGTAAAAGAAGCCCATAAATCAAACACCTTTCTGTCTGCATATTGCAGACGGGAATTTTTAACCGATTACATCGCCGACAGAAAGCCTGTGGCCGGCAAGGAATGCCTCGGCGGTCATTTTCTTTTTGCCCTCAGGCTGAATTTCACAAAGCTCAACCGACTTTTCACCGCAGGCAACAATCAGCGGTTTTGTGCTGATTACAGTTCCCGCTTTTCCGCTCTTTTCACAGAGCAAAGAAGAATGAACCTTTATCTTTTTACCGTTAATTTCGGTTGTGGCAATCGGCCACGGATTAAGTCCTCTAATTTTATTATGCACCTCAAAGGCCGGTTTTGTAAAATCAATCGGACAAAGTGATTTGTCAATTTTTGAAGTGTGCGTTGCAAGGCTTTCGTCCTGCTTAATCGGAGTGATTTCGCCCTTTTCAAGAGCAGAAAGGGTGTCAAGAATAAGCTCTCCGCCCATAAGAGAAAGACGGTCAAAAAGCTCTCCCGAGGTTTCGTTCACACCGATTTCCGTTTTGACAACTTTCAGAATGTCACCTGTGTCAAGTCCGACATCCATTTGCATAGCTGTTACGCCTGTTTCCTTATCACCGTTTAATACGCTCTGCTGAATAGGAGATGCGCCTCTGTATTTAGGCAAAAGCGAGCCGTGAAGATTGATACAGCCGTACTTTGCGGAGTCAAGAACCGACTTGGGAAGAATTTTTCCGTAAGCCGCAACAACAATGACATCGGGATTATATTTATTGATAATTTCAAGAGGTTTGCCGTCCTTAAAGGTTTCGGGCTGATACACGGGAATGTTCAGCTTTTCAGCGCACACCTTGACATCGGGAGGAGTCATTATCATCTTTCTTCCCCTCGGCTTATCGGGTTGTGTAAACACGGCACAAACATTATGTTCCGAATTTGCAAGAGCCTTGAGTGCAGGCACGGCAAAATCCGGAGTACCCATATAAATTATTTTCATATCTTCACCTGTTTATCAGCTATTCATTTCTTCAATTTCGGCAGGAGTCAACATTCTTGTTGCAACCTGAGTAAAGAGAATTCCCTCAAGATGGTCGAGTTCGTGACAAAAAGCCTTTGCAAGCAAATCCTTGCCGTCAATAACAAATTCGTCACCATGTCTGTCCTGAGCCTTAACCTTTACATAATCAGGTCTTACTGTGTAACCCCACTTGCCGGGGATTGAAAGACAACCCTCAAGAGTTTCCTGCTTGCCGCTGTAAGCGATGATTTTCGGGTTTACAAGCTCAATCGGACCTTCGCCAACATCAATAACCACAACTCTTCTTAAAATTCCGACCTGAGGAGCGGCAAGTCCCACTCCCTCAGCCTTGTGCAAAGTTTCAATCATATCGTCAATAAGATCTGCAAGGCGGTCATCAAACTTTACGACAGGTCTGCATTTTTTTGTGAGAACGCTGTCGCCCTCTTTTACAATTTGTCTTAAAGCCATAAATTATATCCTTTCACTAACAGGTCAGAGCGTTCATATCCGCATATGTACTGACCTTTCCAAATTCCTTATTCTTTCCGAATTCTATCATAACCGCTGAGAGCAATGCTCTGAAATCACGGTTATTTTTACATTTTATTATAAGTTTATATCTGAATTTGTTGCTCACTTTCACAACATTTGCAGGTGACGGACCAAGTATTCTCAAAGGCATGGCAGGGTATTCGCTTCTTGCGTGACTGACAAAGCACTGCAAAAGCTGTTAGCCGCTTTCATTGTAAGCTGCTGTTTTTCACCCGAAAAGCCGATAAGACAGATATCCGCAAAAGGCGGATAAAGCATTGCTTTTCTGACCTGAATTTCGGTGCTGTAAAAGGCAAGATAATCCTGCCTTGCCGCCATAGAGATTATGAGGTTGTCGGGAGTGTAGGACTGAATAACAGCCATACCCTTTGACGCACCTCTGCCGCTTCTGCCGACTACCTGAGTTAAAAGGGAAAATGTTCTTTCGTAACTTCTGTAATCATCGGCATACAGCATATAGTCGGTGTTGAGAACTCCCACAAGCGTCACATTGGGAAAATTGAGTCCCTTTGCAACCATTTGTGTTCCCACAAGAATATCGTACTTACCGTCTGCAAATGCCGTTATCATCTTTTCATAGGATGATTTTGAAGATGTTGCGTCGGTATCCATACGCAATATTCTTGCATCGGGAAAAAGCTCTGAAATTTCACTTTCAGCCTTTTGAGTGCCTGTTCCGCCAAATCTTAAAGATTTGCTGTGACAAGATGGACATTCTTCCGTATAAGGCACGGAATATCCGCAGTAGTGACACATCATTCTGCGGTTGGCGCTGTGATATGTGAGCGATATTGAACAGTTGGGACACACAACAGGTTCACCGCACATTCGGCAGGTTACAAAGGTGTTGTATCCCCGTCTGTTTAAAAGCAGAATTGACTGCTTGTTATTTTCAAGATTATAGCGCAGATTTTCAAGCAAGGTTTCGGAAAATCCCGTTACATTGCCGTTTTGCTGTTCAACATTCATGTCTGCGACAACAACCTTCGGCAAAACCGCATCGCCGTATCTCTCAGTGAGCGTGTTAAGCGAATATCTTCCGTTTTTTGCGTAGTAATATGATTCAACCGACGGAGTTGCCGAACTTAAAACAAGCAAGGCATTATCATAGCTGCATCTGAATTTTGCGATTTCTCTTGCATGATATCTGGGGGAGCTTTCAGACTTATAGCTGTACTCCTGTTCCTCGTCCATTATGATAAGACCGACTTTTTCAAACGGAGCAAACACGGCACTTCGTGTTCCTATAACGATTTTTGCAAGACCTTTTTTTACACGCTTGTATTCATCAAGCCTTTCACCGAGTGAAAGTGCGCTGTGAAATACGGCAATCTGCTCGCCGAAACGCTTTGAAAAGGTTGAAACAAACTGCGGTGTAAGCGAAATTTCAGGCACCATAACGATGATTCCCTTGTTATCGTTTATTACACGCTCAATCAGTTTCATAAAAACGCTTGTTTTTCCCGAACCTGTAACACCGAACAAAAGGCTTGTATGCGGTTTTGAATCGGCATATTCGGCATAGAGGTTATCGCAGGCTGTCTGCTGTTGTTCTGACAATGCAACAGGGGCAAGACTTTCGTCCTTTGTTCTGTCCTCAATACGGAACACTTCTTCGTCATAGTAGTAGATAAGACCTTTTTTATAAAGTGCGTCCGTAACGCCTGTTGTGACACCCGTGAAGTAACAAACCTCTTTAACGGAAGTTCCGCCTGTCATTTTGATAAGGTCGAGAACGGCTTTCTGCTTTTCGGTAAGCTTGATATTGTCGCTGTCGGCAAGTTCGGTCGGAGCAGCCATTTTCATAACCGCATCCGAAACCTTTCTGAAAGCCTCATCTGATTTGTAAAGATATCCCGACTTTACCATATCTTCAAGAATAACCGTGTTATCTAATCCGAAATCGTCAAGAATTTTATCGGACTTTACGGCTTTTCTTTTTGAATGAAGGTAAGCAAAAATTCTTTGCTGTTCCTCGGAAAGCTCTTCTTCATCTACACCCTCACGAACACCGTAAAGCGTTGTGATTTTGTAATTTATACCCGCAGGGAGCATTGTTTTTACCGCATCATAATAGGTGCAGAAATAATGCTCTTTCATAAACTCGGCAAGCTTCAAAAGTTCTTTTGACAGGACAGGTTCGTCATCAAGAACGGAACAAATGCTTTTGAGCTTTTCAACCGAAATGTCATTACTCACGGGAGAAAGCTCAAATTATTCCCTGTTTTTTTTTGTTGCCTCTGCCGAACGGAACGAGAACCCTTTTGCCGACCTGAACCAAATCGGTAAAGGCAGACGGTACAAGGTAGTCAAATAATTTGTCGAAAACATATGTTGTGTTTTCAACGGCAACTTTGACTGTTAAATCAGAGTTCATCTTCGTCAGGCTCAAGAATGTTGATTTCATGACCTTCGATTTCCTTGATTGCGATAAGAACAGGCTTATCCTCTGTTACAATCTGTTCCTCTTCAAAAGTCTGAGTAATTTCTCTTGCTCTTTTTGCAACGCCTACAACAAGTGCGTACTTACTCTGCTTACCCTGTAATAATGAATCCACATCAACTTATGCATAATAATTCTCCTCTTAAAATATTTTATGTTAATTTTCTTTGTATATTATTTAATGAGGTTTTCATCCTCTTTATGAAGAATATCGAGAACCTCATTTATTGCTGTTTCAAGGTCGCCGTTTACCACATTGTACTTATATCTGTCCTTGTAGCTGATTTCCTCGGCAGCCTGTGCAAGCCTTTTCCGAATAGTTTCTTCATCCTCTGTACCTCTCTGCGAAGCCGTCTTTCAAGCGACTCCATTGAAGGCGGAAGAATGAATATACTGAGAATGTCGGGATATTTGTCAAGAATCTGAAGTCCGCCCTTGACCTCAATCTCAAGCAGAACATCATAACCCTGATTGAGCATATCTTCAACCTGCTTTTTAGGTGTGCCATAGAGATTACCGCAAAACTCTGCGTGTTCAAGATAGCCGTCTTTTTTCAGAACATCGTTGAACTGTTCTCTTGTCAAAAAGTTATAATGAACCCCGTCAATCTCTCCCTCTCTCGGTTCTCTTGTTGTGTTTGAAACCGAAAGACGGATATTTTTGTCACGGTCAAGAAGTTCCTTGATTATTGTACCCTTGCCTACACCCGATGAACCGGTAAACAAAATAAGATTTCCTTTTCTGTTAATGCTCATCCTTGTTTTCCTCACTTTCGTCCGTTCTGTTCTGAATTGCCTCACATGAAATTGCCGAGAGAATAACATGATTATTCTCGGCAACAATCACCGATTTGCATTTTCGTCCGCAGGTTGCGTCAATAAGCAGATTGTTCTGTTTTGCATCCTGAACAATTCGCTTTACGGGAGCAGAGTCCGGAGCAACTACTGCAACAATCTTGTCGGAGCTGACAAGATTACCAAACCGATATTAATAAGCTTCATCTGTTCACCTTATTCGATATTCTGAACCTGTTCACGGATTTTTTCAATCTCACTCTTGATGTCAACAACCTTATGTGCAAGAATTGCATCCTGAACCTTTGAACCGATTGTATTTGATTCACGGTTCATTTCCTGAATGATAAAGTCAATTTTTCTGCCGACAGGCTCGTCATATTCAAGGAACTTAGAAAGCTGGTCAAAGTGGCTGCGAAGTCTTACGGTTTCCTCCGCAACGGCTACCTTATCCGCAAACACGGCAACCTCTGTGAGAACCCTCTGCTCGTCAACCTTGACATCATTTTCAGCAAGCGTCTGCTTGATGCGTTCCATAAGTCTTTGTTCATACTCGGCAACAGTCTGCGGAGAACGCTCCTCAATTTCACCAACAACAGAAAGAATTGTGTTGGCTCTTGAAAGAATGTCCTCTTTCATCTTCTCACCCTCAGTTTCACGCATTGCAACAAAAGCGTCAACTGCAATCTTTGCGGCTGAAAGAACATCGGCAGTAATTTGATCCTCATCCTCAGGCGCTTTGTGAACCGTGAAAACATCGGGAAAGCGTGAAAGTGAAACTGTTGAAACATCATTCGGGATATCGTACTTTTCGCTGATTTCCTTAAAAGCGTTGATATATCCCGAAACAAGCTGATGATTAACAGTTACATCACAGGGTTCTTCATCGGACGCACCGATTGATACGAACATATCAATCTTGCCTCGTGAAACCCTTGAATTTACATAGTTTTTAAGTTTGTCGTCAAGAAATCCGTAACTTCTTGGGGTTCTGCAGGAAAATTCAAAATAGCGGTGATTCACGCTTTTGATTTCAACGGTAATCTCCCGACCGTTGATAACGGTTTCACATCTTCCGAAACCCGTCATAGATCTGATCATTTCAAAAACTCCCTTCGTAAAATTATATTTTCGGCATTTAAGCTTTATTTTTTATATTTACATCAAATTTATCGGCATTTGTTTTCTATAACATAGATTATAGCACCACAGGCGATATTTGACAATGGAGTTATTACAAAACTGTAATAACTTTTTTTATTTACATCACAAAGGTGTGTGTGATATACTTAGTAAGATAATTATACTTTATTGACAAAGGAATGATATTAATGTCAGGACATAACAAATGGAGTACAATCAAGCAGAAAAAAGGTAAGAACGATGCCGCAAGAGCTAAAGTATTTACAAAAATCGGCAGAGATAAATAAAGTTTCCTTCTGAATTGCGTTTTTTCATCCAGTCATAAATAGGGTCATTTGTATATCCATCATATATTTCTGGCTTTGTAGGACTCACCCAAAAGGCACAATGATCATCAGATGTATTT